>OIVP01000236.1_pt1 | contig 18097 bp, 8 predicted proteins | sample 1587231 | NCBI WGS metagenome assembly OIVP01 (sample SAMN02675049, study PRJEB24791) | human gut metagenome, SKBSTL061 | isolation source: stool | host: Homo sapiens | place: USA | reverse complement strand
TGCAGTGATTCTTTTCTACCCGCAGGAACAACTCGAAGTCCGTGATAAATGCCGGAGTAAGCTCTTTGAACGCGATGTCGCTGACCTTATACCGCTTTTCGACGAACTCCGCGAGGTGTTTGTAAACGACGCAGTATTTCCAATAGCTGCGCAGACTTTTGAGTTTACCGACCTGCGTCTCGTGGTTCATGCCCAAACCTAAATAGGCATTGCGAACTTTCTCGGCGGTAACATAGTTGTCACCCGGTTTCAGTTGGCTTTTCGATGGCTTCGGTTTGGCTTCGATATCGCAGTTCGATTCTCTCTAAATCCCTTGTTTACAACCTTCTTGCTCCAATCCGCTCCCATTCTCGAATTTTCTCTTTATCTTTGTCAGAAAAATAAAGCAGTCCATGAAACGACCCAACGTACTTAATTTAACCTGCCCTGCCATCCCCGTAGTTCGGATCGGTTTTGTCGGATTAGGAAACAGGGGCATTCTTGCACTTGAGAGATATATGCACCTGGAAGGCATTGAGGTGAAAGCGCTTTGTGATTTGCGGAAAGAGAATATAGAGCGTGCAGAGCATATCTTACGGGAGTTCGGCCGTCCCGAAGCCGAGAACTATTCGGAAGAAGGGATGTGGCGCAAGATGTGCGAATGCAAGGAGATAGACCTCATTTATATTTGTACGGATTGGCTGACTCATACTGATATTGCCGTTTATGCCTTGCAGCAGGGCCGTCACGTGGCGTTGGAGGTTCCTGCCGCCATGAGTGTGGCCGATTGCTGGCGTTTGGTGGATATAGCCGAAGAAACCCGCCGTCACTGCATGATGCTGGAGAACTGTTGTTACGATGCGTTTGCCTTGACTACATTGAACATGGTGCAGCAGGGGGTGTTGGGAGAGATCACTCATGCCGAGGGGGCATACATCCATGACTTGCGCAAGCATTATTTTGCAGACGAAAAAGCGGGTGGGTATCACAATCACTGGATAAAGCTTTACAGTCAGCAGCATACGGGGAATCCTTATCCTACTCACGGCTTGGGTCCTGTCTGCCAATGGATGAATATTCATCGGGGAGACCGTATGGAATATCTGGTTTCCATGTCCTCGCGTCAGGCCGGTCTGTCTGCTTATGCCGGACAGGTGTTTGGTGCATCCTCCGAAGAAGCGGCGCAGAGTTATGAGATGGGGGATGTGAATACCACGCTGATTCATACCGCAAAAGGAAGAACTATCTTGTTGCAATATGATGTGACCACTCCTCGCCCGTACAGCCGCCATCAGACGGTGTGCGGCACGAAGGGATTCATGCAGAAATATCCTGTTCCCTGTCTTCTGCTCGATGAATATGGCAAGGAACCTTTGTCCGGTGAGCAGTTTGAGCGGATGATGGAGCAGTATAAACATCCTTTTACAGCTGTTATCGGAGAAGAGGCCCGGCGGAAGAATATGCCGAATGAAATGAATTATATCATGGACTATCGGCTTATTCATTGTTTGAGGAACGGTTTGCCGTTGGATCAGGATGTGTATGATGCCGCCGAATGGTCCTGCATTACGGAACTGAGCGAGCGTTCCGTGCGGCAGGGCAGTGTTCCGGTGGAGATTCCCGATTTCACACGAGGGGACTGGAAAAAGAGATAATGCTGTAGGTTCTTTAGCACAGGGGGATAAACCGAATGGTTCTCACCTGAAGATGAAAAGAACGCTGATATTTTAATCTCCAGATGAAAATATAGGCTTGTTTATTGAACTCCCATTGATGTTATCGTTTTTTGTCTTGTGGTGTTTCCACTATTATTTTTCCTTCTTTCATGGTGAACTGTGCGATTTTCAAATCATTCAAGGCGTCCAGTACGGTATTCACCGGAAGTTGGCGGTTGATATGGAAATAGATGCGTTCGTCCAGTAACGGACGTGAACGGAATACGATGCTGATGTTATACCATGAACCTATATCTTGCATGACTTGCCTCAAGTCGGTATTGTCAAAAGAAAATTCATTCTCCGCCCATCCTTTTCTCTTCTCCGTATCAACTCTTTTCAATTGGAGTTTTCCTTGTTTATCCAAGGATATTTGTTCCCCCGGGTGCATTTCCTTACTTTGATTGCGCTTGGTATGACTTACATTCACTCGTCCTTGATAGAGGATGACATCCGGCGAGTAACGGGGATAGGCTTTCACGTCGAACACCGTTCCCAATACTCGTGTTTGTAGTTGCTCGGTGCAGACTATAAAGGGGCGGGAAGCGTCTTTGGCTACTTCAAAACGGGCCTCTCCGCTTAGTTTGACACTGCGAATGGTATCTGTAAACTCCTTTAGATACTCCAGACGGCTGTTTGCGCTGAGCAATACCTTGCTTCCGTCGCTTAATTGAACGGAGGTAATGGTAGCGGGCGGGGTGCTTACAATTATCCTTTTCCCTTCTTCCCGAAAAGTAATTTCCTCAGGAACTTCCAGTGAAGTGAAGACTTCCACTTCCTGCGGCTCAGGTTGCAGTAAAGGCTGGAATACAAGTACCAAGGCGATGACAGCGGCGGCTATACCTGGTATCGTTATTCGTCGGATAGATTGGTGTCTGATACGGTGACGACGGATGAATGTCTGCCAGGCTTTCCGGGTTTCGTCTGCGGTGGGAATATCCCCCAATGCTTCACCAAAGAGTTGTTCCAATTGATGGTCATTCCAAGTTCCGTTTTCTTGGGAGCTTTGGTTATGGGTATCCTTTCCGCTGTCTGGATGGATGTGGTCATTTGTTGAAAACTCTTTTTTCATTGTTTCTCCTCCTTTCCCAGCATCGCTTCGCGTAGAGTCCGCAATGCTTTTGATATATGTTTTTTCACGGTGTCGGGGCTGATTCCCAATTCGTCGGCTACCTGTTGATATGTTTTTTTCTCCCAATAGCAGCTTCGCAAGATGGTGCAAGTCGGTTCGGGCAAACTGCGGGCTATGTTTTCCGCTTGCTGCAACAGTGCCTCGTGTGCACGATAACCTTGATTCATTTCTGCACGGGTGGCTTCGGTGAGGCGGTCGATGTGTTGCTGTTTCACATTCAAATGCTTCAAACGGTTGAGACACCCGTTACGCACGGCGGCATAGAGCCAAGCGCTACGGGTGTTTTCCTTCAGTTGGTCGAACTCCTTCCAGGCTTGTTCCATGGTTTCGCTTACTATGTCCTTGGCTTCTTCCGTATTGTCCATCAAGGTGGTGGCAAAACGGACGAGGCGTGGGTACATCTCTGAGAACAGTCGTTCGAAGTGCTCTTCTTTATGGTTTCTTCTCCTGAATAAAATCTGCATGTTTCCTTGTCTTCCGTGAACAAAGGTACGGAAATTTCCTTTTCTCCGCTGGGGTTACAGACGATTCTTTTCGCTTTGTCCGGCTCCGGTTCCTTTATATTTGCTCTTGGTTGCATTGAATTTATAGGATACCTGGAGGCCGAAGCGTTGGAAATCCCGGTAAATCCGATTTTCCATATAGGCATCTATGCCGTATAAATCAAAATGGAAATACCCTGTTCTAAGAATATCATTGGCGGTGAATGTTATGGTGAGTGTCTCTTTTAAAAAGGATTTGGAAAGGCGTGCATTGATTTGTCCTTCCGTGCGCGTTACAAAAAATCCTTGCCGGGAAGCGGTGGAGAGATATCCTTCTATATTGAAGAACCAGCCTTTGGGAAGGTTGAAGTTGTTGTCCAGACTGATATAGAAACGGGGTTGGTTCCGGCGTTCGGTGATTCCTATTTTATTCGCATTCATATCCAAAAAAGCCATATTCACATTGAGTTGCGGTTCCCAATACCCTAGCTTGGGAGAGGCGTTGAGACTAATGCCGTAATTATGGGTTGTAGGAATGGTCTGTGTGGCAAATAAGAGGACGCCCGGATGTGTATCTTCCTTGTATGGCATAATTATATTGGTATACATATTGAGAATACGGCTGAAATAGGCTGAGAAATAGAGCCAATTCCAAGAGGTACTGGCCGAAAAACGGTGCGTCTTTTGTGTTTTCAGCAAAGGGTTTCCTTGAGAATACTCATATTTGCTGCGATAGCGGATGGAATTGGTCAATAAACTATAGTCGGGATTATTTTTCCTTAACCGGTAAGAGAGGCTGAAACTTTTGCCATTGTGTGACCAACTGGCGGCCAATACAGGAATAATATCATTATAGGTAGGGCTTTGTGCATCTATCCTTATCCCTTTTTCATAATAATCTGTTTGTTGATGTTCATAACGTATTCCCATATTCAGTTTCCAATGGCGGATGGATCTTGAATAGTCAGCAAATGCGGCATATACGGATTGTTTGATGTGGTCGTCGGCATCGGCAGAGAAACCGTTTTGGGTAAAGATATCATGGCGGTTGGTAAAAGTTTCTTCCGTACCGAATGAAAAACGTCCGTTCCATAAAGGGGCACTGACTACCAGCTTGGCGGCATAGAGGGAGCTGCGCATGCGACTGTCTGCTTGCACGGTTGCATCGTCATTATTCATGGCGTTCTGGTCGGAATGCGAGCGTTTGAACAGGTAATCGGCGTTGAAGTCAATATTCCATTTGCCCAGTTCTCCTGCGTAGTAGGCGTTTGCCGCGTGATCCCAACCTGTATGTATTTGTTCTGCTGTAGTAAAGTTTATCCGGTCGGTTTCTTCATCGTTACGTCTGGTGACGGTTTTACCGGATGAATTTCTGTCTGCATTCCCTATTCCGGTTTCGGGCATATAGCGCAGACCGAAAGAATGGTGTTCATCCGGTTCATAATTGAATCCCAGCTCACCGGAAAAACGTTGGCTCTTATGGGTTTGCACATCATTTTTGTTGGTTTGCCAAATGGCGCAACCCTTGATGCGGTTCATATTTGTGGTTTTTCCATACGAGTTTTGCTGTGCCATATATCCCTTTACAAAGAGATCCAGACCGCCGGTGCGATAATTTAATGCCATATATTCGTTGGCGTTGGCGGAATGTCCTTGTGAATAAGTCGTATTGAAGTGGCCGCTCAACCCTTGTCCGCGCCGGCGGATGGTGTGGAGGCGGATGACGGCTGCTACGTCCGAGGCATATTCGGCTCCGGGAGTGGTGATGACTTCTGCGGATAAGATTTCGTTGGCCCGGATACGGTCCAGTTCTGTCATGTCACGTACTTTCTTATTATTTATATAGATTACAGGAGAACCGCATCCCATTACATTGTATTCGCCGTTATGGCCGGTGACGAAAGGAAGATGGGGCAACATTTCTGCGGCAGACCCCATTCGGGCCAGGGAAGTTCCTGCCACGTTGGCTTTTAGTCCGTTGGGACCCACTTCTATCATGGGGCGTCGGGCGCTGATGGTTACTTCCTGCATCAGTTGGGTGTCGGGAAGCAGGTGAAACGTAAGAGTAGGGTGGCAAGGTTGCACTTCCGTCTTATAGCCTATATAAGAAACCCGTATCAAGTAAGGTATCCCTTCTTCCGCTATCATCAGGAAACTTCCGTCTTCACGGGTGACACATCCGTTTACAAAGGTGGAATCGCCGGGTGTCAATAAGAGTACATTGGAGTAGGGCAGCGGTTCATTCTTTTCATTGGTTACTTGTCCTCGTATTTCGGTAATGCGTATGTCTCTTCCCTTTTTCTGTATGGCGAAGTATTCTTCCCGTTCTTTACAAATGAAAGGAATGCCGTTCAGGACAGTGCCGATGGCTTCAAGTTCGGTCTTTTGCCGGATGGAGGCTGTAACCCGGTAACTTTCAGTTTCGTTATAGGAGAAGATAATATTCTTTCCACCTTCCTTTTCGATTAGTTTAAGGGCAGCGGGAAGTGGTTTGTCCTTTAATTCTATAGAGAATTGCCGGGGTGTTTGTGAATGAAGCGGAAGGATGATGCTGAATAATACGGTCATGATCCACGCTGTTTTCAAATAGCCGTCTGGTCTCATTTTACTAGTGTTTAATTGTTCTTTATGAGTAATACAACCGAGGTTTGTAATCGGGTACGGTAAAATAAAGAAAAAGATTCGATGGGTTGCCGGAATGGATTCCTGTGGTTGGTTTATACAAAGGGAACGGATACAACTTTATGAAGAATTTATGAAGGATTGGAATAAGAATGATTCATTGTAATAGTTTGATATTCATTGTATTGGTTGTGTATGAAGGATTTGAAGGGAAAAAAGGTGGAAAATGTATCTTGAAAGGAGATGATTAGGCCAGCTACTTGTGTAACACTCGTTTTATGGAAATTGTAGATGGCGGTAGCTATGAAGAACAGAGAGAATAGAATAGGGTGGCTGAGAACCAAATCCAGTCACCCTGTTTCTATCGTTTAAATTCTTGTCTTATTCTATCTCAATCTGATGTTTTACCGGAGTCAGGATGAAAGTAAATTCATAATCACCGTAAGGCAACATATATTGAGGCAACGGCAGAGCTCCCCAGCTGTTTACACAACCTAATCCCATCTGAGCCTTGTCGATGATCAGGTTGGTCAGGTCTGCTTTCTGTACTTCGGGCGAGTGACGCTGGTCTTTTTGTTCGCCATCATCCAGTGAACAGATGGTATAATGCAAAGCGGATGCAGAGAATGGAGCATCACCTACTACCTTCAGTCCGTTACCGCCGGCATTCAGTTGCTTCCACCAACGGATATCGGTCTTGGTTCCTGTTTCCTGCGGACGGATATAGGAGTAGAATTGTTCATCCACACTCTGGCGATAAATACCCAAGTCTGTGCTGTGGTTGCGGTCACTGTAGTTTTCTACCGGACCACGACCATAATATTCTACGGTTTCAAAACATTTAGGCATCTGCATTTGCATACCGAAGCGGAACATCGGAGATACTTTGGCATTCTTGTCGGCTGTCATCTTTTGGGTCACTTTGATGGCTCCTTCGTTGTTGATGACATAAGTCAGATATAATTTGGCGGAAACATTCTTCATGTCATATTCCGCATTCACTACTATCTGGTCATTTTCTGTTTTGGAATTCAAGGAAACCAGTTTCAATCCCGGGTTTTTCCATGCGGCATATCTGTTTTGCAGGCCGGCTCCCATATCATTGTCTGTCGGGGCACGCCAGAAGTTAGGGGTCAGGGCTGCGCCTTCTTTCAGCATTTCCGTTCCGTCCACTGCATATTTGCTTAAGTAACCGTTCTGTTTGTTGAACTCGGCTACGAAGTTATTGCCTTTTACGATCAGATAATGATATTGGTTGTCGATGATTTGCGGAACAACGGTGGCTACATTGGTCGTTTCCACGTTCTTCAAATCCATAGACGGTGCTTTGTAATCATTCAGTGTCAACTGATTCTTGGCGACGGTGAAACCTGCAGGCAGCAAACCTTCGCGGTTTTTCAGTTTGTAGGAAACGTTCAGCAACCATTCCTTGCAGGTGCAGGTCTTGCCGATATTCAACGTAATCTTGGCTGTTTCCTGAGGAGCGACTTTTAAATCATCCACGCGTCCGGTGCGGATTACTTTTCCATCTTTCAGTACTTGCCATTCCATATAGTAGGCGGACAGGTCACGGAAGAAGTTCTCATTGAATACATTTACTTCCCCTTTGCTTAAATCGGCGGGAGTAGTCCAGATATTCTGGTAAAAGTGACCTACTTCATACATGTGCGGATTAGGAACACGGTCGGGGCTGATCAAACCATTGTCACAGAAGTTATTGTCAGAAGCGTCAAAACGGTTGAAATCTCCTCCGTAAGCATAGATCATCACGCCGTCTTTTCCTTTCCAGCGGCAGGACTGGTCAACGAAATCCCAGATAAATCCACCTTGCAGATTCGGATATTTACGGATCAAATCCCAATATTCTTTGAAACCACCCTGCGAGTTACCCATTGCATGGGCATATTCACACTGAATCAATGGTTTGGTAGCATCGGTACGTTGACCATATTTTTCCATGCCGTTATAATCATAGTACATCGGACAGAAGATATCGGTATGTTCTTTCTGGCGTGCTTGTTCATATTGGCAGGCACGGCTGGGGTCTTCTGCTTTGATCCATTTATAGCATTGTTCGAAGTTGGGGCCGTCACCGGCTTCATTACCCAATGACCAGAAGATGATGCTCGGATGGTTGAATCCGCGTTGTACATTGCGCTGGTTACGTTCCAGATGGGCTTTCTTATAAGAGGGGTTCTTGGCCAGAGTCTTTTCGCCGTAGCCCATGCCGTGAGATTCTATATTGGCTTCGGCCACGACGTAAATACCATATTGGTCACATAAATCGTACCATAAGTTGTCATCCGGGTAGTGGCAGGTACGTACAGCGTTCAGGTTGAATTGCTTCATTATCTGGATATCCTGTAGCATACGTTCGGGAGATACTACATAGCCTCCGTCCGGATCCATTTCGTGGCGGTCGGCCCCCTTGAACAGGACTGCTTTACCGTTAACTAAGATCTGGTCACCTTTCAATTCAATCTTGCGGAAACCTACTTTGACAGGAATCACTTCATTGCTGCCCTGCATGCTGGCACGCAAGGTATATAAATAAGGTGTTTCGGCACTCCACTTTTTGGGGTTCTCTACGTTCATGGTCACCAGACCGGATTTGTTGGCGGTAGCGGTTGCCACTTGCTTGCCCTGTGCATCCACCAGTTCCAAATCGACTTTGCCACTGCCTTTCAAATCCAGATTGATAGCCAGGCTACCGTTTTGATAAGCTGCGTCCAAATCGGGAGTTACACGGATATCTTGAATGCGTTTTTTGTTGCGGGCATATAGATAGCAGTCACGTCCCACACCACTGTAGCGGAAGAAATCCTGGTCTTCCAGGTAACTACCGTCGCACCAGCGGAATACTTGGAAAGCGATCAGATTCTTCTGACCCGGTTTTAAATACGGAGTCAGGTCAAATTCGGCTTCCAGTTTGCTGTCCTCGCTGTAGCCTACATAACGTCCGTTTACCCACAAATACATATTGGAGGTAACCGAACCGAAATGGGCGATAATATCTTTTCCCTTCCATGAGGCGGGAACTACAATTTCACGGCGGTAAGAACCTACATGGTTATTCTCTGTCGGCACTTCGGGAGGGTTGTTCTGGAACTGGTTACGCCAGGCATAGCCTACGTTCACATAAATAGGATCACCGTATCCGTTCAGTTCCCATACGGCGGGAACTTGCAGGTCATCCCAGCCTTTGTCGTTGAAGCCGGTTTTCCAGAAATCAGTCGGACGGGAGTCTGCATCCTTTACCCAGTTGAACTTCCAGGTTCCGTTCAAAGTCATGTAGTTAGTTGATTGTTTTTTGTCTGCTTTCTTAGCTGCATCTGCATTCTCAAAAGCAAAGTAGTTCGTGTGCATCGGCGCACGGTTTACCGCATTTATTTCCGGGTTGCGCCATTCTTGGAAGGTCTGTGCGCCTGCTGTAAGGGCGAGGACTGTGAACAGACCTGTCATAAGTTGTTTCTTCATGCTATTATTTTATTGGTTTTGTGCAAATATAGTGAAAATAATAGTTACCGATGGGACATAAATCGGGCAATATTTGTTATAATTGTGAATGATTTGTGTTCTATCCTAAAAAATTATGGCATTTCTGAGGCGTATTTGGAATAAATGGCAGAATTTACTGCATGATGAGAAATTAAAGCATAAAATATATGTGATTATTTTTGAAAGCGACACACCGATGGGAAAGTTATTCGATGTGGCGTTGATAGGGTTCATTGTCTTGAGTATTCTGGTGGTTATTGCCGAGAGTATCAAGAGTTGGGATACCGTTATCGGGCCTTATCTGCGGGTGTCGGAGTATGTTTTTACTTTCTTTTTTACGTTAGAGTATGTGTTGAGGCTTTATTGTTCTCCCCAACCGCGGAAGTATGCTCTGAGTTTTTTCGGTATAGTGGATTTGTTGGCTACCTTACCTTTATATATAGGCTGGCTTTTCGGCACGGCACGTTATCTGCTGGTGATCCGCACTTTCCGGTTGATTCGTGTGTTCCGTATCTTTAAACTTTTCAATTATCTGAATGAAGGTAATTTCTTGTTGCGCTCTTTGGTGTTCAGCAGTCGGAAGATTATTGTTTTTTTCTTGTTTGTACTGATATTGGTGACTTCGATCGGTACATTGATGTATATGATTGAGGGACAGCGGCCGGGCACTTCTTTCAATAATATTCCGAATAGTATTTATTGGGCGATAGTGACGATGACGACGGTAGGTTATGGGGATATCACTCCGGAAACTCCGCTAGGGCGCTTCCTTTCGGCCATTGTAATGTTACTGGGCTATACCATCATTGCAGTCCCCACAGGAATTGTTTCTGCGTCTATGATCCAGGAACATAGACGCAGGGTGGCCCTGAAATGTCCGCATTGTGGTAAGGACGGACATGAGGACGGGGCTGCTTATTGTAAATACTGTGGAGGAAAACTGGTAAATTGATTATGGAATGCTGTATGATAGAAAGTTATTCTATCACCCATCGCTTATCATGCGCCACCGTCTTTTTCGGATCATAAGTCATTCCTTCTTTGGTAGGGATTTTTATCACGTAAGTCCGCCCACTGTGGTTGGACAAGGATGTTTCCCGTAACCAGGGATTCATATTCTTTAATATGGCCAGATTGATTCCTTTGCTGCGTGCGAAACGTGCCAAGTCTGCAATTCCTTTCGTCACAGTGACTTCCGTATAGGGAATGGGCGGATACAAATCTGATGCGCGCAGACGGAAACCGAAAGTAGTAGGGGCACTGAACAATTGTTTGGCGGCAAGAATGCGGTACACATATCGGGCTGTTTCTTCTACCAGTTGCAAATCCAGCGAATCGTCCACATCCTGTTTAGCCAGTTGGCTGGCAATACGTGCCTGACCAGCGTTGTATGAGGCGGCAACAGCCACCCAATCCTTATATTTAGCATACGCGTCTTTCAGATAGCGGCAGGCGGCACGGGTCGCTTTCTCAATATGGTAACGCTCGTCCACATTGTTGTTTACCTCCAATCCGTAATCCCGTCCCGTACCTTGCATGAATTGCCATAGTCCGGCAGCTCCGGCAGAAGAACGGGCGGTGGGATTCATATTACTTTCTATTACCATCAGGTACTTAAAATCATCAGGTATTCCGTTTTCTTTCAGTATGGGTTCTACAATGGGGAAATAGCGGTTGGCTTTTTTCAGCATTTGCAAGGAAGTACTGTGCATATAGGTGAATGCCAATAGTTCACGGTCCATACGCTCGTGGCGGTCAAAGCGGCTCAAATCAATGGTTTTGCCACAGAACTCAATACTGGCGGGAACTTCGGGACTACTGTATTTCAATGCCGTAATACCTGAATCTTCCCGTATGATAGTGGTATCTTCCTGCTCCGTTTTTGGAGTAGCGCAACTGCTGCTTACTAAGGCCGGTGATGCAACTACAATGCAAAAGGCTGCCACAGCAGCCAGATTGATGGTTATTTTTCTCATTTTTTCTTTATTCGTTTTCATTCTCTTTTTCTTTTCCGCCCCGTCCGAAGTTACGATATTCGGTAGGGGTGAAATTGGTACGCTTTTTAAATACCGAGAAAAAGTGTTCAGTAGAGGTATAATTCAATTCATAACATATCTCTTTCACTGACATGGAACTTTCAATCAACAGCTGCTTCGCTTTGCGCAGTTTCAGCTCTTGGAAATACTTGGCGGGCGCATAACCGGTGTATTCTTTGAATACTTTGCGGAACCAGGAATAACTGATTCCCAATTTCATGGCCAGTTCTTCCGGGTCTATATCCTTGTACACATTTTCGTGCATGATGATTTTGGCACTTTCTATTTTTTGTGCCGCATTGTCCACCTCATAGCGTTTGTTCTGCGAGATAGCAAGTACGGCTCCCATAATGTGTAAAACGATGCCGGACAAATATTGTTGCGCTGCGGTCTTGTCTGCTTCCGCTACTTCCAGTGCACGGGCAAAAAGACTGGCCAGTTCTTCATTGATACCGATATCCAAAATCTGGTTTTCTTTTGAAATAAAGCTGTTTTTTACCAGATTGTCTATAATCGGACCTTCAAAACCGATGTAATATTCGTTCCATCCTGTTTTTTGCAGCGGCGCGTAGGTATGCCACTGTCCGGGAAACAGGAAAAGTATCTGCCCTTTGGATATGTCAACAGACGGGGTTGTGTCGCTGGCGAAAGTTCCTCGTCCTTTAGTGATATATACCAACTGATATTCATGCAGCACACGTCCTTTCTGGGCTGTGAAATAATAGGCGTCCGGGTGGTTGCGTGGTGGATAAACGCTTCCGGCCCTGATAGCCTGGAATCCGACGGTAGTCACCGACAAGCCGAAACGCTTGTCACGCTCATTGACAATTAGGTATTTAAAATCAGCGCCTTGGTCGTTGTAATGCATGTTTCTCTGTTTTAAAATTAGGTCACACTTATCGGCAAATATACAATTTTTTATCTTAACAGCCTCTAACCTTTTTGTTCTAAGTGTTTCTGGAGGTATAATTTTAGTTTCTTATGTATGCAAATGGGGGAAATTTAGAACAAATCTTATGGAATATTTGCTTAAAATGCTTTTTTTTGCGAATATTGCATCAAATCTTAAAGTTGAATCTATGCACTTTGCACACCGTAACTGTGAATATATTCTTGGAGTAATATATCTTTTTGTTTTTCCTGTTTTGCTTTGGGCTGATAATAAGGTGAATACTTATCATTTTAAATCCATTTCCACTTCGGTGAACTTCCCTACCAATGAAGTCAGGAAGTTATTTCAGGATAGCCAGGGGTATATATGGATTTCGACCTACAATGGTCTCTTGCGTTACGATGGTTATTCTATTGTTGTATATAAACCCGATGGAGTGAATCATGGACGTTCCATTGATAGTTTTGTGAATATGGTGGCCGAAGACAAGGAGAATAATTTGTGGATAGGTACGCACAATGGATTATACGTGTTGCATAAAGAAACGGATGAGATAGAGAAAATAATCAGTCCTTTGTTACAGGTAAGCAATGTAGAAAGTATCCTTTATGCAAGTAACGGAGATTTATGGGTGGGAAGCAACAAGGGATTGTTTCGCAGAAAAGCCGGCAGCCGTACTTTCGATTGTGAAAAAAACATGGATATAAAGTCTGTTGTCGAAGACCGGAAAGGTCAAATATGGATTGGTACTTGGGAACAGGGGCTGCTGCGTTATAGTCCTCAAGAGGAATTGTATTATACTTACGACGGGATTAACCCTGGTAATTCGGCGCATGTCATATTTCAGGATGAAGCCGGGAATATTTGGATCGGTACCTGGCGGTATGGATTGGTGAAACTCATTAATCCGTATGATCCGGAACATTTCTCATTTAAAACATTCCGGAACATCAAGGGAAATTCTCATTCTCTGTTGGATAATATTATCTACGCCATTGCTCAGGATAAAAATTCCGGAAAGCTCTGGATCGGTTCACGCAGTGGAGTCAGTATTTTGGAAGATGAATCGGGGGACGGGAATTTTACCAATATTGTTCCGGGCAACCTTCAAGGAGATTTACCTTTTAATGAAGTGAATTCTCTGTTGTGCAGTAAAGACGGGCTGATGTGGCTGGGTATGTTGGGGGGAGGTGTTTGTACTGTAAATACAAATAAGTTCCGGTTTAATTATGATTCTTTGGAGGCTTTGCGTGAGCATTGCCCTACCAGCTCTGTCCGCAGTGTCTATCAGGAGGATAATGGGAATCTGTGGATGGGAATCATGGGATTCGGTCTGGTATTTTATGATATGAAACAGCATACCATTGTTCCTTACCGCTCTCATCCTGTATTGAAGAATATGGGATATACATCGACGGTCAATGATATTATTTATCGTAAAAGGACAAATGAATTGTGTTTTGCCACTTGGGATGACGGAGTGTGGTTCTATAATGTCAAAGCCGGGAAAGCACACGTGATAAATACCGTTACCAATCCGGAGCTGAGTGATATTTGTATTTATTCTTTGTTGGAGGATTCGAAAGGGAATCTGTGGTTGGGGACACGTTCGGGAGTGTTTATCTTGGATACGGAATCAAGACTTCATTCTTTGAATGAACTGGTGACTTTGACAAATCAGGCATTGCCCCAAATTTCTATTTTCAAAATGGCGGAAGATCAAGATGGCTTTATCTGGATAGCGACTAGTAATGAAGGGGTATGGCGGATAGATACATCCGGAGAAACATATAAGGTTAAGTTTTATACGCCTTCGGATGGTACATTATCCACTGTCGGGGCGATGAGTGTTTGTGTGGATGGATACAACAGAGTATGGGTGGGGTCGAATGGTAACGGACTCGATTTGTATGACCGGAAGAATGATCGTTTTGTTTCAGTCTTGAATGATTATTTCCGGAATGGAGATGTTGTTTTCAGCATGCTGGAGGATGATAAGCATACTTTATGGCTTACTACCAATGCGGAAATGTATCACATTGATATACCTTTGGACGGTGCTGCACCGAAAATACATACCTATACGGTAGATGATGGTTTGCAAGACCATATGTTTAACCGGAATTCTTGCTTCAAGGGGGCGGATGGGAAACTTTTCTTCGGAGGATTCCGTGGATTGAACAGTTTTTATCCTGATAAAATAGTTCAGGATACTGCCTATTCTCCGGTAGTAATTACAGATATAAAGGTACATAATGTATCGGTACGTACCTATCCTCTTTCCGTCAGAGAGGGGATTGCTGCAAACAGAGCTATTGATTTTATTGATAAAATTGTATTAGGATACCGGGAGAATAATTTCAGTCTTGATTTTTCAATATTGAACTATATCAATCCTGAGTTGAACCGTTATTTATATCGGTTGGAGGGATATGACAAGGAATGGTTGTCCGTTGAGGCTGGACGTCGGTTTGCCTATTATAACAATCTTCCGGCAGGTACTTATACTTTTTGTGTAAAGGGAGCCAATCAGAATGGAATCTGGTCTCCGGATATGAAATGTCTGCGTATAACTATTCTTCCGCCGCCTTGGTTATCGTGGTGGGCTTATTGCCTTTATGTCTTGTTGTTCGTTTCATTGGCATGGTATACTTATCGGATTGTCAGAAACCGTATCCGGATGAAACAGGCCATAGAGATGGGGAAGATAGAACGGCAGAAAATGGAGGAAATCAATCATGCTAAATTACAGTTCTTTACCAATATCACTCATGAGTTGCTGACTCCGCTTTCTATTATATCGGCTTCGGTGGATGAACTGAAACAAGAAGTACCGGCAAGTTCGTCGGTTTGTTCTGTGATAGCTGATAATACTGTGCGGTTAATCCGGTTGATTCAGCAAATCTTAGAGTTCAGGAAAGTGGAGAATGGCAAGTTGCGGCTAAAAGTTTCGCATGGAAATGTCAGTATGTTCTTGAAAAAATCAGTGTCGGCTTTCGCACCTTTGGTTAAAAAGCAGAAATTGTCCATACAATTTGATTTGTCTGAAGAATATTCGGGATATTTTGATGTGGATAAATTGGATAAAGTGGTGTACAATCTGCTTTCCAATGCCGCTAAATATACTCCTGAAGGAGGAACTATTGTGGTGTCGCAGGCTCATGATGAGGAAAGGGGAACTTTTAAATTGAGTGTGAACAATCCCGGCGAGTTGATTCCAAAAGAGAAGTTGGATCATATGTTCGAGAGATTCTATGAAGGGGAGTATCGCAGATTCCATACCATAGGAACGGGTATCGGTTTGTCGCTGACTAAAGATTTGGTATTGTTGCATCATGGAACGATACAAGTATTTAGCGATAAGGAGGAAGGGAATACTTTTGTGGTTGAAATTCCTATAAGACGTGAGGCTTTTGATGAGGATGAGGTAGACGAGAATACCGAAAATGTGGACTATGCTATTTTATCGGCAGATGAAATGGAGAATGTCTCGGAGATTGATATGTTGGAAGAGAAACCGGCAGCATCGACTATTTTGTTGGTGGAGGATAATGAGGAATTATTGGCTTTGATGGTTCGTCTGTTGCATGGCAAATACCATATTCTGAAGGCCGCTAATGGAACGGAAGCTTTGGAGATCCTTGCCAAACAGGAAGTGGATTTAATTGTTTCTGATGTTATGATGCCCGAAATGGACGGTATGGAATTGTGCCGCCGGGTGAAGACTCAATTTGAGACCTGCCATATTCCATTGATTTTGTTAACGGCCAAGACTAGTGATGAAGACCGTGTGGAAGGGTATGAGTCTGGAGCCGATGGTTATATCTGTAAACCGCTCCGCCTCTCTGTCTTGTTTGCCAAGATAGATAACTTGTTGAAACGGCGCAAACGTATGGGGGTGGATTTCCGTAAGCAGTTGGTTTTTGAAGCCAAAGAATTAAATTACACCTCGATGGACGAAGCTTTTATTCGGAAAGCGGTGGATTGTGTGAATGCCCATTTGAATGATTGTGATTTTGAACATGCACAGTTTATGGCGGAGATGGGTATGGCCCGGACTACACTAGCAGATAAATTGAAACTGTTGACCGGACTTACTCCCTCTGCATTTATCAGCAATGTCCGTTTGCAAGCGGCTTGTCGGCTGATAGACGAGAAAAAGAAAATCCGTATAGCCGATTTGGCGTATGCTGTAGGTTTCAACGACCCTAAATATTTCAGTTCCTGCTTTAAGAAGAAATTCGGACTTTCTCCTACAGAGTATATGATGAAGTATGATGGCTGATTATTACCGGAAATAGGCTCTATAGGGAATAAACAGCCTTTTTCCGGTAATAATTCTCCCTGTTTCTTTTCTGTTCCTCTTACTTTTGCTGGCAAATAAAACGAATTATCTTTATTTGTTAGACCTTTAAAAAAAGTATTATGAACATGAAAACTCTGACAGAAACCAGTACATTCCGGGTACTGAGCCTATTGCTGTGTCTCTGCTTCTTCATTCCTGCGATGAATGTGAGCGCTTCCAGTCTGCAAGCAGACAAGTTTAAAGTTTCCGGTATTGTAAAAGATGCCACAGGCGAACCGGTCATCGGTGCCAGTGTGGTTGAAAAAGGAACAACCAATGGAACGGTGACTGATTTGGATGGTAATTTCAATCTCACGGTGGCTTCTAATTCTACTATTGTCATTTCTTTTATAGGATATTCCGATCAGGAATTTCGTATTTCGAAAGACAACATGGTGCTGAATGTAAATCTGAAGGAAGATACGGAAATGATTGACGAAGTGGTAGTAGTCGGTTATGGCGTGCAGAAGAAGGAAAATCTGACGGGTTCTGTTGCTGCTGTAAATTTCAAGGATGTAGCTTCTATGCCGGTAGCGAATACTGCCAATATGCTTCAGGGTCGTTTGCCGGGTGTTATGTTGACCAACAATGGTGCCCAGGCCGGTCATGACAGTCCCGAAATCCGTATCCGTGGTGTGGGAACTTTTGAACACAATGATCCGATGGTCCTGATCGACGGAGTGGAAAGCTCGGTGAGCCAGATTGCGGAAATCCCTGCTGATGATATTGAAAGTGTTTCCGTATTGAAGGATGCGGCTTCGGCTTCTATTTATGGTGTACGTGCTGCCAACGGGGTTATTCTGGTGACTACCAAACGGGGCGGTGAGCAGAAACCTACCATTACATATTCCGGTAGTATCGCTTTGCAAGAAGCTACCGTACTGCCCGATTATGTGGATTCTTATGAATGGGCGAAGATGTATAACGAATGCTGGCCTTCCAAAGCATACACGGATGAAATGTTACAAAAGTTGCAAAACGGATCAGACCCCGATCATTTTGCCAATACCGATTGGGCTAAGGAAATGTTTCGTACAGCAGCCATGCACCAACACCATTTGTCTGTGAACGGTGGTAGTAAAGCGGTACATTACATGATTTCCACTCAGTATTTCCAGCAGGATGGTATCTTGCGTGAAACGGCCAATCAACGTTTTAATTTCCGTTCCAATCTGGATGCACAATTGGGTATTGTAAAATTAGGTCTGAATCTTTCGGGAAGCCGTCAGAACATTGACGAGCCTACTACCAGTGTTACCGGTGAAGGTTTGATGCGCTACCTTACTTGGTTTACCCGTCCTACTGTTCCTGTGCGTTATTCTAACGGACATTATGGATTTTTGGATGGAAATCCCAATATTTCCCAATCCGTATTCAAAAATCCGATTGAAGCTTT
>OIVP01000218.1_pt1 | contig 19071 bp, 13 predicted proteins | sample 1587231 | NCBI WGS metagenome assembly OIVP01 (sample SAMN02675049, study PRJEB24791) | human gut metagenome, SKBSTL061 | isolation source: stool | host: Homo sapiens | place: USA | reverse complement strand
CCGATCTCGTCCTGAGCGAGAAGCTGCCCACTCCCGTGCGCCGCGTGGGCGTGCAGGACGTGTTCGGCTGCTCCGGCCCTGCATGGGATCTGCTGAAGAAGTTCGGTCTGGACGCTGCCACCATCTGCAAGACCGCCCACGAGATGCTGGGCAAGTAAAAACAGTTTACCCCTATACCGCCGTGCCTTTCGCCCGGCGGTATTTTTTTTGCGCCTGCGTGACCCGGTCACGGAAAAGCGGGCGGCGTATGGGGTATACTGAGGATGTCAGTAAAACACAACACCCATTCAGGAGGGAAAAAATATGGCAGTCATCAACATTACCAAGGAAAACTTTGCACAGGAAGTGCTCCACAGCGAAAAGCCCGTTCTGCTGGACTTCTGGGCCAGCTGGTGCGGCCCCTGCCGGATGCTGAGCCCTGTGGTGGACGAGGTAGCCGAGGAGCGCACCGATGTAAAGGTGGGCAAGGTGAACGTGGACGAGCAGCCGGACTTGGCGGCGCAGTTCGGGGTGATGAGCATCCCCACCCTGCTGGTGTTCGAGCAGGGTAAGCTGGTGCGTCAGGCCGTGGGCGCCCGCCCCAAGGCCGGTGTGCTGGAGCTGCTGGGCTAAATGATGCTTTAAAAGGGGTACAGCGGAGCGCCTGCGGGCGTTCTGCTGTACCCCTTTTTACGGAAATGGCGATATCAATTCAAAAAAATTATCCATGCTTCTACAAATGGAACCACAAAACCAAAGCAAAAGAAAAACAAAAGATCCAGCACAACCTTCATCCATCTGGCAGAGCGTGTGCCGAAGGACATGGCATGGATGATGAAAAGGTTGATCTCGCCCCTGCGGCGATAATAGCCTGTCTGTTCAAAACTGTTCCAGATTTCCAGTGATAAAAATTCAATGCCAGCACACAACGGGAAAATGACGAGAGAATGCATCCAGCCGTCTGCCCGAAAAGAACCATCGCCAAGACCATACCAGTGCACCGCAATGGTACCGGGGCAAGCCAAAACACCCCACAAGGCAAGCGCAATGCTCAGCCCAAGCAGGGCGGTGCGCACGGAATGCCAATCTACGGCGTGCTGTCGGCGCAGCATGGTAAAGAAATCTTCCAATTGGACGGTCGGTGCGGCATCGGCTTCTTCCGGGGCGCGGCAGTGCATAAGGTCGGCAAGGGTCAGCCCCAGAGCATCTGCCAGCGGTTCCAGTGTGTTGATATCCGGCAGACCGATGCCCCGCTCCCAGCGGCTGACAGCCTTGTCGGTAACGTGCAGCTGTTCAGCCAGCTCAGCCTGTGTCATCCCCTGCGCTTTGCGCATCCGGCTCAGATAATTTCCGAAAGTTCTGGCATCCATTTTATCAACTCCCTTGGAAAAAGCATAGCATAAGGCCGCGCAAAACGCAATCGACGCTTTGTTTACCCGGGCAAAAAGTGTTTGGATAGCTTGAATGCAAACAACAAAGCGCCCGCCCTATGGTTTGAGCAAAAACCACGGGGCGGGCGCTTATTTTATATGGAGTTCAGAAGAAAAATGCGGGATTCAGCTTACAGCTGGGGGCCTGCGGAGACCAGAGCCTTGCCGTGCTCGTTGCCCTCGTACTTGGCGAAGTTCTTCACGAAGCGGCCGGCCAGATCCTTTGCCTTCTCTTCCCACTGAGCGGCATCTGCGTAGGTGTCGCGGGGATCGAGGATGGCGGGGTCGACACCGGGCAGAGCGGTGGGAACCTCAAAGTCGAAGTAGGGGATCTTCTTGGTGGGAGCCTCGTTGATGGCACCGCTCAGGATAGCGTCGATGATGCCGCGGGTATCCTTGATGGAGATGCGCTTGCCGGTGCCGTTCCAGCCGGTGTTGACCAGGTAAGCCTTGGCGCCGGACTTCTGCATCTTCTTGACCAGCTCCTCAGCGTACTTGGTGGGATGCAGCTCCAGGAAGGCCTGGCCGAAGCAGGCAGAGAAGGTCGGGGTGGGCTCGGTGATGCCGCGCTCGGTGCCGGCCAGCTTCGCGGTGAAGCCGGACAGGAAGTAGTACTGGGTCTGCTCGGGGGTCAGGATGCTGACCGGGGGCAGAACGCCGAACGCATCAGCAGACAGGAAGATGACATTCTTGGCAGCAGGTGCGGAGGAAATCGGGCGAACGATGTTCTGGATGTGGTTGATGGGGTAAGAAACGCGGGTGTTCTCGGTGACGGACTTGTCAGCGAAGTCGATCTTGCCCTCGGCGTCGACGGTAACATTCTCCAGCAGAGCGTTGCGCTTGATGGCGTTGTAGATGTCGGGCTCGGAGTCCTTATCCAGGTTGATGACCTTAGCGTAGCAGCCGCCCTCGAAGTTAAAGACGCCGTTGTCGTCCCAGCCGTGCTCGTCGTCGCCGATCAGCAGGCGCTTCGGGTCGGTGGACAGAGTGGTCTTGCCGGTGCCGGACAGACCGAAGAAGATGGCAGTGTTCTTGCCCTCCTTATCGGTGTTGGCAGAGCAGTGCATGGAGGCCATGCCCTTCAGCGGCAGGAAGTAGTTCATCATGGAGAACATGCCCTTCTTCATCTCGCCGCCGTACCAGGTGTTGATGATGACCTGCTCCTTGCTGGTGATGTTGAAAGCAACGCAGGTCTCGCTGTTCAGGCCCAGCTCCTTGTAGTTCTCAACCTTAGCCTTGGAGGCGTTGTAAACAACGAAGTCAGGCTCAAAATTGGCCAGCTCCTCAGCGGTGGGCTTGATAAACATGTTGGTGACAAAGTGTGCCTGCCAGGCCACCTCCACGATGAAGCGGATAGCCATGCGGGTGTCCTTGTTGGCGCCGCAGAAGGCATCGACGACGAACAGGCGCTTGTTGCACAGCTCCTTCTTGGCGATGTCCTTCACGGCAGACCAGGTCTGCTCGGTCATGGGGTGGTTGTCGTTCTTGTACTCGTCGCTGGTCCACCAAACGGTGTCCTTGGAGTTCTCGTCCACGACGATGTACTTGTCCTTGGGGGAACGGCCGGTGTAAACGCCGGTCATGACATTGACAGCGCCCAGCTCGGTGACCTGGCCCTTCTCATAGCCGGTCAGCTCGGGTTTGGTCTCCTCCTCGAACAGCATCTCATAAGAGGGGTTATGCACGATCTCGGTCGCGCCGGTAATGCCATACTTAGTCAAATCCAGATTTGCCATGTTTACATATACCTCTTTCTCTATACTTTTGGCTGAATGGGGGACAAGGGGACTAAGTCAGCCTCCTAGTGCCCCATCCTGACATTTATTATACAAAGGTTTCGGCATAAAAGCAAGTTCAAATTCTTTCAAAGATTGTGACATTATTGTAAAATAGTTTGAATTTTACATATTGTATCCCTGTAGGGGCGGATTCTATATCCGCCTGTGCCGTTCCGCATACCGCGCGGCCTGCGGGCGCATATAGAATGCGTCCCTGCGTTGCAGGTGTACCAGCAAAAAAGGACGTACCCTCCGGCACGTCCCTTCTCAATATCATTTACGCATCCGAGCGCGAATACGCATTCTTCATGCCGCTGCTCAGCTCAAACAGGACCTTATTCAGGGCGTCCGTCGTCTCGGCCCTGACCATGGCGGCCAGCTCCTCGTTGGCCTTGGTGCGCAGGGCGGCACGGGCGGCGGGGTCGGCCTCGCCGCACTGGGCATCGTCATAGGCGTTGATGATGCCGTTGGCTTTGCTGCCGACGCTCAGCGTGTAGCGCTCGATGTGAAACACCGATTTTGCGTAGGACGCATCAGCCATGGCGGCCAGCAGACGGCTGGCCCAGTAGAAGTTGTCGGTGGAGACATCGCCCGTCGTGTTGGACAGGTACTCCGGCGTCGTGTCCACGTTGGCGTAGAAGGGCACCATCGTGTTGAAGGCGTTGGACGCAAAGGCCAGCCACTCCACGGCGCGGAAGTCCTCCGGTACGTCGGGGCGCATTTGCAGCAGTGCCATAAAGTCATTGCGGTTCACGCCGATGGGACGGTAGATGCCCCTCTCGGAAGCCGTGGCCGCATAGGGGTCATACGGCGTGCCCTGATAATGGCTCGACAGCACGTACTTTACGTCCTCGGGCGTGATTTTTTTCTCGGGCACCATGCACCAGGGCAGGTCGTCGGAGCGCGGCGTAAAGTCGGCGTCCGGGCCGTCCCAGGCGAACGTATTGGGGTTGAAATAGCGCAGCATGTACCAGCCGCGGGGCGTGTTGTAGACATGGTCGGCATCGTCGTGGCTGCCGAAGGTGTCGCGCGGATTCAGCGCACCGTCCAGGGACAGGTCAAGATGGTACTTGTCGATAAAGCCGCGCAGGTCGGCGGAGCACATGAACTCCTTCTGCTCGCCCAGTGCGTCGTCCAGGTCGAGCGTGTCAAGGCCGAGCTGGTTCGGCATGACCACATAGACGTCATCGGGCACGCGGCGGGCCATCCAGTGGTGGCCGCCGATGGTCTCGAGCCACCAGACCTCGTCCACATCCTGGAACGCGATGCCGTTCATCTCGTAGGTGCCGTACTGCTCCAGCAGACTGCCAAGGCGCCGGACGCCCTCGCGCGCGGAGCGGACATAGGGCAGGACCAGATAGACAGTGTCCTCCTCGCCGATGCCGCCCTTGACGAGCGGGTCAGCGCCCAGCACGCGCGGGTTGGAGGTGATGGTCTCGGTAGCCGTCATGCCGACGTTGGCCGCGTTGACGCCGCTGGCCGCCCACAGGCCCTTGCCCTCAACAGCGTTGGGCACCGCGGTGATGCGCAGGCCGCTGCCGGGCAGCGGGATCTCGACGCCCGAAATGACGGATTTATAGACCGCGGGGTAGTCCTGCGGCTGAAAAACGGTAAACTTTTTGGCAGTGAAATGGCCGGAGCCGGAATCGTCGTTGCGGGCGATCATCGTGGACCCGTCGTAGGACGCATTTTTGCCGACCAGAATGGTGGTGCAAGCCATGGTTAAATCGTCTCCTTTTATGTATCTGTAGACACCGCATTGTAGGGGCCGGGCACGCCCGGCCCGCGGGTTTCCCGCCGGTGTGTGCTCATGGGTAGGTACCGGGCCGGACATGTCCGGCCCCTACAGGCATCCCACTATTTCCCTATTATAGAACAATTTGTGCAAATTTCAACCGTCACATTTCCTGCGCCACGCCCTGCGCGATCACACCGCTCTGGTAGGCTTCGACCAGGGCTGTCAGGTCACGGATCAGCGCCTGCTTGCGCCCGCCCTCGTCGGTGTCGCGCACCAGAATGCGCTGGGGCGCAGTATAGATATACTCGCTCTTGCTGGCAATGTCCTCGTCCTCGTGGATGGCCTTGTCCACGCTCTCAAACGGCTGGTGGGTGCGCAAGATCAACCCGCGGGAGTTATAGACCAGTGTGTAGCCGGCTATGCCGGTGCGCCGGTGGTAGGCACGGCAGAAGCCGCCGTCAATAATGATGAGCCGTCCGCCGCCCTTGATGGGGCTTTCCCCCTCGATAGCGCGGACCGGGACATGGCCGTTCACGATGTGGCTGCCCTCGCCGGACAGGCCAAATTCGCGCAAAATATGCTCGGCGGTGCGCGGGTCGGCAATGTGCCTGTAGTAGGGGTCCTTGATCTCCACCTAGGCCGCCGGGTCGGCAATATAGAGCCGCTCAAACGTCGTCATGGCGCTGCGGCCAAACAGCGGCGATTTTGCCCCGCACCACAGGTACCATAAAAAGTCCTGTCCAGCCAGCCGTGCCGGGCTGCCCGCGGGCGCGCTGTAGCCCTGGCGGGCGCGGCGGTCACAGTAGTCGAACAGCTGCTTGCCGCTGCGGGCGGTGCCCTCAAACCGAATGGCCGCAAACGCGCCGTCCTCGGTCATCGGCACTGCGCCGTGGTAGAGCAGATTGCCGTTGCACATTTTATAAAACGCGCCGTGGGCGTACAAAAATTGCACATGGCGCTGCAGGCGCTCGCTCTCGGCAAAGCTGCGCACCAGCTCAGCGGTGATCTTTTCCTCGTCGGCAGTCAGCGCGGCGGGGTTGGCCGGGTCAACGGTGGGAAAGTCGCAGTCCAGCAGGGGATAGGTCGTGCCGAAATAGTCCACCGTGCCCGCGGCAAAGTCAATGTGGTTCAAAAAGTCGCGGCCCTGCAAATCAAAATCCGGGTTGCGGGCAATGACCTGTGCCTCCAGCTTGAGCATCATAATGGTCACGGCCTTGTGCATCCGCGCGGCGGCGGTCAGGTCGCCTGCCGCTGTGCGCTGGTCGGCGTGGGGCAGCCAGCGCGAAACATCGGAATCCGCGTAAGTATGCTGGGCAAAGCGCTCCAAGCGGCGCAGGCTGATGCCGTAGCCGCCCTCCAGCGTGTCCAGATTGTTGTAGGCCAGCGTTGTTTTCAGCACGGTCATAATGCAGAGCGGGCTGCCCGCTGCCGCGCCCATCCAGACCACGTCGTGGTTGCCCCACTGGATGTCCACCTGATGATGCGCCATCAGACTGTCCAGAATGCGGTCCGGGCGCGGGCCGCGGTCAAACAGGTCGCCCACAATGTGCAGACGGTCCACAGCCAGCCGCTTGATGACCTCGCAGAAGCGGATAATATAGGCGTCGGCGCGGTCATAGCGGATGATGCTCTCAATGATCTCGCCGTAATACTGGTCCTTGTCGTGGTCCTCAAAGTGGGCGTGAAGCAGCTCGTCGAGGATGTAGCCGCAGTTCTGCGGCAGACAGTGGCGCACATGGTCGCGGGTATGCTTGCTGGACACGAACCGGCACAGATCGATGAGCCGCAGCAGCGTCATGCGATACCAGGCGTGCAGGTCTTTCTGGCGGGCTTTCAGCTCGGGCAGCTTCTGATTGGGATAATAGATGAGCGTCGCCAGCTCGGCACGCTCCTCGGCGGGGACACCGTTGCCAAGCACCGTGTCGATTTTTTCACGGATGACGCCCGATGCGCTGTTTAATATATGTACGAACGCTTCGTGCTCGCCGTGCAGGTCACTCATGAAGTGCTCGGTGCCCTTGGGCAGACGGAGCAGGGCCTCAATGCGGATGATCTCGCTGGCCGCGGCGGCCACGGTCTGGTATTTCTGAGACAGCAGGCGCAGATAGCGCAGATGCTCATCGGAATATTGCACGGGCAGAACCTCCCTGTACTTTTCTTACATCTACATGGAATTATAGCACACCTTGCGGCAAAACAAAAGGCCGCAGCCCGGAATTTTGGGCTGCGGCCTGATGAGTTTTAGAGCAGGGGCTCTGTAGGGGCGGATTCTATATCCGCCCGTGGACGTTTACCCTGCGTTCATCTTTTTTCACAACGGGATGCTGCCAAGCGGGCGCATATAGAATGCGCCCCTACGGTGCAGCATGGCTGCAAATTTTTTTGCAATCACTCGATCTCGATCAGCGTCTGCTTCGGCTCGAGCTTCTTGGCCTCGGCCTTGGGCAGATGCAGGGTCAGGATGCCGTTCTCAAACTTAGCGCTGATGTCCTTGGGCTCCAGTTCCTTGCCGACATAGAAGCTGCGTGCGCAGCTGCCGGTAGCACGCTCCTGGCGGATATAGCGGCCCTCGTTGTCCTTGTCATCCAGCTCCTCATTGCGCTGGGCGCTGATGGTCAGATAGCCGTTGTCCAGATCAAGCTTGACATCCTCTTTCTTGAAGCCGGGCAGATCAACGAACACATCGTAGCTGTCCTTGTTCTCGCGGACATCGGTTTTCATCACATTGGCGGCACGTTTGCCAAACATACCGCGGGGGGCAGCGGCCTTCATGGCGCGGTCAAAATCGTGCTCCCAATCGTTGCTGAACAGATCATCCATCAAAGCCTCATTGAACATATACGGAACCATCATCATAAGTCATTCCTCCAATTTTCATCGGCCGCCCGTTTTGTTTGTGAGCGGTTGACTTTTGATACACATTGTTGCGTTCCCTTTGGGGATTCGGTTCTTCCGTTACTCTTTCCCTTGGAACGCCTCTATAATAGCACCGAACATTAGCACTGTCAATAGTAGAGTGCTAATGTTTACATGTTATGTAATGTTTGTTCACAAAATATGTAATAAGTTTTGTTGAATTACGATGATACGTCTGTTTTGCTAGCCCGTAGGGAGGGGTCTTGACCCCTCCGGGACGTTTGCGGCAGCCGCAGACCACCCCGGGACGCATGTATGCTGCCTAGGAAAGTGCATCACTGCCACAAGCCTCCTGCGGAGGGGTCAAGACCCCTCCCTACGACTTACCCGCAAGTGCCCACTAATGGGAAGCCTGCGCTCCGGTCATGCCCGGGGCAGCCTTTGCTTTCTAAAGCCTGCTCACGGGGGGGAGAAGGCTCCTCATCTTTACATTATGTCGTATTCAATCGGCGTCTCAAACAGCCGTGCCGCCTTTTCCCGGTCCTCGGTCTGGCCCAGCGCCCACATCAGCTTGACGGCGACAGCCTCGGGGGTCATGTCGCGGGCCTCCAGGACGCCGGGCAGCTCACCGACGGCGCGGCCCACCTCGTAGACGGCCAGGTCGCAGCCCTCGTGCGGGACCTGCGTGGTAAACACCGCCAGCCGCCCGCTCTCACACCAGCGGCGCAGGGCGGCGAACATCTCGCCGTGCTCCCCGCCCGGCAGGCCGCCGACGCCGAAGCTCTCCAGCACCAGTGCGCGGTAGTGCGGGGCCAGCAGCGGGATGATGTCCGCCCGCATGCCCGGCACAAGCCGCAGCACAAAAACGGCGGGCTCAAGCCTTTCATAGAACCGCACGGGCGGCTGGTCCGCGGGGCGGCGCAGAAACGTCACCAGCCGCGTATCGCGGAACACCGCAGTCTCGGGGTAGTCGATGCTGGAAAACGCATTGAAGCTGCGCGTCCGCGTCTTGCGCGCGCGTGTGCCCAGAATGACCTTGTTGTCAAACACCAGCTGCACACCCCATGCGCCGTCGCTGACCGCGTAGACGAACGCACGGTAGAGGTTGTTGCGCGCGTCGGTATCACGGTTGTAGATGGACTTCTGGCTGCCGGTCAGCACAACGGGCTTCGCGCTGTTCTGCACCATGTAGCTGAGCGCCGCGGCGGTGTAGGCCATCGTGTCTGTGCCGTGGGCGATGACAAAGCCGTCGCAGGCATCATAATTTTCTTTGATGCAGCGCACGATGATCTGCCACTGCGCTGGGCCGACGTTCGTCGAATCCAGGTTGAACACCTGCACAGCGCTGACCTCGCACAGGTCAGCCAGCTCGGGCACGCAGGCCAGCAACTCCTCTGACGTGATGGCCGGGGCCAGCCCGCCCGCCGCCGTAGGGCGGCTTGCAATCGTCCCGCCTGTGGCGAGAAGCAGAATTTTTTTCATCAAAGTACCTCACTTCCTTGGCCCCCTCTGCGAGGGGGCTCCGCCCGCAGGCGGTGGGGGAGAGAGCTTCGCGGTTATCCGAAATATTTCGGGTCATGGCAAAGTTCTCTCCCTCCGGCCCTACGGGCCACCGCTCCCCTTCTGGCGCAAGCGCCACCTCCCCCGTATCGGGGGAGTCTGTCTCGCAGAGGGAGGCAAGAGCTTTTCACTCCGCCCACATCAGGTGCCGCTCCGCGACGACCTGGGCGTCCAGTGTGCGCGGACCTGCCGTAAAGCGCACGGTCACGCGGCGCCCCGCAACGCTTTCCACGGTGCCGGGGCCAAAGACGGCATGCCGCACATGGGCACCAACGGCGGTGATGCTGTCCACATCCACAGGCGGCAGCGGGGCGCGTGCCGCGGGCGGGGGTGTGCGGCGGCCCGCGGGCTCGGCGTCGTGGCGTTTGCGGTGGCCGGGCAGACCGGACAGCACCTCATCCACAAAGGTCGAGCGCTCCGCCGCGCAGTCAAACAGCACCAACTGCTGCCGCGCGCGGGTCATGGCCACGTAAAACAGCCGCCGGTCCTCCTCATACTGCTGTGTCTCACCGGGCGTGCGGCAGCACAGCTCCGGCTTAGCGGGCAGAATTCCGTCCAGCACATCCAACAAAATGACCCGGTCATATTCCAGCCCCTTGGCCGAGTGGATCGTCGAAAGCAAAAACCTGCACCCGGGCGGATTTTCATGGTTTTGTATGATGCTGCGCAGCTTTTCCAGCCGCCGCAGCAGGTGCCGCGGCGTCGGCTCCTGTGCGCCGAGCATTTCCAGCACGGCCAGCTTCGTGCGGTCCATGCCGTTTTTGTCCAGATATTTGCCGTAGCCCAGCTGGTCGGCCAGGAACCGCACCGCATCGTCCGCGGCCATTTTGGGCAGACGCGCCAGACCGTCCGCCACGTCAGCCATGGCGGCGCGGGTGCGCGGACGGATGCTGTCCTCATTCAGCAGGGCCGTCCAGCAGCCCTGCCCGTACTGCCGCGCCTGATTGCAGGCAAACAACGCCTGTGCGCGGGTGACGGGCACGCCGAATTTGTAGTAGCAGCGCAGAAAAATTTCCCCATCCGCGGGGTGTGCGGCCAGCGTGAAAATATCGGTCGCATCGCGGACGATCTTGTTGGTAAAAAAGGTCTGGTCCACTGCCTTGCAGGCGTAGGGGATGCCCCGCCGCTCACACAGGTCGATGATGGGCAATGCGCTCTCGTGGTTGCGGAACAGCACCGCCGTCCCGGTATCGCAGTGCTGCGCCGTCTCAAACAAGAATGGCAGCTGGTCGGCGCGGCGCGGCACGGTGACGATCTGCAGCGGTGCGCCGGGGCCCAGCGTCGGTGCGATGGTCTTGGGGCGGCGATAGCGGTTGCGCGCCACAAAGCGGTTGGCAGCCTCCAGAAGCGGCTCTGTGGAGCGATAGTTCTGCTCCATCAGCAAAATCTGTGCGCCGGGATAGGTCTTTTCAAAGTCCATAAGCGCCTGGGGGTAGGCGGCGTGGAAGCCGTAAATGCTCTGGTCCTCGTCGCCGACCATAAAGATATTGCCGCTTTCCTGCGCCAGCACGCGGATAATTTCATGCTGTACCTTGGACGTATCCTGCGACTCATCGACGCAGAAATACTTGTACCGTTTGCGGAACGCCGCCGCAACCGCGGGCGCACCGCGCAGGATTTGCAGCGCAAAGCAGAGCTGGTCGTCGTAGTCCATTTTGTGCGCGGCCTTCAGCGCCTTCTGGTAGCCGCGGTACAGGTCGGGCAGATTCTCAATGTCGGTTTCCAGCTCGTCCAATTCCGCATCGGTCAGGCACATATTTTTAATGTAGGTGATGGCCGTGCGCAGATCCTTGACCGTGCTCTCGGCGGGGTACTCGTGGTTTGTGTCCTGCCATAGCCGCATGAGCAGCGGCGTAGTCTCGCTCTCATTGCGGATGAGCTCCGGCGGGGTACGGCCATACATGCGGCTGTACAGCGTGATGATGCGTGCCGCCACACCGTTGATGGTGCGGAACTCCAGCCGTGCGGCCAATTCGCCGCCGAACCGCGCCGCGAACCGGGCGCGCATCTCCTGCGTGGCGGCGACGGTGTAGGTCATTGTCAGGATGGCTTCCGGCGCAATGCCGCAGACCTCGGTCATATAGCCCAGCCGGGTGATGAGCACGGTGGTTTTGCCGCTGCCCGGCACCGCCAGCAGCAGCACCGGGCCGTTGACCGCCTCCACCGCCGCGCGCTGCTGGTCGTTCAGGGCCACCAGATGGGCCGTTTCAAATATAGCCTTGTCCATGGCAGCTCCTCGTGCAGTATAAATTGCCGCGCAGCAGGGGCCGCACATGTGCGGCCCGCAGCTTCACGGGGGACGCCCGCTTATAGGCAGGCCACGGGCCGGGCATGCCCGGCCCCTACAGTGTTTCCCTATTGTACCATACATCCCGCACAAAAGCAAAACAGCCGGTCCATGCCCTCCTTGCCGAGCAGTAATTGCGTGCGTGAAAACTGGTTTAACATATATCGTTCCTCTCTCGCCCGTAAACGAGCTCTATGGGCAAAGCCGCGGGCCGGGCATGCCCGGCCCCTACTTCTCTATATCCCTACTATGCAGATGTGATTATAAATGTCAACCTTGCAAAGTGTAAAAACCTGCAGCGTTTCAGCCCGCGTATTTTGTCACCCCCAAGTCTTGGATAAACGCGCACACTGTGGTACAATATGTAAGAAAGAGCAAACTCCCCATAACCAAAGGACGTCACCATGAAACAAGGCAATTTGAATATACGCTGCACCGAAGATTACGCGGTGCTGTACTGGGATAAACCCGCCGCCGCGCCCAGCGGGGCGGAATACACGGTCTCCCTGAACGGTGAGGCCATTGGCCGCACAGACCGCACCCATTTTACGATAGAGGGGCTGAGCTACGGCAGTGCCTTCCGGGTGGACGTGGTCAGCGGCAGCTACTGCATCGGCTCGGCCACGCTGCAGTTCGGCAGGGAAAAACGCCGCATCGACATTACCGCCGCGCCCTACTTCTGCAAGGGCGACGGCCATATCCTGAACACCGACAATTTACAGCGGGCCATCAACGACTGCGGCGCGGACGATATTCTGTACGTGCCGGCGGGCGATTTCCTGACCGGCGCACTGCGGCTGCACAGCGATCTGGAAATTTATCTGGCCAAGGGCGCGGTCCTGCAGGGCACAACGAACATTCACGACTATTCGCCCCGCATCCCCAGCCGGTTTGAGGGCACCGAGATGCGCTGCTACTCAAGCCTTTTGAACGCGGGCGACATGAACCACAAGACCGGCCCGAACTGCCGCAATATCATCATCCGCGGCAGGGGCACGATCTGCGGCGGCGGGCAGGAGCTGGCCCGCAAGATCATTGAGGACGAGCGTGCCCGCATCAAGAGCTTTCTGGACGACAACCGGGAGCTCGTCGAAAGCTGCGAGAACAGCGACACGATCCCGGGCCGCGTCCGCCCGCGGCTTATCAATTTAAGCAACTGTGAGAACGTCTGGATCAGCGGTATCACGCTGAAAAACGGCCCGTCCTGGAATGTCCACATGATTTACTGCGACGACATCCAGACCGACCACTGCACCTTTGTGTCCGAGGGCGTCTGGAACGGCGACGGCTGGGACCCGGATTCCTCAACGAACTGCACGCTGTTTGCGTCGGAGTTCTCCACGGGGGACGACGCTGTCGCCATCAAGAGCGGCAAAAACCCCGAGGGCAACGAAATCAACCGTCCCTGCGCGCATATCCGGGTGTTTGACTGCCGCAGTGACTGCGGCCACGGCATCTGCATCGGCAGCGAGATGAGCGGCGGCGTGGAGGACGTGCAGATCTGGGACTGCGATCTGGCGAACTCGCTGTCCGGCATTGAGATCAAGGCCACACCCAAGCGCGGCGGCTATGTGCGCGGCGTGACCGTGCGGGACTGCATCACGCCCCGCGTCATGCTGCACAGCGTACCGTACAATGACGACGGTGTGCCCGCCGGTGCCCCGCCGAAGCTCGAGCACTGCTTCTTTGAGCGGCTGACCCTGACCGCCGAGGTGCTGGACCATGACCGCAGCCGACACGATGCCGCCCCGATTGAGATTGCGGGCTTTGACAAGCCGGGCTATGAGGTCGAGGACATTGTCTTTAAGGATATTACCATCACCAAGCCGTCCGTCGCCCTGCCACTGGGGCTGTGCAAGGGTGTGACGCTGAGCAATCTTGCGTGTGTGAAGGAATAAGCCTAAAGCCTCCCCACTTTATGAACAAATCTTAAAACTTCCTTACACCCTCTTGCACCGCGGTGCAGGAGGGTGTATTATTATCACGCTTTAATAATTAACATAAGCCAACTATTAACAGGAGGTGTTCACCAATGGGCACTGAAACCCCTTATCTGAGCGGGGTGTTCCGCTTTGTGGCGCGGCTGCACACATTGTCCAAGCGCGGGATGCGCATGGCACTGGCCGGGCAGCCCAAATGCCGCTATGGCATGCTGCAAAGTCTGTACAATCTCATTGAGCAGCACGGCTGCGACGGCGCGATCTATGTCTCGGACATTGCGCGGCAGATGCACCAGCCTATGCCGGCGATTTCCCGCGGGCTGCGTCAGATGGAGCAGGACGGCCACATCGTCCGCGAGACCGACCCAAAGGACCGACGCAAGACGCTGGTGCGCATCACCCCGGCAGGGGAGCGCGCCCGCAAAGCCAATGAACAGGCCATGAACGACTACTTTGCCCGCATCATGGCGCGGCTGACCCCGGAGCAGCTGGCGCAGGCCAACGCCGTAAAGGACGCTCTGCTCGCCGCCATCGAGGCCGAGAACGCCGCTATGAAAACCGATTTGAAAGGAGAACCCCCGCATGACGAAAATTTTTAAGCAACTGGGGCGGCACTGGGCGGCCTGCCTGGCCGTCGTTGCGCTGCTCATCGTGCAGGCATACTGCGATTTAAGCCTGCCCGACTACACAAGCAAAATTGTGGACACCGGCATCCAGCAGGGCGGCATTGAAAGCCCCGTGCCCGACACTGTCCGCAGCACAACGCTGCAGGCGCTCGAGCTGCTCATGTCCGAGGACGACGCCGCACTGGCGGACGAAGCCTACGCCGACCCCGACGCGGACGGTGTGCGCACACTGAACCCGGGCGCGGACACCGCCGCGCTGGAAAATGCGTTCACAACGCCGGACGTTGTGCTGTACATGGCCGCGGCGAAGAATGCCGCCACTGCCGACGGTACCACCGACACCGTGGTCCCCACGGCCTATGACCTCGACGCCGTCGCCACGCAGCTGGCCGCCGCGTCCCAGGCCCCCGGCGCACGGGAAATGCTGCAGAGCCAGCTGACGGACGGTCTCGCCCAGCTGGACGAGACCGTCGCCGACAGCCTGTCCAGCCAAGCCATGCTGCTCGTCGCACTGGAATATGACGCGCAGGGCATTGCCCATGACGTACAAATGTCCTATCTGCTGCGCACGGGCGGCCAGATGCTGGCTTTAACGCTGCTCATGGTTGCCGTGGCCGTCGCCGTAGGCTTTATCGCATCCCGCGTCTCCGCCGCCATTGGCCGTGACCTGCGCCGCGACGTGTTCAGGACCGTCGTCGGCTACTCCAACGCCGAAATCGAAAAATTTTCCACTGCTTCGCTGATCACCCGCACCACGAACGACATCCAGCAGGTGCAGTTCGTCTGCGTGATCCTGCTGCGCATGGTGGCCTACGCGCCCATTTTGGGCATCGGCGGCATTATGCACGTTGCCAGCGGCAACACGGGGCTGGAATGGATCATCTTTGTGGCCGTGGCCGCACTGCTGGCGCTCATCGCCGTTTTGATGAACGTAGCCATGCCGAAATTCAAGCAGATGCAAGTTTTGGTGGACCGGCTGAACCTTGTCAGCCGCGAAATCCTGACCGGCATTATGCCCATCCGCGCGTTCAGCCGCGAGGCATTTGAGGAAAAGCGCTTTGACAGGGCCAACACCGACCTGATGAAGACCCAGTTGTTCACCAACCGCACGATGGTCGCCATGATGCCGTTTATGACGCTTATCATGAACGGCACGAGTCTGCTCATCGTCTGGTTCGGCGGCAAGGCGATGAATCTGGGCAGCATGCAGGTGGGTGAGATGATCGCATTCATCACCTACACGATGCAGATCGTCATGTCGTTCCTCATGCTCTCGATGGTCGCCGTCATGCTGCCCCGCGCCGGTGTGGCTGCGGACCGCATTGACGAGGTCATCAAGACCCCCTCGACCATCCATGACCCCGATGCGCCCAAGGCACTGCCCGCGGACGGCACCCACGGCGTTGTGGCGTTCCATGACGTCAGCTTCCGCTATCCCGGCTCCGACGAGGACGCGCTCGAGCACATCAGCTTCACGGCCAGACCCGGCGAGACAACGGCCATCATTGGCTCCACAGGCTGCGGCAAATCTACGCTGCTCAACCTGATCCCGCGGTTCTACGATGTGACCGAGGGCAGCGTGACGATCGACGGCGTTGACGTGCGCGAGATGACCCAGGCGCAGCTGCACGACGAGCTGGGCTATGTGCCGCAAAAGGGCGTGCTGTTCAGCGGCACGATCACATCCAACCTGAAGTTCGGCGGCGACCACATCACCGACGCCGACGCAGAGCAGGCCGCCGAGATTGCCCAGGCCACGGAGTTCATCTCCGCCAAGCCCGAGGGCTTCGACAGCTCGATTGCCCAGGGCGGCAGCAACGTCTCCGGCGGGCAGAAGCAGCGCCTTTCGATTGCCCGCGCCATTGCCAAGCACCCGCAGATCTATCTGTTTGACGACAGCTTCTCGGCGCTGGACTACAAGACCGACGTGGCGCTGCGCCGTGCGCTGAAGGCCAAAACCGACAACGCCACGGTCATCATCGTGGCGCAGCGCATCTCCACCGTGCTGCACGCGAACCAGATCCTGGTGCTGGATGAGGGCCGCATCGTCGGCAAGGGCACCCATGCCCAGCTGATGGAAAGCTGCCCCGCGTATCAGGAAATTGCGCGCAGCCAGCTGAGCCAGAAGGAACTGAATTTGCAGAAGGAGGGTGAGTGATATGCCAAGACCCGGACGCATGACGACGGAGCGCGCCAAGGACTTCAAGGGCACGCTGCGCCAGCTGCTGGCCGCCATGAGCAAGTATAAGCTGTCGCTGGTCGTCGTCATTGTTTTTGCTGTTCTGTCAACCATTTTCAACATTGCAGGGCCGAAGATCCTGGCCAAGGCCACCACGGCGCTGGCCACCGGCTGGATCGCCAAGCTGCGGGGGATCGGCAGCATCGACTTTGCCTACATCGGCAAGGTGCTGCTGTTCCTGCTGGGCATGTACCTGCTGTCTGCGGCGTTCAGCTTCATTCAGGGCTGGCTCATGTCCGGCCTGTCGCAGAAGGTCTGCTACGACTTCCGCGACCAGATCAGCAAAAAGATCAACCGCCTGCCTCTGGCCTACTTTGAAAAGCGCACCGTCGGCGAGGTGCTGTCCCGTATCACAAACGACGTGGATACGCTGGGCCAGAGCCTGAACCAGAGCGTGACCCAGCTGATCACCAGCGTTGCGACGATGGTCGGCGTGCTCATCATGATGCTGTCCATCAGCCCTAAAATGACGCTGATTGCCCTGCTGATCCTGCCGGTCTCGCTGGCGCTGGTGCTGGTGGTCGTCAAGTTCAGCCAGAAGTATTTCAAGGCGCAACAGGCGACACTGGGCGTTGTCAACGGTCAGGTCGAGGAGGTCTACTCCGGCCACAACGTCATCAAGGCGTTCAACCGCGAGGCCGCCGTGCTGGACGACTTCAACGCCGCGAACGATAAGCTGTACGAATCCGCGTGGAAATCGCAGTTTTTGTCCGGCCTGATGCAGCCCATCATGAACTTTGTGGGCAACCTGGGCTATGTGGCCGTTGCCATCGTCGGCAGCATTTTTGCCGCAGCGGGCGCCATCACCATCGGCGATATTCAGGCGTTCATCCAGTACGTCAAGAACTTCACCCAGCCCATCCAGCAACTGGCGCAGGTGTCCAACATGCTGCAAAGCATGACCGCCGCCGCCGAGCGCGTCTTTGAATTTTTGAACGAGCCCGAGGAGGACCAGCTGGCAGACCCCGCCCGCCGCGCCGACCCCGCCTGCATCGACGGTCAGGTCACGTTTGACCATGTAAAGTTCGGCTACACACCGGAAAAGACCGTCATCCACAATTTCAGCTGCAATGTCAAGCCCGGCCAGAAGGTCGCCATCGTCGGCCCCACCGGCGCGGGCAAGACCACGATGGTGAACCTCCTGATGCGATTTTTCGAGGTCAACAGTGGCCGCATCACGATCGACGGCGTGGCGACGACCGACCTGCGCCGCGAGGATGTGCACGAGCTCTTTGGTATGGTCCTGCAGGACACGTGGCTCTTTGAGGGCACGATCCGCGAGAACCTGGTCTATAACATGGAGGGTATCACAGACGAGCAGCTCGAAACGGTCTGCAAGGCCTGCGGCCTCGACAAATTTGTCCACTCGCTGCCACAGGGCTTTGACACCGTGCTCAGCGAGAGCACGACGATCTCGGCGGGACAGAAGCAGCTTTTGACCATCGCCCGCGCGATGCTCCAGAATGCGCCGATGCTGATCCTCGACGAGGCAACGTCCTCGGTCGATACGCGCACGGAACTTCTCATTCAGCGTGCGATGGACGAGCTGACGAAGGGCCGGACGAGCTTTGTCATCGCCCACCGCCTGTCGACCATCAAGAACGCCGACCTCATCCTCGTGATGCGTGACGGCGACGTCATCGAGAGCGGCACGCACGAGCAGCTGATGGAGCAAAACGGCTTCTACGCCGAGCTCTACAACAGCCAGTTCGCGCAGGCGTCGTAAAGAAAAACCAGCGCAGGTGAGCCTGCGCTGGTTTATATTTTCTGCGGAAGAAGTTAAAAGAAAGTTTATTGCCGAACTGGAAAACGGTGGTATAATAAGGAACATTCAAGGGCTGACAAAGCCCGTACCGCGAAAGGAAGCGGAAACATATGAATTGGTTTCAGGAATTGCTGTCGAATCCCTTTTTGCTCATCGGTCTCTCGTCGTGGTTCTGGGCGCAGCTCATCAAGACGATCATCCATGCCATTGTGACGAAGAGCATCGACTTTACGCGCCTGATCGGCGACGGCGGGATGCCGAGCGGCCATTCGGCCACGGTCTCGTCGCTCGCGACCGCGGCGGCGCTCGTCTATGGGCTCGGTTCGTTTGAATTCGCGATGGCGTTCATCTTCGCCATCGTCGTCTGCAAGGACGCGATGGGCGTCCGGCTCGAAACGGGGCGGCAGGCCGTCATCATCAACGACATCGTCGAGGCCTTCAACTCGCTCGCGTCGGAAAAGCTTCCGGAGGCGAAGCTCAAGGAGTTCGTCGGCCACACGCCGCTGCAAGTCATCGCCGGTATTCTGCTCGGCGTGGCGAACACATTTATCATGTACTACTGCGTACTGTGAGGGAAAGTACATGACGCTTTTTATTAACTGCTGCCCGCGCGGAGAATCGCGCACGGAAAAACTGGCCCGCGCGCTGCTTAAAGCGCTTGGCGAATACGAGGAGCTGCGCCTTTATGACGAGCCGCTGCACCCGCTGGGGCGCGCGGACATCGCAAAGCGCGATAAGCTGCTCGCGGAAAAGAAGTATGACGATGAAATGTTCCGTTACGCCCGTCAGTTCGCCGCGGCGGACAGAATTGTCATCGCTGCGCCGCTGTGGGACCTGTCGTTTCCCGCGCAGCTCAAGGTGTATTTGGAGAAT
>OIVP01000180.1_pt1 | contig 21550 bp, 19 predicted proteins | sample 1587231 | NCBI WGS metagenome assembly OIVP01 (sample SAMN02675049, study PRJEB24791) | human gut metagenome, SKBSTL061 | isolation source: stool | host: Homo sapiens | place: USA | reverse complement strand
CAGCCACGCCTGCACGGCGTCCACATGGAAGTGGGTGCGGCTGTTGCGCGCCTTGATGCCCTTGCCCAGCGCCGCGATGTCCTGCACGGCGCCGGTCTCGTTGTTGACGGCCATGCAGGCGGCCAGCACCGTGTTTTTGTCGATCTCGGCCAGGAATTTCTGCGTGTCAATGCGTCCGTCCGCCCCGGGCATGACCTCAACGACGGTGAAGCCCTCGTCCTTCAACGCGCGGATAGGGCGCTGCACGCTGGGGTGTTCAAAGCCCGTGACGACGATCTTATTGCCCCAGTGCTTACGCGGGCGGGCCGCGCCGGTCACGGCCATGTTGTTGCCCTCACTGCCGCAGGCCGTGAAGTAGATTTCATCGCTGCGGCAGTGCAGCGTTTTGGCCACGCGGGCGCGGGCCGCGGCAATGGCATCCTGCACGGCAACGGCGGGGTCATACAGGCTGCTGGGGTTGGCCCAAAGCTCAGTCATCGCCTCGCTGACGGCCTGCGCCACCGCCGGGTCCACCCGGGACGTGGCGGCGTTATCAAGATAATGCAGCTGGGGGTCGGAAAGCATAGCACTCATTCCTCACATTATTGCACAAAATTATACAGATTAAATTATACACGTTCGCCCAGCAAAAAACAATATTCAGAAACAAAAAAAGGCTTCCCCCGTGGGGGAAGCTGGCCGCGAAGCGGACTGATGAGGGCAGAGTTCATCCCGATTGCCCATTTACGGGCTGTAACTCGGTAGGGGCCGGGCATGCCCGGCCCGCGGCTTACCGGCAAATATGCGATTGTGGGAAGGCCGCTTTATTCTGTTGACCCTGTAGGGGCGCATTCTATATGCGCCCGGGCAGCTTGCGGCTGCGAAAGCCCCCACGGGCGGATATGGAATCCGCCCCTACGCCTTGTTTTATCTACCCTTACTCCCCAAAATCCTCCGCGGCCTTCTGCATCATCTGCCGGATCGGCAGGTTGTACGGGCAGCGCGGCTCACAGGCACCGCACCGGATGCAGGCACCAGCCTTGGTCTGCAGCGTCGCATAGCGCTCGCGGCCCCACTGCTGCAGGCCGTAGCGGTTCAGATACCCCTGGAACAGGAACACACTGGGGATGGAAATCCCCACCGTGCAGGGCGCACAGTAGTTGCAGCGGCGGCAGAACTGGGTGCCCAGCGCGTCGCGCACCTTCTGGCAGGCGGCCTCCTCCTCGGGCGTGAGCGGGGCGGTGTTGGCCGCGCCCGCCACGTTGGCGTTCAGCTCCTCCACCGTCGCCATGCCGGGGATGGACACCGTGACTGCCGGGTTGGACAGCACGTACCGCAGTGCCAGGCGGCCATCCTCAATGGCACCGCCCGCCAGCGGCTTCATGTCGATAAAGCCCTTGCCCGCCGCGGCGCAGCGGTCGATCAGCTCCCTGCCCTGCTGCTCCACGATGTTGTACGGGAACATGATCGTCTCGATCTCGGGGATGTCCAGCGCTGCCTCAAACACAGCGGCCAGGTGCGCCGTGATGCCGATATGCCCGACGATGCCCCTGGCCTTTGCCTCGAGCAGCGCCTCCATTGCGCCGCCGGGCGCCAGAATGGTTTTCAGGCCGTCGAGGCTCGGGTTGTGGAACTGGAACAGCTCGATGTGGTCGGTGCGCAGGTTTTTCAGGCTCGTGGCGATCTCGGCCTCCATGTCGGCCTTGGTCAGTGCGCGGCATTTGGTCGCCAGAATGAAGTCATCCCGCAGCCCGGCCTCCTCCAGCGACTGGCCGATCCATGCCTCGCTGACCGTGTAGGCGCGGGCGGTGTCGATGTAATTGATGCCCGCCTTATGCGCGGCGATCAGCAGCTCCCGCGTGCCGGGCTGGTCGATGCGCTGAATGGGAATGCCGCCAAACCCAAGGCGGGAGATTTGTAAGCCTGTGGTGCCGAAATTGACGTATTGCATGGTGTTTACCTCTTATATTGCTCTCCGTTTGGCTCTCCGTTTGCTGCAGAGGTCGATGCTTGCATCCGCCCCTGCATCCTTTACGCTTATTATAGCAAATCCAACGTAAAAATCCAGTCCCCCCTAAGCCCCCCGTGGGAAGGCAACCGGCTTGCAAGCATGGTGCTATTCTTCTATAATAAGCAGTACAAAAACGAAATTTTTGCGGGGTACAGCCACCTCTACGACCCGCTGACCGGGCGCTGGCCGTTTCTTGCGGGGCCGGAGCGCAGCTACGGTGCGTGTGTCGATTTATTGGTGGAGGAATTTTTGCCCAACACAACTGCTGGCGCCTGACGGCAGCCGCGACCACTAGATACCCGGAAAGTTGTGTCCGCGGTGTCACAATTATCCACAAACAGACCCTATGGATGTTGAAAATTTCGGCGTTTTTCTGTGTGATTTTTTACCCCTGCCCACTTGCGGCGGGGGCTTTTTTCGTGGTATGATTCATTTTGTAATAGTTTATCGCTTTTTAACTGTGAGGAACAGGAATGTTTAATAAAAAGAACCCCATGCGGTATTTCTCCGGCAGCACCTTTGCGCGGCTGCCGCTGTATAAGCTAGCCGCGGGCGGCACGGCGGTGGTGCTGACCGCCAGCATCGGCCTGGGCGCGTTTGCAGCCAGCGTCGGTCCACTCTCCGCGCCCGAGCCCAGCCCCACGCCCATCGTGACGGCCACCCCCGAGACGGCGGCCACGCCGACCCCTTCCCCGACGCCGAGCCCCACGCCGGAGCCGGACAAGCCGCTGACGATGGAGGCCAGCGTCATCCAGCAGGACGTCGGTGTGACGCTCTACGTCGAGAACGCCCCCGAGCCCAGCCCAACGCCCGATGCGTCCGCCTCGCCGTCCCCGACGCCGTCCAAAAGCGCGAAGGAGGATGACGCCGAGAACGGAAAGACCCCGCTGCTGGGCGTGGCGGCAACCATCACACTGACCGACGCCAAGGGCAATGCCACGGATTACGAGCTGGATACCGAGACCGGCACCGCGCTGGCCGAGGACGTGACCCCCGGCGACTACACGCTGGCGGTTCAGCCCATCGAGGGCTACACGCAGCCCGAGGCCCAGACCGTGACGGTCAAAGAAAAGGTCGTCTACAAGGCGGACGTCAAGGCCGTTAAAGAGAAGATCGTCCAGGCAAGCCAGGTCAACGAGAGTGCCGAGGACTCCGGCGTCAGCAACGCGGGCTCGGCCCCCATCGTCAACGAGGTCACCGACACCGTGACCTACGCCGACAGCGCTAAGACCGAGACCGGCAGCAGGACGAGCTACACAGCCAAGCTGAGCAGCAGCGGACATCTGCTGCTGGCCGACGGCACCGAGACGCCCTACCTGCCCGTTTATCAGGACGGCACGAAGGACCTGATCGGCGCAATGCGCGATACGAGCTACGCCGCCAACACGGCCACGGCGGCCTGGCTGCCCGGCGCGGCGGATTCCGTCACGCTGCTGGGCGCGGCCAACACCCGCATGGCGTGGGTACACCGCGCGGACGAGCCGGTGACCGAACAGGAGGACACCGGCGGGGCCGCCCCGGCTGCCGAGGAGACCCCTGTCCCGGCGGATCCCACGCCGGAACCGGCCCCCGAGATCACGCCCGAGCCGACCCCGGAGACGACGCCCGCCCCCACCGAGGCCCCGACGGAGACACCCGCCGAAACGCAAACGCCAGCCCCGACAGCAGCCCCGACAGCAGCCCCTACGGAAGCCCCGACAGCGGCTCCGACGCAAGCACCCACCCAGGTGCCCGACCCGACGGCGGGCTGGCCGGATAACATTGCGGTGCAGGAGCTGGCCAACTACGGCTTTGCCGTGACCAGCGCGACCACCACGATATACGAGTACACCGGCTGGCAGGATATTGACGGCGCAACGTATTATTACGACCCGTCCACCCACCAGCCCGTCACGGGCCAGCAGGTCATTCAAGGCAATGTCTACACCTTTGCGGCGGACGGCGCACTGAACCGCACGGCCCGCGGCATTGATGTCTCGAAGTTCCAGGGCAGCATTGACTGGAACGCCGTCAAGTCGGACGGCATCACGTTTGCCATCATCCGCTGCGGCTACCGCGGCTACGGCAGCGGTGCGCTGGTCGAGGATTCTACATATCGCCGGAACATTCAGGGTGCGATCAACGCGGGCCTGCGCGTCGGCGTTTACTTCTACAGCCAAGCCATCAACGAGGCCGAGGCCGTCGAGGAGGCCAGCATGGTGCTGAGCCTGGTCAGCGGCTACAGCCTGCCGCTGGGCGTCTACTACGACACCGAGAGTGTCGGCGGCGGGCGCGCCAATGCCCTGAGCGCCGCCGAGCGCACGGCCTGCGCCGTCGCCTTCTGCGAGACGATCCGCAGCGCGGGGTACAGCGCGGGCGTTTACTCCTATGCCAGCTGGTTCTATAACGCGCTGAACTTTGCGAACATCAGCAAGTACAACATCTGGATCGCCCAGTACCGCGATACGCTGAGCTTCAGCTACAAGCACAATATATGGCAGTACACAGGCTCCGGCAGCGTCAAGGGGATCTCGAAGCCGGTGGATATGAATATTGGATAAAATAAAAACACCTGCGTTTTCGGACGCAGGTGTTTTTGCGTTATGGAAGCCTTCTCCCTCGGGAGAAGGTGGCCGAGGCTCCGACCGAGGCCGGATGAGGGCAAAGCCCGCCATAGCGGCCGGTGAACGGGCTGCAGCGGCAAGGTCTGCCCACATCAGTCAGCGGACGGGGCCGCTGACAGCTTCCCCCCAAGGGGGAAGCCTTATTTGTTTGTGTAGCAGCTCATCTTCGCGCTGCTTCCGCCCCTGACCTGCCCATTGCCGTGCACAATATATTTATACGTACACAGCTCAGCCAGCCCCATGGGGCCGCGGGCGTGGAGCTTCTGGGTGCTGATGCCCATCTCGCAGCCAAGGCCGAACTCGCCGCCGTCGGTAAAGCGGGTGCTGGCGTTCACGTAGACCGCCGCGCTGTCCACGCAGGTCGTGAACCGCTGTGCCGCTGCGGCGTCCGCCGTGACGATGGCCTCGCTGTGGTGGGTCGAATGCTTCGCAATGTGGGCGATGGCCGCATCGACGTCATCCACAACGGCCACGCTCAGCTTATAATCCAGATACTCGGTGTCAAAGTCCTGCGGCGCGGCGGGCACACCGTCGATGATGGCCGCGGCGCGCGCGTCCAGATGCAGCTCCACCGGGGTGATGCCGGCAGCGGCGCGGGCATCGACAAGGCGGGCCTTCAGCATCGGCAAAAACTGCGCTGCCACGTCCCTGTGGACCAGCAGCGCCTCCTCGGCGTTGCAGACGCTGGGGCGGCTCGTTTTGGCGTTTTCCACAATATCCACGGCCATCTCCAGATCGGCGGCCTTGTCCACGTAGACATGGCAGATGCCGGTGCCGGTCTGGATGCAGGGCACGGTTGCGTTCTCGACGCAGGCGCGGATCAACCCGGCCCCGCCGCGGGGGATCAGCAAATCGACCAGCCCGTCCGCGGTCATCAGCTCGTTGGCGCTGGCGTGGGAGGTGTCCTCGATGAGGCTCACCGCGTACTCCGGCAGGCGCACTCTGCGCAGACCGGCACGCAGGGCCTCCACGATGACGTGGCAGCTGGCCCAGGCGTCGCGCCCGCAGCGCAGGATACACGCACTGCCCGCCTTGATGGCCAGCGCGGCGGCGTCGCTCGTGACGTTGGGGCGGCTCTCATAGATGATGGCGATGACACCCATCGGCACGGCGGTTTTTTCGATCAAAAGGCCGTTCGGGCGCACAATTTTGCGCAGCACTGCGCCCACCGGGTCGGGCAGGGCCGCGACCTCGCGCATACCCTTGGCCATGTCGGTCAGGCGGCCCGGCGTCAGCGCCAGACGGTCCAGCATCACGTCGCTGACCCGCCCGCGGGCGTTCTCGACGTCCTGCTTATTGGCGTCCAGAATTTTATCCTGCGCGGCGATGAGCGCAACGGCCATTGCCTCCAGCGCGGCGTTCTTCGTGTCGGCGTCGGCCAGCGCCAGCGGCAGCTTTGCGCCCTGCGCGGCCCGCAAAATTTCCTGCGTAGTCATGGGGTCAGACCTCCCTTATGCCTTGCGGCCCACGAACCGGGTGCCGACGGGCTTGCCCTCGACAATGTCGTACAGCACCTCGGCGTGGGCACCGTTGGTAATGATCATGTCCACACCGGCCTCGGTGGCACGCTTGGCAGCGGTGACCTTCGTCAGCATGCCGCCGGTGCCCAGGGCCGAACCCGCGCCGCCCGCCAGCAGCTCAATTTCCGGCGTGATCTCCTCGACCACCGGGATGAGCTTTGCGTCCGGGTGGGTGTGCGGGTCGGCGGTGTACAGGCCGTCGATGTCGGACATCAGCACGACCAGATCGGCGTGGATGCACTTGGCCACCAGCGCGGCCAGCGTGTCGTTGTCGCCCAAAGAGTATTCCTCGCAGGCGACGGGGTCATTCTCGTTGATGATGGGGATGGCGTGCAGCTGCAAAAGACGCTCCAGCGTGTTTTTCAGGTTGTGCAGACGGTTTTCGTGGTCAAAATCCTCCCACGTCAGCAGCATCTGGGCCACGGTATGGTTGTATTGGCCGAACAGCCGGTCATAGGTATACATCAGCTCGCACTGGCCCACCGCGGCGGCAGCCTGCTTGGTGACAAGGTCGCCGGGCTTTTCAATTTGCAGCTTGCCTGCGCCGAGGCCCGTGGCCGCCGACGATACGACGATGAGCTGATGTCCGGCGTTCTGAATATCGCTCCACACCCTGACCAGATCCTCGGTGTGGCGGATGTTGAGCAGCCCGCCGGGATGTGCCAGCGTGCTGGTGCCTACTTTAACGACGATACGCATAAAATTTCTCTTTCTATTCCTGTTTGGCAACCGCTTTGTAGGGGCGAGCATTGCTCGCCCGTCAGGCGTCTGCCGCGCGGGGTATTTTCCTGGAAAAGCACTTTTTTCCGTCAGGTCTGCGGGCGAGCAATGCTCGCCCCTACATTCTCGGAAGAGGTCACTTCTTCCCAAAATCCTTTGTCTTTTCAAACGCGGCCAGCACGGCATCGGTCACGGCACCGCGGAAAGCGCGCTCCTCCAGCAGGCGCACGCCCTGAATGGTCGAGCCGCCGGGGCTGCAGACGGCATCCTTCAATTCGCCCGGGTGCTTGCCGGTCTCCAGCACCATCCGCGCGCTGCCCAAAAGCATCTGGGCGGCGTACTCCTGCGCCTTGGCGCGGGGCAGACCTGCGGCGACACCGCCGTCGGCCAGTGCCTCGATAAACTGGTACGCCCAGGCCGGTCCGCAGCCGGACACCGCGCTTGCGGCGTCGATCAGGCTCTCCGGCACGGCGTCCAGACGGCCTGCAGGGGCCATGGCGGTGAGCCACTCGGCCATTTTTTCCGGCTCCACATCGTCAGAGCAGTACTGGATCATGCCGTCGCCCAGCGCCACGGGGGTGTTGGGCATCATGCGGATGATGGGATAGCCGCTGCCCGCCATCTGGCGGATCTGCTGCATCGACAGGCCCGCCGCCATCGTGACCAGCACAAATGGTCGGCTCTCGGCGCGGGCCTCCAGCGTTGGGGTCAGCTCGTCGAGCATATCGGCCATCATCTGGGGCTTTACGCCCAGAAAGATGAAGTCGCAGATGCCGGCGACCTCCTCATTCGTGCCGCAGGCGCAGCCGAGTTCGTCCGCCAGCGCCTGTGCCTTGGCAGGCGTGCGGTTGGCCAGCAGCACATCGCCGGACCCGGCGCCCTTGCAGACCGCGCGCGCCACAGCCCCGCCCATGTTGCCGCAGCCGATAAAACCGTATTTCATGGTAAACCCCCTATTTTATACTTTATATGCAGTATTTATAGTAGTGCAAGGGAGTAGGTTTGTCAACGGGAAAAACAGGCTTTCCCCGGGGGAAAGATACAGAAAGTCCATCACATCTTTTTCTTGCCCTCATCCTGCAAACGCGGTATAATAAAATAGAATATTTGTAAAATTCCGTCCGCCGCTGCACGGCGGGCACCAGGATAGAGTTTGGAGGCAGTACCATGTCTGAATTTATTCCTCTTTCGGTTCCGAATTTCGGCGCGCGCGAGGCCGAGCTGGCCGGGCAGGCCATCACGTCGGGGTGGGTGTCCACCAGCGGCGGCAAGGTCACGGAGTTCGAGGAAGCGCTGGCCGCTTACGTGGGCATGCCCCGCGCCGTGGCCTGCAACGCCGGTACCAGCGCGCTGCATCTGGCCGCTATGGCCGCCGGCATCACCCGCGGGGATGAGGTCATCGTCCCGACGCTGACCTTCATCGCCGCCGTCAATCCGCTGACCCGCTATGTCGGCGCGGAGCCGGTCTTCATCGGCTGCGACGACTCCCTGTGCATTGACCCCGACGCCGTCGAGGATTTCTGTGCGAACCGCTGCGAGCTGCGGGACGGCAGGCTGTACAACAAAGCCACCGGCGCACACATCAAGGCACTGGAGGTCGTGCATGTGTTCGGCAACATGGCCGACATGCCCCGCCTGATGGCGATAGCCAAGCGCTACGGCCTCATCGTCATTGAGGATGCCACCGAGGCGCTCGGCACCCGCTGCACCGACGGCCCGTTTGCCGGTAAGTTTGCGGGCACCATCGGCGACATCGGCTGCTACAGCTTTAACGGCAACAAGATCATCACCACCGGCGCAGGCGGCATGGTCGTGTCCAACCACGCTGACTGGGCCGAGCACGCCAAGCATCTGTCCACCCAGGCCAAGACCGATCTGCTGCAATTTTTGCACGATGAGGTCGGCTACAACTACCGCATGACGAACGTGCAGGCATCCTTAGGGCTTGCCCAGCTCGAGCGGCTCGAGGGCTTCATCGCCCACAAAAAGGCGCTGTATGACCGCTATGTGGCCGCGCTGGACGGCGTGAAGGGGCTGCGCATCCTGCCCTTCCGCGAGGGGGAGTGCCGCTCCAACCACTGGTTCTTCAGCCTGTATCTGAAGGATTCCGGGCTGGACCGCGACACTGTGATCGAGAAGCTGCAGGCGCAGCACATCCAGACCCGCCCGGTGTGGGCGCTCATCCATGAGCAGGCCGACTACCCCCGCAACGAGGCTTACGGTCTGGACAAGGCGCTGGACTACCGCAAGTACATTGTCAACCTGCCCTGCTCCACGAACCTGTCCTTTGAGGACTGTGACCGCGTGATCGAAGCGGTGCTGGGGCTGTAAAAGGCTTCCCCCGCGGGGCTGCGCCCGCAGGCGCGTGTCGGAGTGCAACCGCCGTAGGCGGCACTTGGCACGGAGACTGAAGCTGTCAGCGGCCCCGTCCGCTGACTGATGAGGGCCAGCCTTGCGGCAATGACCCGCTTACAGGCCACCACCGTAAACCTTCCCCTCATCCGGCCTCGGTCGGGGCCTCGGCTACCTTCCCCCCAAGGGAGAAGGCAATTAAATTTACGATTTTGCCTTGTTTCGCCACATTCCGCATACAAACGCTCCTTATAATAGACCAGAAAGGAAGCACACTATGGCTCTGATCCTTGCCTCCGGCAGTCCGCGCCGGCGTGAGCTGATGTCCCTTATCACCCCCGACTATACTGTCATCACCAGCGACGTGGACGAGACGAAAATCGCGGCGGATACCCCGGCGCACCTTGCCAAGGCTCTGGCCACTGCCAAGGCCCGCGCCGTGGCCGAGGAAAACCCCGATGACGTCGTCTGCGGCTTTGACACGGTGGTCGAGTGCGAGGACGAGGTGTTCGGCAAGCCGAAGGACGAGGCCGACGCCGTGCGGATGCTGCGCGCGCTCTCCGGGCGTGAGCACCGCGTCCACACCGGCGTCTGCATCTGCCGGGGCCGCCGTGCCGCCGCCACTGTCGAGACAACCGTTGTCCATTTCTCGCCCATCGCGGAGGACGACCTGTGCGCCTACGTGCGCACGCCGGAGCCCTACGACAAGGCGGGAGCCTATGCCATCCAGGGGCACGCGGCGCTGTGGTGTGCGGGCATCGAAGGGTGCTACTACAACATCATGGGGCTGCCGGTTCACCGCACGGCGCAGCTGCTGCGCGAGTTTACCTGACCCGGACAGCCCCGGAAACGGGAGTCTGTATGGGAAAAATCTGCAACTTTTTTACATGCTTTTTCGGGAGAATACACGCTATGTTTACCAAAGACATCGGCATTGATCTGGGCACCGCCAACACCCTTGTGTACATGAAGGGCCGCGGCATCATCATGCGCGAGCCAAGCGTCGTCGCCGTGGACCCGCGCAGCGACGAGCTGCGGGTGCGCAGCGTCGGCCATGAGGCCAAGGCGGTCATTGGCCGCGCACCCGGCTCCATCGTGGCGGTGCGCCCCCTCAAGGACGGCGTTATTGCGGATTTTGACGTTACCGCGGCCATGCTGCAGAGCTTCATCCGCCAGGCCTGCGGCAACAGCATTCTGGCTCGCCCCCGGGTCGTCATCTGCGTGCCCTCCGGTGTGACCGAGGTCGAGCGCCGCGCCGTGCGCCAGGCTGCAGCCAAGGCGGGCGCACGCCAGGTCACGGTCATCGAGGAGCCGATGGCCGCCGCCATCGGCAGCGGTCTGCCCACCACCGACGCCGTCGGCAGCATGATCGTGGACATTGGCGGCGGCACGGCGGAGGTCGCTGTCATCAGCCTGTCGGGCATCGTCGCCAGCCGCAGCGTGCGATGCGCGGGCGACGCGCTGGACCAGAGCATCATCGCTTTCATCAAGCGCAAATACAACCTGCTGGTCGGTGAGCGCACGGCAGAGCAGATCAAGATCGAGATTGGCTCGGCCTGCCCGCAGGACCCCGAGACCAGCATGGAAATCAAAGGCCGCAACCTTGTGGACGGCCTGCCGAAGGACATTCTGATCCGCTCCGAGGAGGTCCGCGACGCCATGAACGACTGCCTGCTGCGCATCGTCGAGGCCATCAAGGACACGCTGGAATGCACCCCGCCCGAGCTGTCCAGCGACATCATTGACCGCGGCATCATGCTTTCCGGCGGCGGTGCGCTGCTTCGCGGGCTGGATACCCTCATCCAGAATGAGACGGGCATCGAGGTCCACATTGCCGAAAGCCCCCTGGACTGTGTAGCCCTCGGCGCCGGTGCCGTCCTCGACAACCCCGATCTGGCCGGACGCCGGAAAGAGGAAATGAGCTACTTATAAAATGAGAGCCTTCCCCTTTGGGGGAAGGTGGCCGAGGCCCCGCCCGAGGTCGGATGAGGGAAAACCTTGCCGTATTGCCCGTGAACTGGCAGTGTTGGCGAGCTCGGCCCTCATCAGTCCGCTGCGCGGCCAGCTTCAGTCTCCGCGCCAAGAGCCGCCTTCGGCGATTGCGCTCCGACACGCGCCTGCGGGCGCAGCCCCGATGGGGAAGCCTTTTCAACCGAAAAAAAGATTGACAAATGGGGAAAATCCGGCTATTATTAGATTGTTCGCATATACCCGGAGGGACGCTATGCCTTTACTCGATCAGGATCTGCCCGCCCGCGCACAGCAGGGGGACGAGAACGCGCTTGCCGCACTGATCGCCCGCATGATGCCGGCCATCCGCAAGGGTGCGGCGGAATGCACTGCCCCCGGCCTCGATTTTGACGATGCCGTGCAGGAGGGGCTGATCGGCCTGTTCCATGCTGTGCGCGGGTTTGACCTCGCTGCCGGGCAGACCTTCACGGCCTACGCCGCGGCCTGCATCCGCCACGCGCAGCAGGACGCCCGCCGGGCAGCTCTGCGCAAAAAGCACGCGCCGCTGAACTACAGCGTGCCGCTGCCCGCCGCCGAGGAAAGCACCGACACCCGCCCCGGCCCCGAGGAGCTTGCTATCTTCGGCGAACAGTACGCGGACACGCTCCGCCGTATGCAGACCGAGCTTTCCGCGTTGGAACGCACGGTTTTAATGGCCGGGCTGGAAGGCCGCACCCCCGCGCAGACCGCGCGGGAGCTGGGACTTCCCGCCAAAAACGTGGCCAATGCGCTGGCCCGTGCGCGCCGCAAGCTGCGCGGTGCGCCCACAACCTAGGATTCAGGCGATTTGCCTGCATCATATATCAACCTGCCCCCAGTAGCGCCTAAAATCAGTTCAGTTGGTCCATTCCCATTGCGTTGTTTTAGATTCTTCCGCGGGCAAAATAAACACAGAGGAGATACCCACTATGTTCGAAGACAAGACTTTGGTATGCAAGGATTGCGGCAAGGAGTTCGTTTGGACCGCCGGCGAGCAGGAGTTCTACGCCAGCCGTGGTTTCGAGAACCAGCCCCAGCGCTGCAAGCCCTGCCGTGATGCCCGCAAGAACTCTACCCGCGGCGAGCGCCAGATGTTCGACGCTACCTGCGCCAGCTGCGGCAAGGCCTGCAAGGTTCCCTTCCAGCCTCGCGAGGACCGTCCAGTCTACTGCAGCGAGTGCTTCGCTAAGATGAAGGAGAACGGCTGATTTACGCGCTTTTGCATGTAAACTGAGTTGAATGTTCCATTCCGCGCCCCGGCCTTACCGCCGGGGCGTGGTTTGTTATCGGGACGATTACAGGTTGATAGAATGAAAAAAACTCTCTCAAGGCTGCCGCGCGTCGTACGGCTGGCGGCGCTGTCGGCGGTGCTGCTGGCTCTGTGCAGCAAGTCGTCGCCGCTCTACGCCTTCAACGACTGGATGGACGCAAACATCTTCTTCACGATGGGCCGCTCCATGCTCGGCGGCAGGGTGCTTTACCGTGACGTGTTCGACCACAAGGGCCCGGTGCTCTACCTGCTGTACGGGCTGGCGGGCCTTGTCGGCGGCACAGACTTCCGCGGCGTGCTGGTGCTGGAAATCATCGCCATGACGTCGTTTCTGTACACGGGTCTGCGCACGGCGGAGCTGCTGGCGGGCCGCCGCCTCTCGATGTGGTGGATGGCGCTGCCCGCAGCGGGCATGGCGGCCAGCCGCGCGTTCTCCCACGGCGGCAGTGCCGAGGAGCTGCTGCTGCCGTTTCTGGCGGCGGCGCTGTTCAGCCTGGTCAGGGCGCTGCACAGTCCCGGCGCCAAGCCGCTGCGCGCGGTCTGTGTGCAGGGCCTTCTGGCCGGGTGCGCGCTCTGGCTCAAGTACACGGTGCTGGGCTTCTACCTCGCGTGGGTCGTGGTGCTGGCGGTGCTCTACCTGCGGCGCGGCTGGCTTACGCAGCTGGGCCGCAGCGTGGGGGCGTACCTCGGCGGCTTGGCGCTGGCCACGTTGCCGTGGGTCGTCTACTTCGGCGTACACGGCGCGCTGGGGGACTGGTTCACCGCCTACTTTTATGACAATCTCTTCCTTTATAAGGGGGAGGGCGGCGGTCTGCCCGCGCTGGCGCAGCACCTGTGGTGGGCGGTGCGGGATGGCTTGCCCGCCGCGCTGCTGCTGGCGGCGTTCCTGCTCTGGGCGCTGCTGACCCGGCGTTTTGCCGCAGCGGGGGGCGTGGCCGCACTGGCCGCGGGGCTGGCCGCTACCAGTCTGATGGGCGGCTACCTGGTCTATTACGGGCTGGTGCTGGCGGTCTTTGCGCCGCTGGGCCTTGTGCCGCTGGTCCGCCTTGCGGAAAAGACCCCCGCGCCCGTCCGTACCGCGCTGCCCTGGGCTGTGCTGGCCGCAGGCGCTGCCGCCTGCTATGCCCTGACGCCCAACCGGGCACTGCGGGGCCGCGCCCGCGCCGACCTGCCCCAATACCGCTTTGCAGCGCAGATCAACGGCGGCAGCCTGCTGAACTACGGCACGCTGGACGGCGGCTTTTACACGGCGGCGGGCGTGCTGCCGCCCTGCAAATATTTCTGCGTGACGAACATGCCGCTGGACGACCAGTGGACCGACCAGCAGGCCGTATTGAAGGCCGGTGCTGTGGACTACGTCGTGGCGCTGACCGGCGACCTGCACGGCGATTTCCCGCAGTATGCGGTCATTGACCGGTGCAGCTATGACGGCGGCGAGGGCGAAGTGACCTGGTATCTCTACCAATTGCAGCGGTGATTTGCGTTTTTGTGCCCTATGAGGTATAATAGCATTGATCCCTGTACATCCTGCCAGAAAGGCAATGCCTATGAAACAAAAACTCACCCTGCGCCGCGTCCTCGCCAGCGCTGTGGCGGCGCTGGCTGCCGCTGCGGCGGTCTGGCTGCTCTGCCGCTGGGTCGGCTATGATTTGCAGCTGCGCATCGGCAATGAGCCGGTCTATGAAATCGCAAACGATGACTATACCCAAATCATCGACGTACCCGAGGACGGGCTTTGGCAGGCCGTCCCGCTGGAGGCGGGGCAGACGCTCTACGGCTGCCGTCTGCGGTTCAGCACCCACGGGGAGCTGTACCGCGCCGGTATGGTCATGGTCGATCTGTGTGATGCCGACGGCACGATCCTGCGCGAGGCGGCGGGCAACTACGCCAACATTTTTGACGACAACTTCACGGGTTTTGCCTTCGGCACGGCCTACACGGCGGCACAGGCGGAAACGCTCTACCTGCACATCTACAACGTCGTCGAGTGGGAGGGGCCGCTCGGCCTCTGGGCCAGCACCGGCACGGTGGGGGCGCTGGCCCTGACCGCGGACGGCGTTGATGCCGACGCCACGCTGGCATTGCAGTATATGACCGACGATACCGGCAGTTGGCCGTCCGATTTGGCAAATGGGCTGGCCCCGCTGCTGGCGTTCGCAGCATTTGCCGCCGTGTTGCTGTTCGGCCTGCGTGCCCCGCTGCCGCTGACCGTGGCGGTGGTCGGCCTTGCGTGCGGACTGCTGTTTGTGCGCGTCACCCCGGCGCTCGTCGCGCCTGATGAATACACCCACCTGGCCGCTGCCTATGAGATGGCCAGCCGCCTGGGCGGCGAGACGCCCGCCGACGAAAACGGCTGTCTGTTGGTGCGGGAGAGCGATGCGCCGCACTTCGGCACCCGCAGCGGCGAGATCGGCATTCTGGCCTACAAGGCCGAGGCACTGGCCCGTCAAAATGAAGCCGGCGGTCCCGACGCGCTGACCGCCGTCAGCGAGGCCAAGGCCGGGCAGGGCAGCGGCAACTACCTGCCGCAGGCGCTGGGCATCCGGCTGGCCCGCAATGCCGGTGCTAACTTTTACACGATGCTGCGTCAGGCGCGGACCTTCAACCTGATTTTCTATCTGCTGCTGGCCGTGCTGGCTGTGGCGCTGGCCCCGGCGGCGGTGCGCGGGCTGCTGGCCTGCATTGCGCTGCTGCCGATGCCGCTGCAGTTGGCGGGCAGTCTCTCGCCCGATGCGTCGGTGCTGGGCATGGTGTTCTGCTACATGGCGCTCTGCCTGCGGCTGCGCACCAAAAAGGCTGTGTGGTGGGAAAAAATCCTGCTCATCGCCCTCGGCGGGGCTGTCGGCCCGGCCAAGGCCATCTACCTGCCGGTGGTACTACTCTGCTTTATCATCCCGGCGGACAACCTTGTGGGGCCGACGGAATTTGTCCGGGGCTCGTTTGGTGCGCGCGTGCGCTCCGGGCAGCTGATCCGGGAGGCTGTGCTCGTGCTGGCGGGCTGCCTGTGGCTCTCCGCCAACCTCGGTGAGCTGGTCTATGCCGCCCGCGACACGAATCGGATGCTTCTGGCCGTCGGCGCAGTCGGCATTATCCTGCTGCTGGCACTGACGCGCCGTCTGTATGAAAAGGTACAGGATGACGCCAAAAAGCTGCGCCTGTTCAAGGGCGCGCTGGCCTGTGCCGTTGTGCTGGCCGTCGTCGGCGGGGTGCTTGCGCTGTCCCGCATGGGCGGCGGGCTGGCCCCCGACCAGCTGCTGATGACGAACCCCAACGGCGATTCCATCTGGACGTTCTCGCTGGGGTACATCTGCCGCAACCTGCCCGCCACGGCGAAGCTCCTGCTGCGCACGATCCCCGCGCAGGGTGCGCTCTGGCTGCAGGGCATTCTGGGCACGACGCTGGGGGAGCCGATCGTTTACCGCATCGACGTCAGCTGGCTGCTGGGCGTCGGGCTGGTGCTGGCGCTGCTGGCGGCAGCCCTGCCGGTGCAGGACAAACCGGATGAGCCGCTGCTGGGCCGCCGCACCGGCTTCGGCGTGCTGGGCATCATCCTCTGCGTTGCGGCGGCGTCGCTCGTCGTGGCGCTGAACTGGACGCCCATCAACTATGAAACGCTGTTCGGTATGCAGGGCCGCTACTGGCTGCCCGTGCTGCCGCTGGCGCTTCTGCTCGTCAAAGGAAACCGCAGCGTTTGTGTGCGGCGCGACCTTTCCCGCGGGGCGGCACTGGCCGTCACCGCCTGTACACTGTTGACCCTGCTGCAGGGCTATAGCCTATACGCAAGCTGGCAGCCGGTATCATAAATCTGCCTACACTATTATAAAGGAGACACTCTCATGACTGTTACGAAGAATACCATCATCGCCGAGATCCTGAACAACGACCCCACCCAGGGCTGCGTGCCCATCTTCCTGTCCACCGGTATGCACTGCCTGGGCTGCATGGCCTCCCATGGTGAGACCGTCGAGGAGGCCTGTGCTGTCCACGGCGTTGACGCCGACGAGCTCGTCGACGAGCTGAACGACTACTTTGCACACCTGTAATGCGCCGCGGCTCGATGCCCGCCTGGCCGCTGCCTATGATTTTGTACGTCCGGGGCACGCGGCGGCGGACATCGGCTGCGATCACGGCAAATTAAGCGCCGCACTGGCGGGCAGCGGACGCTGCCCGCTTGTTTTGGCTTGCGACCTGCGCCCCGGCCCGCTGGAAAAAGCCCGCGTGACCTGTGCGCCCTACGGGGATAAGGTGCAGTGCCGCTTGGGCAGCGGGCTTTCGGTTTTAGAACCCGGCGAGGTCGATGACATCATCATCGCCGGTATGGGCGCGGAGACGATCATTGAGATTCTGGAGGCGGCGCCCTGGGTGTTCGATGCGCGGTACAATTTGGTGCTGGTCCCCGCGACGAAGCACAGCATCCTGCGCCGCTGGCTGGCCCGCCGCGGCTTTGCACTGCGGGCCGAGACCCTCTGCCAAGCCGCAGGCCGGTGGTACGCCGTCATGAATGCACAGTACACGGGTGCCGCCCGCGAGCCGGACGGGCTGTTCTGCCTGACTGGCCTGACGAACGGCCAGCCCGGGTGCAGCGAGTATTACGCCGTGCAGAATGAGAAGCTGAAAAAGTACTGTTTGGGTCTGCCGGAGGGGGAAGAAAACGAGGCTGTAGGAAAACTGATTGCGGAATTGGAGCATTTGTCCAAGCCGTGATGAATCACCTGCGCACAACCGTAAACGGCCACGGCGGCCAGAGGGCTGGCCGCCCTACAAGCACCCGGTACCGTGATTTGTAGGGGAGGGATTTATCTCTCCCGGGCACGTTGCCTATATTGCTCGTCTACTTTCCGCCGCCCTGTAGGGGCCGGGCATGCCCGGCCCGCAGCGTCAAAGCAGGCACCCGCAGACGGGCAATTTCCGCAAGCCTGCGGTAAAACAGAATCCATCAGGAGGTAAAAACATGTCAGTAAGCGTACAGCAGATTTTGGGCTTTCTGCGGGCGGTGGCCCCGCAGGAGCTGGCATTGGATTGGGATAACGTCGGCCTGCTCGTCGATGCGGGTCAGCCCGTGGACGGTGTGCTGACCACGCTGGACATCACCCCTGCCGTCGTGCGGGAGGCTGTCGAAAACGACTGCCAGCTTATTGTCAGCCATCACCCGGTCATCTTCCATCCGCTCAGGACGCTGGCTGCCGATGATGTGCCCGCCCTGCTGATGAAAAACGGCATCTCGGCCATCTGTATGCACACAAACCTTGACGCGGCCCCGGGCGGCGTCAACGATACACTCTGCGACATCCTCGGCATCGCCGCCGAGGGCCGCGAGAGCTTCGCCGAAGGCTGCGGGCGCATCGGCACCACGATGCCCACCACGGTGGAGGCGCTGGCCAAATTCTGCGCCGCCACGCTGCACAGCGGCGTCAAGTACGTGAACGGCCAAAAGCCTGTCACCTGCCTGGCCGAGGTCAGCGGCGGGGGCGGCAGTTACTTAGAGGAAGCCATCGCGCGCGGCGCGGACTGCCTTGTCACCGGCGAGGCAGCCCACCACATTGCGCTGTTGGCCAGGCAGAAGGGCATCGGCCTTGTGGTCGCGGGCCACTGGGGCACCGAGCACGCCATTGCCGACGTGCTGGCCGTCCAGCTGGAAAAGCAGTTCCCGGCCCTCACTGTCGCTCACGCCGAGGCTGATGCTGATCCGTATTCCTACCTATTATAATAAGGAGCCATTCCCATGTCCCTTGATGCCGCAACGCTGGCGCTGGTCGCCGGTGAACTGAAAAACACGCTGCTCGATGCCAAGATCGACAAAATCTTTGAGCCGACCCGCGACGAGGTGCTTATGACGCTGCGCACCCGCACCGAGACCCACCGTCTGCTGCTGTCGGCCCGCAGCGGCTCGGCCCGCGTCTGCCTGACGAAGGAGAGCTTCGAGAACCCGCTCACGCCGCCGGGCTTCTGTATGCTGCTGCGCAAGCACCTGACCGGCGGGCGGCTCATTGAGCTGCGCCGCGAGCCGGGGGACCGCATCGTCTATTTTGACTTCCGCTGCACGAACGAGATGGGCGACCTGGTCACGAACACGCTGGCCGTCGAGCTGATGGGCCGCTACTCCAATCTGGTGCTCGTGCAGGACGGGCGCATCATTGATGCCCTCAAGCGGGTGGACTTTGATGACAGCGAGGTCCGCCAGCTGCTGCCGGGTCTGGCCTACACGCTGCCGCCTAAGCCCGCGCGGCCTGACTTTTTGGAGACGAGCGCCGCCGCCATCGTGGCCGCTGCGTGCGAGAAGGATCTGCCCGTTGCACAGGCGCTGGGCAAGACGGTGGCGGGCGTCGGCCCCGTCGTCGTGCGGGAGGCCGTCTGCCGCGCGCTGGGGGAGACGCCCGCGCTGGCCTGCGACCTGACCGCCGAGGAGAAGGCCGGGCTGGCCGCGGCCATCGACGAATTGAAGGACGAGCACGCCCACGGCGGCACGCCCACTGCGGTGCGTCTGCCCCAGCCGGACGGCGCACCGAAGCCCGTGGAGTTCAGCTTCTTTGTGCCGCAGCAGTACGGCAGCGCGGCGATTTTGACCCGGTATCCGTCCTACAGCGAGATGCTCGAGGACTACTACGCCACGAAGGACCGCGCCGAGCGCCTGCGCCAGAAAAGCCGTGAGCTGTACAAGGCCGTCCACAATATGTATGACCGCGCCGTCCGCAAGCAGGCCGCGCGGAAGGAGGAACTGAGCCAGTCCGCCAAGGCCGACACGCTGCGCCTGTACGGCGAGCTTTTGCAGGCGAACCTCTGGGCCATCCACAAGGGTGACCGGCAGGTGACCGTGCAGAACTACTACACCGGCGAGGATGTGACCATACGCTTGGACCCGCGTCTGGGCGGCAACGAGAACGCGCAGAAGTATTTCCGCGATTATAAAAAGAAGCAGACCGCCCACGCCATGCTGCAAAAGCTGCTGGTAGAGGGCGAGGCCGAGATCGAGTATCTGCGCACGGTGCTGTATGAGGTGGAGAGCGCCCCCGGCGAGATGGCGCTGAACGAGATCCGCGCCGAGCTGAAAAGCCAGGGCTACTTAAAGTATTACAAGCAGCGGGACCGCAAGCAGAAGCCTGCGGACTTCCTGCGGTATACCTCGAGCGACGGGTTTGAGATCCTGGTGGGGCGTAACAACCTGCAGAACGACAAGCTGACCCTGCACACCGCCCGCGGCAAGGACCTGTGGTTCCACGTCCAGAAGGCGCCCGGCAGCCACTGCGTCGTTATGAGCCGCGGAGAGGACATCCCCGACACGACCAAACAGGAGGCCGCCGAGCTGGCCGTCCTGCATTCGAGCCAGAACGGCGGTGCAAAGGTCGCCGTGGACACCACCGAGGTCAAAAATATATGGAAGGCCAACGGGGCGAAACCGGGCATGGTGCTGTACGAGGTCTACACGACGGTCTACGTGACGCCGCGTGAAGGGCTGGAGGAGCAGCTGAAAAAACGGTAAATGTAGGGGGCGGCGTCCCCGACGCCCCGCAGGCCGATGCGGACAGCGCCCCCTACAATCTGCCGCACGGTAGGGGCCGGGCATTGCGGGGTTGTGAGCGTAGGACCACGGTTGAGTGGAACGAAACCGGGGCGCGAACAATGTTTGCCCCTGCGGGGCAAACAACCGCACGAGCGTGTTTGCTTGCAAACTGTCGGCGCTCGTTGTGCGCCGACAAGCGCCCGGCCCGCGGCCTTCCCGCAGGAGGTCGTCTGCCATACAGCTGCGGGCCGCACATGTGCGGTCCCTACAACCTGCCGTTCACGCCTGCTTTGTAGGGAGCGGTCTTGACCGCTCCGCGCGGCTTAAAGGAAAACAGTCGCTTATGGGAGAGCCTGCGGGCCGATGCAAGCATCGGCCCCTACGTGTGCCTTTAGTAGGAGGTGTGTGTCATGAAAAAGTACGCTGTAATTCTTTCCTCTCTTGCCTTTTTGCTCACCGCCTGCTCTGCCGCCCCGGCGGACAGCGTGTCGGCAACCCCCGTGCCGACGGAAACGCCCGCACCTACGGCAGAGCCGACCCCGGAGCCGACGGCCACCCCGTCCCCGACGCCCGCGCCGACGATGGCGGTGTACGATGAGGTCTCCTTCGACGATTGGCGGGACGGTGCAGACTGCACGATGCCGGACTACACGTTCAGCGCACCGCATAAGCCACAACCGCAGGAACAGGTCACATGGCCCACGGACGGCGTGACGCTCTGCTATAATGCAAAGACGCTGGAAGAAGCAGCGGAGATTTTCCACACCACGGTGGAAAACTTAAAGGAGTTGAACCCGGACTGGCAGGACAAATACAGCCGCGCCATTGGGTGCTACTGGGGCCTGAAAGTACAGACAGACCCCTACACCCTGCCCATGAACAATGTGGTGACGGTCACAGTCAATGCACCGTGGGTCGAGAGCTACTATGACCGCACCGAAGTCTGCGATGTTCCCGCGTCGCTGGACAAGCAGGCTCGGGCCGCGCTGGCCTCGGCGTATTACTTCCAGTATCACTGGTGGGGGATGCACGCGGGCTTTTTGCCCTATGAGAAACTGGACGAGCCGGTTGGGTTTTTCAACTACCGCGCGGCGGACGGCGCGTTTTACACGAAGTTCTCGGAGTTCGGCAGCTTTCTGCATACGGTCTACTCCGATGCCTGGGTGGACGATATGCTGAGCATGGACCCCGCACTCTTTGCCGAGGGCGAAAACGACACCATCCTGACGCTGGACGGTGACCGCGGCGGCAACATCGCCTACTGCGGGCATCTTTTCACCGAACCGGAGCTGCAGCCTGACGGCAGCCTTGCATTCTGGCAGCTCTCGCTGACCTGCGAGAGCGACGATTTTAAAGGCTGGGCAGGGGAGGAGACGATTGTGCCCGATACCGCCACTGTAACGACGGTGCGGTTGGTGCCGACGGAGAATGGCTGGCGGGTGGATGCGCTGGAGCTGCCGAATTAACCCCCTTGGCCACCTCTGGGAGGGGGCTCCGCCCGCAGGCGGTGGGGGAGAGAACTTTGCGGCTGCCCGAAATATTTCGGGTGAAGGCAAGGCTCTCTCCCTCCGGCCCTGCGGGGCCACCTCCCTCGCAGAGGGAGGCAAG
>OIVP01000154.1_pt1 | contig 23397 bp, 25 predicted proteins | sample 1587231 | NCBI WGS metagenome assembly OIVP01 (sample SAMN02675049, study PRJEB24791) | human gut metagenome, SKBSTL061 | isolation source: stool | host: Homo sapiens | place: USA | reverse complement strand
TGCTTTTCCTTATTAATATGCAACGCCAACACTCCCATATCCTTAAAATTTATCTGATTCATCGTTTATAAATTCCTTGATTCTCTCTATATCGGTGCCGCTGATAAACAACACAGCACCGAATAACAATAACATAACAAAGAACATACATTTATACGAATTGGTCTAACTCTTTTTCAAGTTCCGCCCGGTCGATTTCCGGGAACAGTTCTAAAACCAAATTCAAGGCCCCGCAATAGTCACACCCGTATTCCTCTGTATCCATCAACCGCAACACCATTGTACACGGAATACTTTTGATACTATCAAATTCCGGATTATATATTTTTGTATTAAGCAATTCGCGTTCATTTATAACAATATCGTTAGCCTTCATATTATATCCTCCTATATTTAATTATATAATACTTCTTAACCGTCCGTTTTCGTCTACATGAGTGTTAAGTATCTCCGCCCCTTTTGCGGCTTCTCCCTTAGTCGGATAGCTTTCTATTATACAGTTGTCCAAATTATCTAATACGCCATAATATCCAGGTGTTAACGGCTTATCCTTTACGGTGTAACGCTTTCCTTTTACTTTCTTCTCGTAAAATTCCACACCCTCCGCAAGCGGGGTGTAATGTGATGAGGCGCTAAGCGTGCCCGATTCTATCTTGTCGTTAAACTCAATTATACCGGGTAAATCTTTTTTTAAGCTGCTTTTCACGCTCACACCGTCATAGGTTACGCGAAACTTACGCTCTCCATCCGTATATACATTGAAAACATCGCCCGGCTGTATATCTGCACGTACTTTCGCGCTGGTCATGATTCCCGCGCCTTCAATATCATAATAGCGCACGCCGTTAAAGTTGTCCGTTTCGATTAAATGGATATTTTCAAATGGTCCCGTTTCCTCCGCAAGTTCCGGGATATATATTTCTTCAGGAAGCGCCGGCAACTCTGTAGGCGTTATCAGTTCTTTCACCTTGTCCGCTTGTTTCTTGCTGAATATCCAGCCGGCACGCTTTTCTCCGTTATAATTTAAAGAAGGGTTAAAGCGTCCGCCCAGTTCCTTTAAGTGCTCTTTTATAGCCTTCGTATCGCCAAACACAGCAACCGCCTTTTCTGAATAGTCCACGATTTCCAGACCTTCAACCGTCACGGCTTCCACTTCTTTGGCTTCCTCAACCTTTTCAGCCTTAACGCTGCTTTTCTTTGCTTTCGGTTCTACAACCTTATATTCATCACTCACTTTTATCTTTAAATAAAAATTAGTGTCGTAATAATCCTGCATACCGTCGCTATCATCGTAACGGAAAGAGCTTGCGTAAGTCGTAACAGCGTTCAACACTTTGAACATTTCCGGCGTTAACTCATCTTCCCATCCCTTTACGGTGTTCATCGTGGACATATAGCCACGTTCTGCACTTCTTGAACCTTCAACGAAAGGAATACAAGTGCCTTCTTTCAGTTCAATGTACATTGAATCCGTGTACATGCTCCATTCGGAACGTACAGAGAATTTAAAGCCCGGGAAATTCTTCTTTGCAAAAGCCCTGACCTTTGCGGCGATTTCCTTTGTACTTAACTTGCTGTCATAGTTTGAACCTGCCCAATCGTTTGCGGTGTAGAAATTCATTGCTTTCATAATGCTATAGTTTAAATTGTTAATGATTCAACCTTATAGCGTGATTAATAGCCTGATAACAGCCTATATGCACTATCTGCCTGATAGCTGCATATCACATCATTATCAATAAGCCAACGAAATTAATTTGAAGAATATTTGCAGGAAAAGAAATTTGAAAGTACCTTTGCTCCATGTATGGGGGGTACTTTCGTACTTCCTTCCTTTGAGGGTCTTAACATTGCCGTGTTAAGGCTCTCTTTTTTTTATTCCAACACTTAATAACACGCCTGTAAGAACAAGGACCTTATATCTATCTCTTTCTTACATTACAAAGATACGAATTATTTAGCAAACAGCAAAGAATATTGCAAAATATTTTCATAAAATAATCATATTATAAAATATACAATAAACATAATACAATGTACTATATATCAAATACTTATAATATAAAATATAACCACAAGAATATGTAAATATATAATATCACAACAAGCATAATAAACACTTTAAATGCAATAGAAATAATCTATATTAATAATGTAACATATAGACAACGTGAATAAGCATAGGACGCTAACAAAGCACAATGATTAATAGATATTATCTATAACACATACATGAAACATTGATTTTATTTATTAATGGTATTGGGTGTCTTCGGCTGCGCTGTGACAACCTTTACTTTATTCTCAGGACTGGAGGGTAGCAACGATGTAAACAAATACAAACTTTATATTATACATATAATGTAAACCACAAATCACTATTATACAACAAAATACATTGCAAATACCCTGTAAAGAGCCACCCCCACCCCCTATATTTTTGTAAGGAAATCGGCGTAGTCACCTCGCCTAAAAATTTTTTATTTTCTCCATTTTCTACCAATTTGTAATGATATTTTACAACAAGTCAACCATTGTATTTTTACATTTTTGCACTATATGGATGATTATTGGGTAATTTTCTATGTTTTAACGCATATTAATTAGAAAATTTACTTGTTTTATAATCAGATAGTTGTATATTTGCATAATGAAGATAAAGAACATAGATATATGTATTTAGCCTTTACAGATAAAAGAAAAAAGGTTATTTTCATAAAATGCGCCTATAGGAGCATGCGTTATGTTCTTTTAAACACAAAATGAGCGACTTACAATGAATAGAAGGGAATTAAAGGATTATGTGCTCGGTCTGCTGTCGCAACATTGCGACGAATACGCCTCTACATTTAGGGATATATCTTTGGTTACAAGCAATCCGGAACGTACAGACAGATACGGCAGGCGTCTTGAAGGATTGTTCCGGGAGGGGTATGGTGTTGTAACGAAAGACATTGCCGATTACCGTGTTCCGTTGTATGTTTTTACGGGAAAGATATACGAGTACATGGACTACAATGTGCTCTATGATGCCGTAGACAGGTGGCTTGAGAAAATGGGTGTTGCCGCCCGTGACCGAACTAATAAGATTATGTATTCTTACATGAACCGGATAATCAATGTCATTAGAGACCATGAGCTGCAACCCGACCTTAGCATTATGTGCTTTACTAATTGCGTGGTTGACATGAATACTTTAAAGACTTACCCACACTCTCCGAAGTTTGACTGCGTAAAGATGTATCCGTTTAAGTATGACCGCAAGGAGATTTTTAATTGTCCTACCTGGAGAAGCTTTCTTGGAGAAAGCTGGATACCTACGGAAGAGCTGGATGGCGTATTGCCGGAAAAGCACAAGCGCAGGATATTGCAGATGTTCCTCGGTGCTTGCCTTGTCAATAGGAAAAATATAAGCTTTGAGTATTTCCTTATATTGCAAGGTACTGGCGCAAACGGTAAAAGTGTTATTTACCGGGTTCTGAAGGATATGTTTGGAGAAGATGAAATACTAAACATAAAGATGAGCCAGTTTGCAAGAGGTGGGGATGAGCAGCTGCGTGCTGCCTACTCGATGTCAAGGAAAAGGCTTATGTACTGCACGGAAAGCAACCGTGGTGATTTCAAGGACATGAGCATCATCAAGGCAATATCCAGCGGAGAGCCGATTGCCTGCCGAGGAATAGGCGGGAATATCACGATGATGCAGAGACCTCCTATTATGCTGTGCAACTCCAATTACCGTTGGCAGCCGAAAGATTTTCTGAACCGTGACGACCCTGACGACGAGAGTATGCAGCGCCGCGCCCTGGTGCTGAACTTTGACAAGACAATACCGGTGGAAAAGAGAGACACCATGCTCGCAGAAAGAATGAAAGCGGAACATGCCGGTATAATGGCTTGGATTGTGAAAGGGTTGTGCGAACTTAAAAAGAACAATTGGCGGATGCCTGAGAACTTGGGCGGGAAGATTGATTTGAAACTGGAACGGATACGGTCGAGCGTTACGGGAAAGGATGGGAAACTTGTGGACGGGAGTATTTCGGAATATTTCAAATATAAAGAGTGCCAGCCGGAAGAATTTGAAGGGAGCGGTTCCATAGAGCTGACATCCTCGGATATATACAAGAACTATGAACGGTTTTGTAAAAAGAACGGGGTCATCCCGGTTTCGCAAAGGAAGTTGGGCATTGACATGCTTTCACTCGGATACGTACGGGAAAAACGTGCAGATAAGGGATACAGCAATGTCTATACGCTGTGGTGTGGCAACGAGGATATTGTGAATAACTTCATGAGACACATTCCCAATATTGCGGAAGAGGCGAAGACCAATCTGTTTGAAGGTTGGGGGTACTCGGACGATGATTTTTTGAATGAAGATTGACAGATTTACTTAATTAAATATCAAAACTATGGATTTCGGAAAGACGCAAATCGGGAACATGACTTTTGTCAAGTACAAGAAAGGCGGTTTGCCTTTTATTAAGGTATCAACCGTAAGCGGGGACTTCTCTGTTGAATATGGGGCAGGAAGTGTGATGTTCATGCTGCTCGACAATGCCCCAATAGAAGATAAGGTAGACAATCTGCCGATGCTTATAATACGCAATACGCAGTATGTGGCAAACTGCATTGACGCAGAGTTGCAGGTGGATGTGTTGAAGGCAGTCGGAAACGCCCTTGACCGTGCGGATGCCAAGCCCATATCCGACGAGGAGGACGCCAAGATTATTGAGGAGGAAAGGCAGATTTATGAGATGAAGAAAGAAATGGGAGAAGCTGACAGTTGACTTTTTAGGAATTTTATATAATATGCAACAAATACATAGAAAACAATCAAAAGACTATCAATTTCCAGATAATTAGTTTGCATTTCAAGGATTATGTGGTATCTTTGCAGTGCTTACAGTTCGACAAACTTCATTGTCTCGCAGGGCAGCGGTTAATTGCTCAATGGTTATTGGGCATTTTTTATGCTCGATATTTAAGGATATTAGGCGGTTGTCTATACGTAGTCATTGTTTTGTTCTTCGGGGCAAAGTATGTTGGACTGTAAGCAGCGTATATGGCAACCGCTTTTTTTTGTTGCCTATAATGACTTAAATGCTTACAGTCATGGAGAATAATTTAATCTTATCCAAGGAGAGTAGCGAAAGCGAAATCAAGCGTTATTTTAACGCAGTTCTTGAATTGTCAAAATCTGACAATGAGTTCCCAATTAACATTGACGAAGTGTGGATGCTTGTGTATAGCCGCAGAGATTATGCGACAGATGCACTTAAAAAGGATTTCATTGAAAATGTGGACTATAGATGCACTTCGGTAAAAACCGAAGTGGGTAGTACAAGGATTGAATATGAAATTTCCGTTTCCTGCATGGAGTTCTTCATCGCTCGTAAGGTTCGCCCAGTGTTTGAGGTGTACAGACAAGTGTTTCATAAAGTTGCAAAGCAGGAACTTTCCCGAAAAGAACTTGCCTTAATGGTGGTTCAAGCCGAAGAAGAGAAAGAACGCCTTTTATTAGAGAATAACCATCTTTCTGAAACGGTTGAGTTGCAAACAAAAGAGTTGCAGAAATCCGCTCCGAAAGTAACCTACTACGACACGCACCTGCAAAGCGTGAACGCTCTTACCGCTACCCAAGTCGGAAAAGAGATAGGGATGTCGGCAGAAAAACTGAACAACAAACTGAAAGAACTTGGAATACAGTTCAAACAGTCGGGGCAGTGGCTCTTAAAATCACCATACGACAAATGGGGTATGCATGAAACGAGAACCAATATTTTCACAAGTGAAAGAGGTAATACCCATACCAACACATATACTGTATGGACGCAGAAAGGTAGACGCTTCATTATTGCTCTATATGAAAATGATTGGGACGTGAAGAAAGCCATCAAGCAGATAAAAGGAGAATTAGAACCCGCTGCGTAATCTAAAGTTTATAAACCAAATACTTGTGTTATCCGCATTTATGCGGACAGCTATAACTATACCCAAAAATATATTGCCACGTAAACAAGCATAGATGCACGTTGAGGTTTCGACCAACGTTCACGTTATGATACCCCGCCAGCAATACGGCTGGCGGGCAGATGGCAGGAATAACGACTAAAACAAATATTCATCATGGAAGAAAAGATATATAACTTGCAGAAAGAGAACAAGCTCCTCAAACTTCAATTATTGCGCCTATCCGAAGATATTGAACTGATGTATGAAAAGATGGAAGAACTTGAAAAGAAACTCAAGGAGAAGCGGATAAAGAACCCCTACATGAAAATCGTGTCACCCGAAAGGTAGTATTCATTGCAAATATAATGTAAGCCGGGCATCACTTCCCGGCTTTCTTTTTAGCGGCAAGATACAAGGAGCAATTATTGCATGAAAGCGGCAGATAGAAATGTACAGTCGTGTCCTCCTCCTTTATTTCGTCCTTTTTGATTTGAGTAATGTCTGCTATCATTTTAGTGAGGTCAATCCATTCCTTGCATCCCTCTTTCCCGTCATATTTCTTACGGGCAGCGATAAGTTTACGAAGTTGGTTTTCTTTTGATAACTCGGAAGCAATATCTTCCTCACTAATACCATCTACCGATATATCATCCTCTTTCTCGCTCTCTTTTTGCCTGCGTTTAATCTTTCTGCTTGCAGAGGTCAAATAGTCCATGAAGTCTTTGTCGTCGGACAAAAGGGTATTCATGTTCTTCTTGTTTATCTCCAGGTTATATACCGGATTGTAAAGACCGGAAATAAGATAGGCGTCCTTGTCTTTCCATCCTAACGCTAAAAGGTCGGCAAAAGCCTTTTCTTTTATACTGATTCCCGCTTTTCTGCATTCAGAACCCAATCCTTTACTGAATGTTATTTTTTCTTCCTTCCCTCTCAACATATTATATGATTTTTAATTATACAAACACAAAATAGCAGCAGCATCTTATATGCCACTGATTCTGATAGTCGGATATGGGATGATAGCCAACCATGCTGTCGCAATAAGAGCATGGGTAACTGCTCCCACGGTACGAATAAAAGCCCGTATATCCTTTATCCTTATGTTCAAGCCCCCAAAACAACATCCATGCAGAACCTACGGCGAAGCGGGTAAGGGTATTTAACGAGTTGTAAGCGGAATTAGACTTCCCTACCCCATAACTCACACCATCTGTTTTAATACGTGTGGCAGCAGCCCCGCCATTATAAACCGCCCGCTTAAAATAAGGATTGGTATAAGGTGAATTAAGATAAGACTTTACACTACCCTTTATTTTATCTTTCCCGATTCCGGCTATCAGACCGGCTGCAATGGCAGCTTCCACTTCATACAGAAATCGGTTGCAATAAATGCTGATACGCTCTGATAATGTCTTCCCGTGGTCTTCCCTGTTTATAAAATCTACAATTGTATCTCTTTCCTCCTTTCTGTCATATACAGAAAGAGTTTCCGTGTAATCGTAAATTAACTCACGCAACTTACGGAGTACTTCGCTTACGTCCCGCTTTAAGTTCTCATTTGCAGAGAGCCGGAACATTGCAGGCTGAATATCATACTTGAATGATATATCTATAATCTCTTTTGCCGCTTGCACAAGAAGCTCCTCCAAATGACTTTGCATAGATATTTCAGCCTGCAAACGTAATTTTATGAAATCCTTGGCATCCTGTATCTGTTTTTTTGTAGGTTGCTTCATTGCTTGTCATCTCCTGCCGGATTATGTTCAACTTCATTATCTGTGGCGGATATTTGCTGGGATTTCAATTCATAAAGAATATCAGCCTGCTGTTCTTCCTTCTTTTCTTTCATAATCCTATCCCAGTCACGAGGATTGCTGTACATCTGAATTTGCTCATTTGCGGTCTGCCGGGACAAGAACCCATTTTGAACAGCAACTGCAAGATTTTGTAGAAGTTCAGATTCATTCAGATGTATATACGGCTTTATCCAGGCATATACATTCAAATTTTGCAAGTCAATAAGATTTTCGGTTTCCACCCCATAGCCATAAGTGAATATCTTTACCATATCGTCAATGAGATGGTTATATTCTTGGGCATCCTTCATGGCATTTTCAAAAGCAGGAGAATAAAGCAGCTTTATGGCTACACCTGGAAGGTCTCCGCTTCTTACTTCCGGTGGAATTACCGCAAAAGACTGCTCATAAATTAACTTGTATAAAGTATCAAGCTGCTTGGTAAAGGCAGTGGAAACATCTTGCTTGTTAAGATAGCCGGCTTCATCATCCGGTCCCATTGATATACACTTTATAGTGCCATCAATCCCGCCCTCTATATTAATACTATCTCCCTCTCCTTTGAAATACATAATCGGGAAAGCGTAAGCTGTATTGTTTTGTGACATTTGCGAGAAAGCAAGTTCATATTGCTCTATGCTGTCTTGTGAAGGAGACCAACAAGCGCCGGCTTCATTTCTGTGATAAGCCACAGGGATAAATGTAAAGCCATGTTCCTGATAAGATACAAGTTCGTATCCGCTTAATCCAAACAAGTTCTTTATCACTTGCTTTATTTGGCTGTACGCCCCTTTCCCTTTTCTAAAGCGACGGAGATATTTCTCATCCCAAACTTCAAGCCAGTCTGTAACTGTATTTCCATTATTGTCAAAATCGGAATAGGAACGGGCAAACAATGTAAGCTCCCCTGTAACATTATCGAAATGGGGATATAACGTATCTCCTTTCTCAAAAGAAAGGACTTTCCAATAGAAAATTCCTTTTCGGAGATAACCTACAAATGCTGTGTCCCCCGTTATCTTTACGGATTTTGCCGCTTCATACCATGCTATCTCCATGTCCTTTACAGCCCATCCGGTTCGAAACTTAAAAAATGTATCCTTTACTTTTTCATTTTCGGTATCCCCTTCCAACTCAAATTGAATGTCGTTTCCGCAAAGATGAACTAGGTGTTTGATTGTTATAATCCTCTGAAACGCAAAAGCACATCTGATAACGGACTCTCTAAACCACTCTTTTGTTTCAGGGTCTTGTCTTAATCTGTCCGGATATACCAATGGGTCATTTATAGCATGTCCGGACGGCTCAAATTCCCTCAAAAAATCCATTTGAGTTATTATCTGATATGTCGGATTGTCTAAAGGCTCATTAACGGACAAGCTGCCAGATATAACCCCTACTGCTTGTTTGTATCCATTTGGCAATATTCTCCGAAACGGGCGGCGTACCATAATCTGTCGTGTACTTATATTCTCCATAATCCTTTTGGTTTAGTGTGTTGTTTTCTTATATCAAAAATCTGTCTGTAAATCATAGCCTCTATAAAGTCGGGAGAATGGCCGACGTACTTTTTCATCACTTCCTTTTTAATTAAAGAGAAGCCTTTATCTGTGTCTGCATCCCGAATGGCTTTGCGTTCTTTCATCAGGATATTATAAAGTGTCATATCTGAATATCCGTTTCCTGAAAACTTACGCGACAACAAATCGGGGTTAATCGAAATTTCATCATTCTTAATCTTCTTAACGAGAATATCAGCGCATTGTGATTTCAGGGAAGAATAGATATATTTTATAGATTGTTCGTCAGCTTTTGTCATTGGGATAGGAGCCGCCATATTGTTGAACTTGACAGCATCTGGGAATTTACCTTTGAAATCCTGTCCCGGACCGTTCAAGTCAAAAACAAAGTCTTTCTCCAGGACTCCCCATTCACGCAACTTATATGCAACGCACTCTTCCGTCCGCTTGGAGTTATCCCGGCTTACATATACGTCCTCGATATGGTTCCCAATCCAAAGCCATAGAACAAGATTGTCTCCGCCTTCATACGCAATATCACATGATACCCTTCGCTTATTATCTCCATATTGGGCGGAGTTGTTGAAGAAACGCTCCATGTGTTCGATTTTAAGAATATCGTCTCCAGCCGCTTTAAAATTCCAATTTCCTTCGAGGTCGCGAGCGCGGGATTCTTCATCCTGCTGGGCAAGATTAGCCGCATAATTTGAGTCAGCCTCAATCAATTTGATATTATCCTCCAAACGTGCCCGTATAAAGACGACTGACTTGACAAACATTGTTTTCTTATTAAATCCCAATTTTTTGTAAGAATCATTCCAAAGAGGGTCTATGATGGATTTACATTGTTCATATACCTCTTCTGGCGTGTCTCCCCAAAATATATTATTGGGAGAATCTCCATCCATAAAACAATATCTTTTCTTTCCATCGCGTTCTGGCATAGGATTCCCATCCTCTCCTATCCACCAATCTATAAAAACGCGCACCCAGCTATCCGGATCCGGATTACAAGTACCCCAAAAACGGTTTTTAATACCATAAGCGTTACGGTTGCAAGTGATAAGGTATTTAAACTTGTCATAAGAACAATGGGTTATTTCGTCTATACCGATATAACAGAACTGTTTACCTTGAAAGCGTTTCTTGAAATCCTCAAAATTATCAGCAAAATAAGAAAACCACAGTTTTCCCGCGTTTTCTCCAAAATTCCAAGTCATATCCGATATAGAACGGTTATAAGTTCCAAATTGGGAGTAAATAAGATACGACGTGTTAATCATATCTCTAAGGTCATCTTTCTCGTTACGCAGAAGAACGGCATTAAAACGTGGATTTTTAATGTCTGGCAAGGATTCCATTAATAAAGTAAATGTTTTTGAACCGCCACGATTTCCTCCCATAATAACAATGTCGGCATCGGAAGCTAATGAGTTCTCCTGCCCGCCGGATTGAGCTATAACATTGAAATCATTTTTCAAATTGCGCAACCTGTCTATGTATTCATAACTGAATACACCCTCTCCCTTTTTCGTATATACAATCTTGTCGTGTTCCATAAAAAAAATAAGCCGGCGTATGCAGTATAAATCCGCACACTCCGGCTTGAATCACAGCTCTATGAGTTATATATAATGCAAATATACGATTTATTATAAATTTTCTAATATTTCTCATATAAAAATACACATAAAGCATTGTATTTTAGAAAATATACTATATATTTGCAATACTAAATCATGTGATATGATAAAGATAGACGCTAAGCTGGATGAAAAACAGACCAGCGAAAAAGGAAATTTTGTAACATGTCCGGTGTGCGGGCAAAAGTTGACCGATGTGAAAATAATACACGGTAGCGTATTGTTTAGGACTGTATGCCGAAGATGTCGTAATTTTATCAGCGTCAGAATAGAAGAATAGCAATTTTACATATGCAAGCCTAAGAGCTTATTAGTGCACAAAGCACTGATAGGCTCTTTTTTTTATAACACAAACTAAATAAACACGATGGAGAAAGAACAAATCTTATCCGAACTGACGACCAGATTAGGACAAACCAGTCTTTCGTCACAGACATTAATGAAGTACATAGAATTGAATCCGGTAGCGGAAGGAATGGAGCCTGATGACGTTTATTATAGCAAGGCAACATCCTTTCTTCAAGGGATGCAGGGACAGTACAACCACGATGTCGCAACACAAGTTGAGAGTTTTAAGAAAAACTACAAACCTCAACAGAGTTCTCCTGACTCAGGAGAAGGAGCAGGAGATAACGTCCTTGCCGACAAGCTAAAGGAAATGGAAAATGAGATTTTGCTTTTGAAGGAAGAGAGGGAGGCGGAGAAAAACGCCGCGTCAATCCATGACTTAAAAGCCCAGTCTATGGACTTGTTGAAATCTCAAATTGAAAACGGGGGCAAAAATATCTGTAACGATGAAATCCTGAATATCGCCATATCTGACGTGAAAATCACCAAAGATATGGAAGTGGAAGAAATTGTCAGTTGCGCCAAACGCAATTATGAAAAAAGATACAAGGCAATTTTCGGAAATGGCGCTTCCCCAAGTATCAACCAATATGCAGAAACCGGAGAAGAACAGGCAAAAAGCCGCCGTGAAGCATTCAAAGACCGGCTAAGAGCGCAAGGAAAACTTCCTCGAAAACAATAAACACATTAAAACAGACAAAGAATGAGACAATTAGGAACTTTCAACACTATCAGTCAATCCCGGTCGGGATTTGGCGGAAATTTTCCTGTTTGGTCAAGAGTAAGAGAATTATATCAGGGTGGTGGTATGATTGATGTCGCCGGAATGGGATTAAAGCCTGGTGATATTATACATGCCGGCACAATGGTAAAATTCAATGGAGCAGGCAAACAGGTAGAGGTAATCACAGCAGATGGAGTGACTGGTGTAAAGGCAGTAGTGACGCTTACTATCACTAAAAAGGCATCCAGAAACGGGGGTTTGTCTATTGTGTTAGGCGGGAAAAGCTATTCGGTTGCCGTAACAAGCGCATCAGAAAGTACCCCAGAACTGGTAGCTACCAAAATCGAAGGAGCAAAATCTTCTTTTGCAGAATGGGATGTAAAACGTAGTGGGGCTACTGTGACTTTCACGCAAAAAACCGCTGCCCAACTTTACGCATACATGTTTATTCCAGGAAATACCGGAGTAGCGGGAGATATTGAGGAAACCGTCAAAGGAGTTCCCGCCGGCGGAAAGCTAACCGATGTCAACGGCCTTGTATTTGAAGACGTATGTATCCCTGAAGGCTGTATTCTTGCAACATGCGCAGTTGTACGCGCAGGCAGAATTTATGCAGACAGGGTGTTCGGTGGTGGCATTCCCAAATCGGTAGAAGCACAGCTGCCTATGATTGAATTTGTGCGTGAATCTGACGAATAAAGAAAGGAGAATAATATGTACACAAGAAACAAAGAATTTTACGACATTGTAGGGAAAGGTCTTGCAGCATTGGGATATACTGGGAATAAACCGCTGGAGGCATGGATTAATGACATGTTTGCCGAAAAATACAATGCGGAACAAACGTTCTCCCAAATGGGTTTCCCGTTAAATCCTAATATTCCTCTGAATCCCACATATGAGCAGATAGAAGCAACAGTCCGTGCATACACACTGGCTACCTATGTGGATATTGACAGTGATGGTGCAACCAAATCTACAGACGGAATGTCCCTGCAAATGGGCGGATTGCCAACCTTCAAGCATGAGATTGTACTGAGCCGCAAAATCCTAAGAGAAAAAATGATGCTGATGGATGCCATCGGCAGTACCACTCCGGAAATTGAGTCTACAATAATGGAGCTTCTGTTTAATGGAGTGGACAGCTTACTTGGTGGTAACTACAATACATTTCTATACCAGCGAAATCAGGTTGTATCCAACAAAGGTAAGCTAATCATTGACGCAGCTAACAACCCGCTTGGTATTGCATTGACTATAGATTTCGGCGTGCCTAAAAAGAATATCAAGGATTCTATCTGGTATAAGAAGCCGGAAAGCGAAGCGGTGCAGGAAGAAGCTTTGGGTACTACAATAGACCCGATAAAAGTCATGAGGCAAGTCAGACGCGATTCCCAAGAAAAGGATTTTGCGCCTGCTGGTCACTGGGAATGCTCCAAGACGACCTTTGAGGATTTGATTAACCTTCCGTATTTCCGCCAAATGTACACAGTTGCGACACGCCCGGATATTTCCGATAAAGGCATGCAGTTGGCATTTGCTAATCTTGTCCCCGATGAAACAATCAAAGCTTTCATTGAAGCGCGTATCGGTGCTGAAATCAGAATTGTCGATTCAATATCCGTAGTGGAAAAATATGACAAATCTTCCAAAGCTATACAATACAAGAATTTGCAAAGCTTTGAAGAGGGAGTATTGGCATATGTTCCAAATGAAGACCTGGGTGATGTACAATGCGGACGTCCTATTTTCATGGAAACTCCGGGCGCCCGTACGGCATTGTATGACGACGGCCGCACTCTGATACGTCAGGTATTCAATGATGAAACCATGACGCAGGTAATCAAATCAGAAGTGACCGGATTGGTTGTTCCTAATAAGGTTCGCTGGTTCTACTACTTGAACATTAAAGGTAAATAACCATGAAGGATTCTCAAAATACAATTATCGACACCACCATAGAGGAATACCTCCGTGGTTGTGTCGGTTTTGAAGTTACGGATAGTGCTATTTCCACCATACTGATTGACAGGGGAATTGCACCGGGGACGGATGTCAGCACGTTGGAAAAACGCCAGAAAGACTTGTGTCGGGCAGACCTTTATATGTGGTGCGCAAGTACACCGAGCGTAACTGGAAGCGTAGAGGATGCCAATGGTGTATGGAAGCACAAGGAGGGTGGTACACAAAGCTCTGCCTATGATAAACGTAACCTTCGGCAAATGGCAAATGACATATACGCATTGTATGGAGAGAACGTCCGTAAATCATCTGTCAGAATTGTCAATCTGGGTATGAACATGAATAAAAGGTATCCGCTATGAAAGTAAACAATCCACGCTTCCCGCATACATGCAAAGTGTATCGTATTTCCGGAGAAACATCTTTTGATGAGGGAAGCGAAACAGTGCTGTATGAAGGAGAATGTAACAAGTACAGTAGTTCCAGCTTAAGGACATTCACGGAAGACAACGTCATAAAAGTAGATTATGCCGTAGATATTCCCGGACTTGTAAAGGGGGTTGTTACAGGAGACATTGTGGATTTTGCCGACTTTGGAGAACCTTTTAAAGGATGTATAATAACCGATTGCTATCCTACGACAATGGGAACAACGTTATATTTCAATCAAGCTAAGGGTTAAGGTATGGAAGATAATGCTAAAGTCTTGGAAGAAGGCAAAAAAAAGATGAGAAATATCATTGATGAATATTTGCTGGATAGAATAACAGAAATCGGAATCAGACTTCTGCAAGACGGAGTAGTATCAGCCAAGTACCATAATGTAACCGGAAATACTCTAACTTCATTAGCTGTTGGAATTTATTACAGAGGTGGATTATCTCGTATAATTACCGCCGTCGTGACACAAGGATTAAAAAATCCCACCCGCCCCAAGCTTAGCAGAGGAGACGGCATTGGCGTGATAATGGTCCAAAGTTACGAAAGTGGTAAGTTTATTCCCATAAAAAAATACAACTTGGTTGACACCAACGGGGAGTACGGTTTAACCACTTCTGTAAATTTCCTCAAAGCATATAAAACTCCAAGTGACGGCATAGGATTAGTGATGTGTACAGGTACGGAATATTCTAACTACTTGGAGTCAAAGAAGGGGTTAAATGTATTGTCAGATACATTTGATTACGCAGAAAGCATTGCTAAAATGACCTTTAAACCAATGAAATGATATGGGGTACGAGCAGGATTTTAAATACAAAGACGCGCTTAAATCATTGTTTGACGCAGCAAAGACGGTAAGTGAGAATGTGTTCACAAATGACCGTCCCGCTGCTGTGCCTAAGCAAATGGATAATTTCATTGTGGTGTCATTGCCCGGCTTGTTGTCTTCCATGACCTATGGCAGCGGATTTGGGAATATTCGTACCTATTGCACTATTGAAGTATATGTCAGACAGAAAAAGGGAGGTGCGGAAGATTTGGAACAAATGGACACTATTATAGGAGATATTCTTTCCCTATTCCCTATTAGCGACAATTTCATAAGTGCCTCAAACCCCAAATTGACCTTGAAAGGAAATGACGGATTAGGGTTCAGCGCAACATTGATAAGGACTGACCTTGTGATAAAATAAACATAAAATAAAACGATTAAAACTATTTATTATGGCAATGAAAACAAAGCAGGAATTGAAAGATGTATTTAGCGGTCTTTCATCCATTATGTTGGTAAAGGGTGGCATTACAAATTTTGCCACGGTAACTCCGGATTTTGATTTGCCCGTTACCGTAGATACCCTTTCCTTGTCTCAAGCAGAACCGACATTAAACCGTACAAAGGTGCACGGTCTGCAAGCGGATTGGGCTGTCACCAGTACGGCAGGAGATATTACTTTCGCTGCTACCGTTCCAAGTGTAAGCAAGGAATTGGTAGAATATTTTCTTGGGAAAACCACTGAAATTGCGCAAGCGACTATCAACAACCAGCAATTCAAGGGATTCTCTACTGTGCTAAACAGCAAGAAACTGAACGTAGGATTTGCGCTTATAAGTGACGACGGAGAAAAATGTCTGCTTGTAAAAAGAATGGCCGTTTACGCACGCCCCTTGTTTGAGAATGCGTCCACTACCCCATTCGCTTTTGCGCTTAGCGGAACTATTGAACTTGAAGATGGCGCTTCGTCCGGCTCCTCTTCCGAAGATAATATCGCTTTCTTGACAAAAAAAGCCGACTGACCGTAGCTCCAGCTTCCCTGTCTTTTACCAGCGCGGCAGATAATACAGGGAAAACCATTACCGCAACAACCAAGGAAAGCTCTGTCTCTGCTTCATCAACGGAAACATGGTGCAAAACCTCGGTTAGAGGGAAAGTGGTGACGGTCAAAGTCGACGAGAATAGCGGAGCAAAAAGAACTGCTACAGTCAGCGTATTCACCGCCAATGAGTTCAGTGCGGTGGAAGTTACTCAGGACGGTTCTTTGATTTAAAAATATGGCGGTGTGCGTTATTGCCGCCGCCTTCTCCTTTTTCACACATCACAATAACACAATATGAACGATAAAACAATAAATCAACCTACCACAGCAGAGCAGAAAACACTCGACGACGTGCTGGAGAACAGCATAGATTATATTACGATAAGAGGGAAAAAGTTCGGTATAAAATGGCTGCACCGTGGAACAATACGAAAATTGACCCATGTCTTACATTCCTGCAAAAGCGAGGATGAAGTTACTGCCAAATGTGCCTCTCTCATTATTCTGAATAATTGGTGGAAGATAAGACTTTTCCATTGGATATACTGGCGTATGCTATGGAAAAAATACACAGATGACGAATTGTACGGAATACTTTTTATAGGTAAAAAAAAAGTGGAATCTCAGAGACTGGAATACTTGAATGCTTTCACATTACTGACCGGAATGAGAGACACGATAATGACGATGACGAGAAAGGAAGCAGAACGTATCCTTCAAGAACTTCGGCAGGAGCAGCATTTGCAAACGGAGAAAAACATCCGGAACTGACACGACCGTTAATTCTTCTTTGGGGCATGGTTAATATCCCCAACTGGCATATGGACTGGGTATTGACATGCGCCCAATATGAACTTTTTATGTGTGACGCCCCGATTGTAGTGTATGACAAAGCAGACACAGAACAAAAAACGCACACAGCCAAAGAAATGGAAGATTTAAAAAGGAAGTGGGAAGAAAAGAGAAAAGAGCAGGAAATGAAAGGACAAAGAATTTCCCTCAATGATTTTATGGTAAACGGCATTAACGCTATCAAAAAGGCGCAAAACAATAATTAACATGGCAGACTTAGGTTCACTCAATTTTAGCGTTCACTTGAAAGACTGCACGGAGCAGGATTATGAACAGATAAAAAAGAAACTCGTTGAAAAGCAAGTCAAACTTAACACTAAATTGGGAGTTAAGGTAGACAGACAAATTATTAGAGAGTCGATAGATAATGCACTTAAAAGTAAGATATTCAAAGTCAATGTAGGGGTCAATAAAATTAACATTCCCTCCGAAGTTAAAGCAAAACTGAAAATAGACGATGCTTCTCTTAGAGATAGTATATCCAGTGCTGTAAATAAGAAAAAATACAAAATAAACATAATCGTAGATAAGGCTAAAGTCAGTGATGTCGTCAAACAGGCATTACAAAAAGCTGGATATAAATATAACACAACAGCGAGCGATGTAAGACAGCAACGCATTCTTGATATTCAGGCAAAAATGGCAGAAAGGGCAGCGCTCGCCGAACAAAGACTCACCAATGCTCGGATGCAGGCTGCAAGAGCTTCCGGCACACACAATGCCGCAATGAAAAGGGAAAACACAGCCATGTCGTCTCAATCAAGGATAGCCGGGGAGCTGAAAAACCAAATCGCCAATGTGTATTCCATATACACTTTAGAGCGTTTTGTAAGGGGATTATATACCATTGGCGGAGAGTTTCAGAAACAACGCATTGCCCTTACCTCCATTCTTGGAGATAGTATGAAGGCGGAAACCATATTCAACCGCATTAAGGATTTGGCGGTTGTCTCTCCGTTTCAGTTTAAAGAACTGGCTTCATACGCCAAACAATTGCCCGCATACAGCATTCCGTATGAAGAGCTTTACGATACGACCAAACGACTTGCCGACATTTCTGCAGGTGTGGGTGTCGATATGGGACGTATCATATTGGCGTACGGGCAGGTGCGCAGTGCAGTTTTTCTCCGTGGGCAGGAATTGAGGCAGTTTACCGAGGCTGGTATTCCGTTGGTGGACGAGTTGGCGAAACGGTTTACTAAGCTTACGGGAGTGGTAACTTCCGCCGGAGACGTATTCGATAAAATCAGCCGGAAAGAGGTCAGCTTCGGCATGGTGAAAGATGTTCTTTGGGAGCTGACCGATGAAGGCGGCAAATTCTACAACATGCAGGAAGCTCTTGCAGAAAGCCTTGCTGGCAAATGGAGCAACTTGCAGGACGCATGGGATGTTATGATGGCTGACATTGCGGAAGGCAATAGCGGTGTACTTTCAGATAGTTTAGAGCTGCTTACTGATTTAATGAAACATTGGGAGGCTGTCGCAGATATACTTGGTATACTTGTAGGAATTTATGGCTCTTATAAAACGGCTGTGATAGCTGTAAATGTAGCACAAAAGTCTTCTTTTGCAATCAGTCAAATGCAAGCGTATTATACATGGTTAAACAAAGGAGTCAAAGTCACCAAAGCAGCCGCAGTAGCACAATGGGCACTTAACTCAGCAATGAAAGTCAATCCGTGGGTATTTTGGATAACCACATTAGGCGCTATAGTTACAACATTGACTGTATTCCAAGAAAAAGTTGAAACAGTTGCTGAAAAAACAAAAAAACTAAATATTGAGTTCTCAAAAAACATAGAGAAGATTAAAGAAGAGGAAAGTAAGGCTAAAGGATATATTTCTCGAATATTCGATAAAACAAACGGGATTGATGCTCAAAGAAGGGCATATCTAAACCTTCAAAAAATATATCCCTCTCTCTTTGAGAATATGAAATTTGAACAATTTCTTTTAGAAGGGGAATATCAAGCCATCCAAAAAGTGTTATCTGCATCAAAAGAAAGAGAAAAAGTCAAAAGCGCAGGGCTTGTAATCGGCGCGACCAATAATAGAAATGAAGCTCAAAGAGAACTTAACAGATTGAAATCTCGCAGAGAATATTATCAATCACTGGACGGGTATGAGAATGTCATAGAGTCCTTAGATGAAGATATAAAAAAACAAGAAGAGGTTTTATCGCAAGCTCAAAAAACACTGAATGACGCATTAGAAAATTATTCAACTTACAAGATAAAGAAAGATGACAAGAATTCTGCCTGGTTCAAGAAAGCGACCGAATTGTATGAAAAATTCGGTATAGAAAGGCTAAAGCCTGATGCAGAAGGTGGTCTGCAAAAATACATAGAAAATATAATCGGTGCTAATGAGGATGCGTCCTCTACTCTTAGCGAATGGACTAAAAAAGAGGGCGAATGGAATGAAGAAACTCGTAAAAGTATAGATAAAGCCAAGCTGTTAAAGAATGCTACAGATGAAATACTAAAAACATTCGGGCGTGTAACCAAAGAGACCCAAAACACGAAAGACCCTATTGCCGAACAATGGAAAGCCCGTACCGACCTCATAGACAAAGCCGTTTCCAGCTATGAGAAATGGAGAAATATAGAAGGAGAAGAAGCCGCATCCCAAAGAGTGAAGGGCATTTCTGAATTTGCCCCTATCTTTGATAAGAACGGGGTCAATTTGGACTTAAAAGACCCAAGCAGGGCTTACAAATACATCCAAGGGCAGTTAGACCGGAGCAAAGAGAAGCAAGAAGATTTATACATTTCTCTTGGTGTCAAGATTGACAAGGCGGGAATTGATAATGCGAAGAAGGAAGTTGATGATGCCTTAAAGGATATAGAGAAGTACGTTTCCCAAACCGGAGAAAAGTGGGATTTATATAAGAAGCTATTCAATGCTTCCGGCAACAAATCTCTTTCCATGAACATTGCTTTCGGCGGAGAGGTCTCATTCAAAAGTGTAGTAGATGATTTGCGCAACCAACTTTCCAAAGCGCTTGAAAATACGGGAAGTAAATTCTCCGTTACAGATGTCCTTGCCATGAAAGAGGATGATGTAAAGAAACAGTTTGGGGAAGGGGTAATTCTGAAACTATACCAATCAATCAACGAGGAAAGTAAGAAAATGCGTTCAGAAAGCCTTGAAAACCTTTTAGGCATGATTGAGGATTATAAAGATTATGCCCAAAAGATAAAGGATATTGAGCGTAATCTTCAAAAGGACTTGGCAGATATTGAAAGCCAAAGAGGTCAATTAGGCGAAGAGGCAACCGACAGGCTTATAGCACAAAGGAAAAAGAAAGCGAGCGAAGATGCTGCATCAACCAAATTTGAACAATTCAAGAGTTCGGAAGACTGGGCTAAGACCTTTGACGACCTTGACAGACTTTCTTCTGCAACTCTTAGCAGGCTAATCAAGAACCTGGAAGAGTTTAAAAATACGACCGGGCAAAGTCTAAAAGTCAACGAGTTTAAAGAGCTTGTCAATGTATTAAAAAAGCTACGTGACGAAAGTGAAAGCAGAAACCCTTTCAAGACATTATCAGACGGAATAAAAGAGTATGCGGAAGCCACTGAAAAACTGAAAAAGGCTCAAAAAGAACTTGGGTTTATCCAGGATGGAGGCAAAGTAACTACTGGTGTTTCTGAAACGAGCCATACCGAAACCAAGAAAACAGATAGCGGCTTATCTTATCAGACTAAAGTCGTCGATAAATTAACTCCTAAATTAAAAACATTAGCCGATGCGGAAAAGGAAGTCACTGATGCCCAAGATAAACAAAATGAAGCTTCCGACAAAGTTCAAGTAGGCTTTGGAGATATTGTCGACATGGCTAATCTTCTTATCGGCACTTTGGGAGATTTAGGGTCAGCATTTGACGCCTTAGGGAATGACAGTATGGGAGACACTCTAAGCACTGTACAAGAAGTTGCGGGTGGATTATTGAATACAGCTCAAAGCGGAGCTACCCTTTTCGCTGGTATATCTTCCGGCAATCCGATGGCTATCATGCAAGGGGCTACGGGTGTAGTCAGCGGTATTACCGGAATAATAGGAAGCATAGCCAAAGCCCATGATAAGAAGCTGGATAAAACAATCCAACGTTCGCAACTGGAAGTGAAAAAGCTTTCCAATGACTATAAGAATCTTCAATCCGTCATAGAACGGCAATTGGGTGCTGTTACCCAAAGCCAATCCAAAGAGATGATTGCAAATCTTCAAAAGCAACAAGAAGAGGTGCAAAAGCAAATGGAGGCGGAACAAGACAAGAAAGATTCGGATGCTTCTAAAATAGAGGACTACAAGCAGCAGTATATCGAGTTAGGCGAGCAAATCAAGTATTTCTATGAAGATTTGGCAAGCGAACAATTCGGTATAGACTTAAAGGGATGGTCAGACCAAATATCAGAAGCGTTAGTCAATGCGTTCGCCAGCGGAGAAGATGCAGCAAAGGCTTTTGATGATACGGTGGCTGATATAATGCGCAATGTCATAAAGGAGATGATTTCTCTGAATGTCATAAAACCTGCCATGAATAACCTAAAGGATTATCTATTTGGAGATAAGGGTATATTTACAGACAGTTCCGCCGTGGGTACAAATCTGACGGAACAAGAGGCAGCCGGACTAATGCAGCAACTTGGAAGCCTTCGAGGGACAATATCAGACTCAAAGAAAATATGGGATTATCTAAATGCTGCTGCAAAAAAAATGGGAATAAGCCTTGAAGAGACAAACGCTTCAAACACTCTTTCCAAAGGGATACAAGAAAACATTACAGAAGAAACCGCCAATATTTTAGCTTCTTACATAAACGGTATCCGTGCAGATGTAAGTATAAAACGCGCTTTGCTTGAAAAGTGGGGAAACGAGATTCTTCCGAAATATAATGTTATAGCCGAACAACAACTTACTCAAATGAGGGCAATAGCCAATAATACGTTAAGAAGTGCCCAAAATACCGAAGCAAACGTTGCTTTAGTACAAGAAGTTAGAGATATGCTAAGTATAGTGATAGACAGAAGTGGAAGAAAAATTAAAATATAATACGTTATGAACGAAAAAGAATTAAGCAAAACATTACTGAACCAGGCTATTACGTTTGGTTTATGCCAACCGTGGCAACACGCATGGGGGAATCCTACCCAACAAGGATTAATTGACAAGTATCTGCATGGGATTGATTTTGCCATTAAGCACAATTACCCCACCAGCACTTTCATAAAAGAACACTTCGACAAAGACCTTCTCCACAAGAATAATATTTTTGTGGATGAAGATGTGCAGAAACGCAACATGTCACAAATTTCTGTTTTGAACGGAAATTGTAAAGGTACTCTCCTATTTGATGGCTTTTCTGTATGTGATATTTACGTGCGCCATGACAGTGAAGTAACCATTGACTGTTCACAGTATTGCAAGGTATTCATTAACGTGTACGACCGGGCAAAAGTAAATGTTATCCAAAAGGATATAGCATCGGTATATGTTTACATTCATGGAGAAGATTGTATTGTGGAAACCGATGGGGATGTCATGCAAAGAAAAAGCCAGGCTTAATGTCTGGCTTACATTAATTCAAGCTAATAGCATTCCCGTGCAATTTAATATTCATATCAACTTCTTCTTTTGAAAAATCATACTCGTATTCAACTACTCCATAATTATACTTTTTATTGTTCTGCCCACCGGTAGAAAATACTTTCCCTTTATTGCAATATTCTTGCAAAACATGTTCTTTGGGCAAATGATGCTTGCTAAATATAGTTGTGCATGCAGTATCTATATCCTGTGACAAGTAATGGACCAGGTTTGTAGAAGTATCAGACGAATGATGTGGGATTTTCACGAAACGGCATTGCTCTAAATAAGCCGGATTTATAGCATCTATATGCCCATTCATCGTATCCCCACCAAAATATAGATAATACTCATCTATATTAATTATAAATGATATTGATAGTTCGTTCTTATTTACATTGTGTTTCCCTTTCTTCACATAGTTTGCTAAAATAGAAGATATAGGAGTAACAGCATTCACTGAAACAAAGACGTCCTTGTCGACTCCTGCAAATTTCAAACTTTTAATTTCATTATACCCCCTATCTGTTGCGCTGATATTGGCAACAGTTCTCTTTTTTAATCTATTCAGATTAAAGACCTTATCAACAGCCCCTCGAAGTGTTTTATTATTTATTGTAATAATATCACTTGATTCGTTATAAAAATGCTCCGGCAGCAATATTTGTGTACTTTCCTTGCAATACTTCTTTATTAATGTATCAATATCTACAGAATGGTCTAAATCGGAGATCGGAAGAGCGTCGTGTAGGG
>OIVP01000144.1_pt1 | contig 24408 bp, 20 predicted proteins | sample 1587231 | NCBI WGS metagenome assembly OIVP01 (sample SAMN02675049, study PRJEB24791) | human gut metagenome, SKBSTL061 | isolation source: stool | host: Homo sapiens | place: USA | reverse complement strand
GTAAGATTAGTAATGTTACAGGTGAAAGATTATATATCTTACAAGTGATACATATCATACAGGTATGAAGTTTCAGTATATGTTTGATAATAAAACAGTAGGTTATCTTTTTTTACGATTATCCAGTTCAATGAACTCTTTTCGGATGAATAAGTTTCTTATGTTTTTCAATATTGTAAAAATATACCAGTCTACACAGGCTGTTCTGAATCTTGCCGCATTCCAGTCTTCTTTCTTATATAAGGATGAAAAAAGAAAGTAGAGATGGCTGATTAAACTGTTTTATGAGCTTATTGCCGTTTTTTAGCTATTGGAAACATATTGGTTAAGGAAATATTTAAAATATTGCAGATAGAGGGCTATAATTAACGAAAAAAGGGGTGCATGATGAACACCCCTTTTGCTTAGTAAAGATAAGACCTTATCTTTACTGGTTGTTTGTAACATTCTAGTTGCGGAATTTTAATCCGTCACCAGCTGTTTCTACGATAATCGGTTTGCTTCGGTCCACTTCCTGTGACAATAGCTTTTTGGACAAATCATTCAGCAAATAGCGCTGGATGGCACGTTTCACGGGACGGGCGCCGAATTCGGGATCATAGCCTGTGCTGGCAATGAAACGGACGGCCTCATCGGTCATTTCCAAAGTAATGCCGTTGCCGGCCAGCATATTCTTGATACCGTTGATTTGTAACATCACAATCTGTTCTATCTCTTCTCTGTTCAAAGGCAAGAACATGATTGTTTCATCTATACGGTTCAGAAACTCCGGCCGTATCGTTTTTTTCAACATGGACATTACCTCTTTCTTCGTCTCTTCAATCACCACTTCGCGATTCTCGTCATTAATCTTTTCGAACTGGCTTTGAATGTATGCGCTGCCCAGGTTGGAAGTCATGATGATAATCGTATTCTTGAAGTTTACCGTACGTCCCTTGTTGTCAGTCAGACGTCCGTCGTCCAAAACTTGCAGCAGAATATTGAACACATCGGGATGTGCTTTTTCTATTTCATCAAACAATACCACAGAGTATGGTTTGCGTCGGACGGCTTCTGTCAACTGACCGCCTTCATCGTAACCTACGTATCCGGGAGGCGCTCCGATCAGGCGAGATACAGAGTGTTTCTCCTGGTATTCGCTCATGTCGATACGCGTCATCAGACTCTCGTCATCAAACAGGTAGTCGGCCAATGCTTTGGCAAGTTCTGTCTTACCTACACCGGTAGTACCCAGGAAGATGAATGAACCTATCGGACGTTTCGGATCCTGTAATCCGGCACGGCTACGGCGTACGGCATCGGATACGGCTGCTATGGCTTCATCCTGACCTACCACACGCAAATGTAATTCTTGCTCCAGATGAAGCAATTTGTCACGTTCGCTTTGCAGCATCTTGTTGACCGGTATCCCTGTCCACCGTGAAACAACATCGGCAATGTCCTCAGCGGTAACTTCTTCCTTTATCATGGCACTGTCACCCTGCTTGTGTTTCAGGTCTTCTTGGATATCCTTAATCTCGTTCTCTAAAGCCTGTAATTTTCCATAACGGATTTCGGCTACTTTACCGTAATCTCCCTCACGTTCCGCTTTCTCGGCTTCAAATTTCAATTGTTCTATTTCCTGCTTGTTTTGCTGAATCTTGTTGACCAGTTCCTTTTCACTCTGCCATTTGGCTTTGTAAGAGGTTTCCTGTTCTTTCAGTTCGGCAATCTCTTTATTCAGCTGTTGTAATTTGGGCTCGTCTTTTTCACGTTTGATGGCCTCACGTTCAATTTCCAGTTGTTTCAGGTGACGTGAGATTTCATCCAGTTCTTCAGGCACGGAATCACGTTCCATACGCAATTTGGCAGCAGCTTCATCCATCAGGTCAATAGCCTTGTCCGGAAGGAAACGTTCGGTAATGTAACGGTTACTCAATTCTACAGCGGCAATGATGGCTTCATCTTTGATACGTACCTTGTGATGGTTTTCGTAACGTTCTTTCAATCCACGGAGAATGGAGATGGTGCTCAGCGTGTCCGGTTCGGCTACCATAACAGTTTGGAACCGGCGTTCCAATGCCTTGTCCTTTTCGAAGTATTTCTGATATTCGTCCAAAGTAGTGGCTCCGATGCTGCGGAGCTCACCACGGGCCAAGGCGGGTTTTAATATATTGGCGGCATCCATGGCACCTTCACCTTTACCGGCTCCGACCAAGGTATGGATTTCATCGATAAACAGGATGATGCTGCCTTCGGCTTTGACCACTTCATTGACAACAGATTTCAGACGTTCTTCAAATTCACCTTTGTATTTGGCTCCGGCAACCAGTGCGCCCATATCCAATGAGAAGATTTGTTTGTTCTTCAAGTTGTCGGGTACATCACCTCGGATGATACGGTGTGCCAAACCTTCAACAATGGCGGTCTTACCAGTACCCGGCTCACCAATTAAAATCGGATTATTCTTGGTACGGCGGCTTAATATTTGTAATACTCTACGTATTTCTTCATCACGCCCGATAACCGGATCAAGTTTTCCGCTGCGGGCAGCCTCATTCAAATTAATGGCATATTTGCTTAAGGATTGATAAGTGTCTTCACTGGATTGTGAAGTTACTTTTTCACCTTTACGTAGTTCTGCTATGGCGGAGCGCAGCTCTTTGTCTGTCATTCCCGCGTCTTTCAATATGGTAGCGACAGTACTCTTTACATTCAATAAGGCCAGGATAATAGCTTCCAGTGAAACGAATTCGTCACCCATCTCTTTGGAATACTGTACGGCTCTTTGTAATATCTCGTTGCTTTCACGGCTAAGGTAAGGTTCTCCTCCCGAAACCTTAGGCAGCGAGTCAATTTGCTTGTCGATGACCAATGCGATCTGCTGGGCGTTCATTCCCAATTTCTGGAAAATGAAGTTGGTGACGTTTTCACCTACTTTCAGTACTCCGGCCAACAGATGCACAGGCTCGATAGCTTGCTGTCCGCGGGCTTGAGTTACGTTCACCGCTTGTTGCACTGCCTCCTGTGATTTAATTGTGAAGTTGTTAAAATTCATATTGTATCTCCTTTCTAAATATTATTCAAATACCTATTGAAAACGTAACTGTCACTGCTTTGTTCAGTGGCTTTTGCGATTTCATTTGATAATCGTCAAATAGTTTGCCAAAAAGAAAAAGAAAGCTAATGAAGTAAAATAAGAAGACAAAATGGCAGGCTTTCCGGCTTTTAAATGAAAAAAAGTCCGAATTGTACACAAAAAGGCAGATAACTCTTTTTGCAGGCAGATGATAATTGCTATCTTAGCATCGAAATCATAAAATGAAAACGAGATGACAAATGAAATAAAGTTTGCAGATACTGTAATTCTGGTGGATGTAGCCTATGTAGATAGGGTGGCGGGTGATTTATCCAAACATTTTGGTGACGTGGTGGGGCGTAAGTTGCCGAAAGCGGATTTACCGGTGTTGTTGGAATGTCTGTCACTGGATAGTGGAATACCCTTGGGGGAGAATGCAGTTCAGGTATTATTTATTTATGACGAGGAAAGTAAGAAAATGGATGCTTTTCAGCCGTCGGATTTGGAAAAGGAATTAAATAACGTGGCTTTCAAAAGCCAGTTGGGAGAGTTTGCACTTTATTCTTTCGAACCGTCGGATATGGCTAGTCGCGAAGAGTTGTTTCTGGAGTCTTTGAGAGTGGTGGTTGATGCAAAAGAGGTGAAACGGGTGATTATTGTCCCTGCCGAAGAAGAATATGGAGATAAAGTTCCTGCTATATTAAATAAGGTGGACGGAAAAGAAAAAATGACGGTATTCGGTATGAATCCTCCAACCAGTGAAGTCGCTTATCAGTGGGAGATGTTTGGATTCGCTGTTTTACAGTCGTTAGGAATTAAAGCAGACGAACTATAATCATTAAAAAACATGTCTGATTTCAGGTTAAGAGTATTCAGTAGTGTTGCGAAAAATCTCAGCTTTACAAAGGCTTCGCAGGAGCTGTTTATCAGCCAGCCGGCTATAACCAAGCATATTCAGGAATTGGAAACGATGTACCAGACGCGCCTTTTTGAGCGAATGGGTAACAAGATCTTGCTGACTGATGCAGGCAGGTTGTTGTTGGAACATTGTGAGAAAATTTTGGAAGATTACGGACGCTTGGAGTACGAGATGAACTTATTACGTAATGAGCATACCGGTGAGTTACGCTTGGGAGCCAGTACTACAATTGCCCAATATGTGCTTCCTCCCTTGCTGGCTCGTTTCATCGAGAAGTTTCCGCAAGTGTCTTTATCACTTTTCAGCGGGAACTCCTCTGAGGTGGAAAAGGCATTGCAAGAACATCGCATAGATTTGGCATTGGTAGAGGGCAATACCCGGCAACCTAATTTGAAATATACTCCTTTTCTGCAAGATGAGCTGGTGGCTATCGTCCATACTCGTAGTAAGTGGATGGATTATGATGAGATAACTTTGGATGAATTGAAAGAAGTTCCTCTTGTGCTTCGTGAAAGAGGTTCGGGAACATTGGATGTATTGATTACCGCTTTGCATAAACACAACATAAAGTTATCGGACCTTACTATCCGTATGCACCTGGGAAGTACAGAGAGCATTAAATTATTTCTGGAAAATAGTGAGTGCATGGGGATTTTGTCTATCCGGTCTATTAATAAAGAACTGTATTCAGGGAAGTTTAAAGTATTGGATATAAAAGACCTGGTGATGTTTCGTGAATTTGATTTTGTCCAATTGCAAGGGCAGGATACAGGGCTCCCGGCTCTGTTCATGCAATTTGCCAATCATTATAAGGAAAAGTTATAACTTATAATTAAAAACGATTAGATTGTTTTTGAAACATATATTACCTTTGCATCCCGAAATGGAGAAATAATGTTAAAAAGTAAAATATATGATTTCAGTAACAGCTTTACAGCAAAACAACAAAATTATTTATGTAGGCTTGCTTTCCACGTTAACGGTCTTTTTATTGATGGACTATATTCCGGTATTGGCTCCATTTTCCCGGTGGGTCACTCCACCCGTATCTTTATTTCTGGGGTTGATATTTGCATTAGTTTGCGGACAGGCCCATCCTAAATTCAATAAAAAGGTTTCTAAATATTTGTTGCAATATTCTGTAGTGGGATTGGGGTTCGGTATGAATCTTCAGGCTTCTCTGGCTTCCGGTAAGGAAGGAATGGAATTCACGATCATTTCTGTAATCGGTACAATGATTATAGGTATGTTTATAGGGCATAAACTTTTGAAGGTAGATCGTGATACGGCTTATCTTATCAGTTCGGGTACTGCAATTTGTGGGGGAAGCGCTATTGCTGCTGTGGGTCCTGTATTGAAAGCTAAAGATAGTGAGATGTCTGTGGCTTTGGCTACTATCTTTGTATTGAATGCCATCGCTTTGTTTATTTTTCCGGTGTTAGGCCATATGTTTGGGTTAGATCAACAACAGTTTGGTACTTGGGCAGCTATTGCTATTCATGATACGAGTTCTGTGGTGGGAGCAGGTGCGGCATACGGTGAAGAGGCGTTGAAAGTGGCGACAACAATCAAACTGACCCGTGCACTTTGGATTATTCCTTTGGCATTCGCTACTTCTTTTATTTTCAAGGGAAGCGGTAAGAAAGTAAGCATTCCTTGGTTTATCCTTTATTTTGTTGTGGCTATCATTCTGAATACTTATGTGCTGGATGGTGTGCCTCAATTCGGGCAGGCTGTTTCCGGACTGGCACGTAAAGGATTGATTATTACCATGTTCTTTATTGGAGCTTCCTTGTCTATGGATGTATTGAAGCAAGTAGGTATGAAACCTCTGATTCAAGGTGTTGCTCTTTGGGCAGTGATTAGTATTAGTTCATTGGCTTATATTCTACTCTTCTGATAGGGATTTAAATCCTGTTATCCGCATATGCTTTTTTATGAGAATATAATTTAGAAGTAATAGATGAGTAATAGTACAGCGTTTACTCCAATGACAGTGAGGAATCCTTTCCATACATAAGGCAGCATTTCTTTTCTGCGGGAGGAAAAAAATATGGCATAGAACATATTCACTACGATGTTGCTGATGATAGCTTGCATGATACAGGCCCCTACAATGGTTGCCGGAATGTTTCCGCCTTGTAACAGGTTTAGTATGAAAGGAGTGATATCACTTAATCCTGTTGCAATGGAGAGAATACTCAAACCTCCTGTTCCTGCATAAACCAATGTATAGTGAGTCAGAAATGTAAATACTACAAATAATAAAGCAAAGATCAGAGCGACTTTGAATTCCAGTGGATTACTTTCCGTTTCCGTTTCTTCAATAACTTCGCGCTCGCCTTTTATAGTATGCTTTTTATGGATGAATATACCGATGCCGGCGGCGGTTACAGACATGATGAGCAGATAGGGGTAGATATCCAGAAAGATGGAAGTGCTGAATATAAGGATCAAAATCATGAAACGTAAGAACATCATGCTGACAGCAAGCATCATGGCAGATACATATTCCGGTATTTCATGCGCTTGTATCCGTTTGCATTTGCGGGCAAGGATGGAAATGGTAGCGGTGCTGCTATACAGACCACCGATAATACCCGAAACTAGAGTGCCTGATTCGCGGAAAACATATTGTTTCAGCAGGTAGGATAAATAGGAGATGCCCGATACGACTACAGTAGCCAGCCAAATGGTGTATGGAGTGAGATTGATACCCGGTATGAGAGGTTCCTTGGGTAGCATGGGCAAAATGATACCGCTGATAGCCAGAAATTTTGCCAGTGTGATCATTTCATCATTCTGCATCCGTTGTACAAGTTCTGTGAAGGTGTGTTTCATTTCTGTGAAAAGAAGCACGGTGACTACCATCATCACGTAAAACCAGGAAGGTTGTGTACTTATGATAGGAGCCATACAATAGGTGATAAGGGCGATGATGATTGTTGTCACTCCAAACACGTGGAACTGGGATTGCTTGACATAATAATTGATGCCCAGTAACATACCTAAAATTATTCCGCCTCCCATAAATAAATGCATTTCCTTAGGATCAAGTATATAGAGGAGATATCCCAAAATGCCGATAAAAGTAAAAGTCCGGTCTGTGCCGAAAAGCGTAGTTTCCCCCTCTCGTTTCAGGCTGATTCTCCGTTGGGATAAACCGATGAGTAAAGAGAACAATGTTACTAGAATGAAAGTAACCAATTGCTGGGGAAGGTAATCGTACAACTTTTCCATAAATCTGTCAAGATTAGGTTGATGTAATAGGTTTTCCTTTTAAACTGCATTGACTCCTCTGATGGATTCAAGTGGCTTTAAAACGCTTGCTTAAACTGGCTTTCTTCAAAAAGTCCTTTTAATTTATCATCACTTTTTATTTGGTTGATGATTGTGGACAGAACTCCTGCTTTAGGCAATTCTACCACAACGTCTGTTTTATATTTACCACCGCTCTGCCGGCTGTTTTCACAGATTACTTTTAAGTTAGCAGCCTCTTGCTGGGTAACCATTTGGATCAGATCTAAAAATTGTTCCCATTCTGCATTACCGAATTTATTTTGAGACTTGGCAGCCATTTCCGCCTTTGCTTTGATCTGGCTGGTTATTGCGGTACGGGCTGCAATGACCGCCTTCTTTTTGGAGGCAGTGGCATCACCGCTCTGAGCTGATGCTGAGGCACGGAAGAAGTCTGCGTTTGTGCTATATGCATTTCCGGTACAAGGAGTGCTTTGTGCCTGTGCCCATGTTGACATTCCAAGGACGAAGGCTAAAAAATAGATGAATTTATAATATTTCATAGTTGTAATTTTATCAATCTATTGCGAAGATAGAAGAATATTTGATAATATAAACAAGAAAAGGGAAAAAAAAGATTGAGCTTGCTTTATGAAATGATTATATTTGCAGAAATTAAATGAAAGGTTAGTATTTATGGAATCAACAACAAAATTCTATTCGTTAAACTACACAAACGTAAATACTTATTTATTTGCGTTCGTGTTTATTGTAGGTAATGTGGTATTGCCGCAACTTTGTCATTTGGTGCATTTGGGTGGACCTGCTATGTTACCCATTTATTTCTTCACATTAATAGGTGCTTATAAATATGGATTCAAAGTGGGGATGTTGACGGCTGTTCTTTCTCCGCTTGTCAATAGTTTCTTGTTTGGAATGCCTTCTGTGACCATACTTCCGGCTATATTGGTAAAGTCGGTATTGTTGGCGTTGGTGGCGGGATATATGGCAGACCGTTTCCGTAAGATTACAATTCCTGCATTGCTGGGGACTGTTATGGCATATCAGGTGGTGGGTACCTTGATAGAATGGGTTCTTGTCGGTGATTTCTATTTGGCGGCACAGGATTTCCGGATTGGGATTCCGGGCATGTTGCTCCAGATTTTTGGCGGCTATGCATTGCTGAAAGCTATTGCAAAAAGATAAGTTGTAAACATTTGATGTTATGCTGCAAATTGTGAAACAGCCTGAAAATGGTGGCGCTGGCTATGTTCTGGTAGCTGTCATGGATGGAGATCCCGGTAAATGGATGACTTTGGTTTTTGATAAATCATTTAATAGTTAATAGATAAAATGACAGGCACATTATTATTTTTAGGATTAGGAATGCAGGAAATATTATTCATTGCATTGATTGTTCTTTTATTCTTTGGTGGGAAGAAGATACCCGAACTGATGAAGGGGTTGGGCAAAGGGGTTAAGAGTTTTAAGGAAGGGATGAACGGGGTGGAGGATGATATAGATGGAAAAGATAAGAAAGGGGAAACGAAAGAGTGACAAATGATGGAACAACAGCAGAAGATACTGACTTTTTGGGATCATCTGGAAGAACTGCGCCATGTCTTGTTCCGTATTGCAGTGGCTGTGGTATTTCTAATGTTGGTAGCATTCTTGTTTAAGGATGAGCTTTTTGCTATTGTTCTAGCGCCTAAGAATGCTGATTTCATTATTTATCGTTTTTTTTGCCGGATAGCTGATTTCATGGCTATGCCTTCATTATGTCCGGAAGTGTTTTATGTGAAAATGATCAATACCCAATTGGCGGCTCAATTCATTACTCATATGAGCGTGTCTTTTTATACGGGTTTTTTGCTGGCATCTCCTTATGTTATTTATCAGTTGTTCCGTTTTGTTTCGCCGGCTTTATACGAGAATGAAAAGAAATATTCTACCCGGATTGTAGGGTGGGGCTATTTTCTTTTTATGATGGGAGTTCTTTTGAATTATTTTTTGATTTTCCCTCTTACTTTCCGTTTTCTTGCTACCTATCAGGTCAGTATGGAAGTGGAGAACACGATTACTTTGTCCTCGTATATGGATACGTTGATGATGATGAGTCTGATGATGGGGATTGTTTTCGAGATCCCTGTCCTTTGTTGGCTTTTTGCCAAACTGGGATTTCTTACGGCTGATTTTATGAAGCGGTATCGTCGTCATGCTATTGTTATTATTCTGATAGTTGGAGCTGTTATCACTCCTACGTCAGATGTTTTTACATTGATGATGGTATCTGTGCCCATGTATTTGCTTTACGAAGTCAGCATTTGGATTGTAAGTCGGACAGGGAAAAAACAGCAGGAAGAATCCTTGGAAGAAGTGCTTGAAAAATCATGAGATGATAATCCTTATAAGTATTATATCGTAAAAAAGGAAGACCTTCGTGACGGCCTTCCTTTTTTCCATTAGGATCCATACTTTATTAAATTTTCCAGCCAAAGGCTTCTGCTACGGCCGGAAACACAATCTTTCCGTTTACAATATTCAAGCCGTTTTTTAGTCCCGGATCGTTTTCGCAAGCTTTTTCCCAACCAAGATCTGCCAATCTGATAGCGTATGGCAGTGTAGCATTGGTTAATGCCAAGGTTGAAGTACACGGCACGGCTCCCGGAATATTTGCCACACAGTAATGGATGATACCGTCTACTTCGTAAATGGGTTCGGCATGAGTTGTGGGATGGGAGGTTTCAAAACATCCTCCTTGGTCAATGGCCACATCTACCAGTACGGTACCCTTTTTCATCAGTTTCAGCATGGGGCGTGTAATGAGGTGGGGGGCCTTTGCACCGGGGATAAGTACCGCACCGATTATCAAATCAGTTGTTGGCAGTTCTTTTTCTATATTGTGGCTGGACGAGAATAATGTTTTTACATTTTTAGGCATGAACTCACTCAACTGACGCAGGCGGGGTAATGAAATATCACAGATTGTGACATCAGCCCCTAATCCTGCAGCCATTAAAGCTGCATTGGTTCCTACAATGCCGCCGCCTAATACCAGCACTTTGGCTGGTTTGACACCGGGAACTCCACCTAGTAAGATACCACGTCCTCCTTGAGGCTTCTCCAAAAAACGTGCTCCTTCCTGAGTGGACATTCGTCCCGCCACTTCACTCATGGGAATCAGCAGAGGCAGTCCTCCTTGTTTGTCTGTTACAGTTTCGTAAGCTAGGCATACTGAACCACTACGCATCATTGCCTCTGTTAATTCTTTGTCACAGGCAAAATGGAAGTATGTAAATACCAGTTGGTCCTTACGTACCAGATTATATTCACATTCGATGGGTTCCTTGACTTTTATAATCATTTCAGCGATGGCGTACACATCTTTTATAGTAGGAAGGATACGCGCTCCGACTTTCTCATACTCTTCATCGGAAAATCCGCTGTTTATACCTGCGGTGTGTTGTATATACACCGTGTGACCTCTCTGTACCAACTCGTGTGCTCCTGCAGGGGTTAATGATACACGATTCTCGTTGTTTTTGATTTCTTTAGGAATTCCTACTATCATAATTGTCACATTTAAGGGGTTTGACTGCCTCAAAGATAACAAAATGTCAGAAAAGTAGGTTTTGTCCGGATATGTTTTTTTCGTAATAAATGTATGTTTAGCAACATTGTTTTAAGGGATATTCTGTTTTTTATTTGTAAGTTTGCGGAGAGATTCAAAATTTTTGTGATGAGTTCTCCATAAAATAAAGAAAATGACTTTACGAAATTATATAATCATAGCAGCTTTGGGCAGTGTTCTTGCTGTACGGGCACAGGAAGAACCGGCTGCTCCTGTATTCCGTCCTCCTTTTAATTTTCCGCTTATTCTGAGCGGTAATTTCGGTGAACTGCGTTCTAACCACTTTCATGGAGGAGTGGATTTTAAAACCCAGGGAGAGGTGGGAAAACCTATTCATTGCATTGCCGACGGATATGTGAGCCGTGTACTGGTTACTCCCGGAGGATATGGGCAGGCTATTTTTATTACGCATCCCAATGGATATACTTCAGTATATGGACATGTGTTGAAATTTGCTTCTGCAGTGGCAAAAGTGGTGGAGGAATATCAATATCGGCATGAAACTTTTGCTGTGGATTTGAAATTCGAGCCTCATCAGGTCAGTTTCAAAGCTGGAGAAATCATTGCTTTAAGCGGTAATGAAGGGTATTCTTTCGGACCGCATCTGCATATGGAGATACGCCGTACGGATACTGGTGAATTGATAGATCCCTTACAGTTCTATACCGATAAAATTAAAGACACTACTCCGCCACGTGCGTCAATGATTATGCTTTATCCGCAGCGGGGCGCTGGGGTTGTGGAAGGCTCACAAAGAAAAAAATCCATACCTGTTGCTTCTTTGGGGCAACCGGTTTCTGCTTGGGGGAAAATAGCCGCTGGTATTAAGGCATACGACTATATGGATGGTACACATAATAATTATGGTGTGCGTTCCGTGGTACTCTATGTGGATACGACAGAAGTTTTTCGCAGTACGGTGGATGGCGTTTTGCCCGAAGAGAACCGGATGATTAATGCCTGGACAGACTATGAGGAGAATGTAAAGAGGCATAATTGGGTGATGCGCTCACAGATTCTTCCCGGAAATAGTTTGCGCATGTTGCAAGCCAATGATGAAGGAGGGGTGGTTACGATTGATGAAGAACGTGATTATCATTTTCGTTATGAATTAGCTGATTTATACGGGAATAAGTCGACTTATCGTTTCATTGTGCGTGGCCGTAGGCAGCCGATAGAGGAATATCATCCGCAGGTAAAACATTATTTGGCATGGAATAAAGGTAATGTGGTTCAGGAACCGGGTATGGAACTGGTTATCCCCCGAGGAATGTTGTATGAGGATGTGGCACTGAACTGTCAGGTGGTTAAAGATACAGCCGCAATTTCTTACGAGTACCAATTGCACGATGAGCCAGTAGCTTTGCAAGCTGGATGCACACTGATGATCGGGGTACGCCATCTTCCTGTAGAGGATACGTCGAAATATTATGTGGCCCGTAAGTGGGGAAAAAGGAAAGGTTCAGCAGGAGGAATTTATGAAAATGGTTGGATGAAGACTTCCATCCGTGAACTGGGAACCTATACCGTAGCTATAGATACTTTGTCTCCACGAGTGACCCCATTAAATAAGGCACAATGGAAGACAGGTAAGGTTCAGTTCAAAATAGGAGATGCGGAAACGGGTATTAAGGATTATAAGGTGAAGATAGACGGCGAATTTGCCTTATTCGGTTTCAGTTCCAAAAATGCGAAATTGTGGATGAAGCATCCTGAACGGTTAAAAAAAGGAGTCGCCCATAAATTGGAATTGGTGGTGACAGATTATTGTGGAAATGAAACAAGAGAGGAATATGAATTTTGATGGTAAAATAAGTATTATACACAATTAAAAAGTTATATATTAATGAAGAATAAACTGATTTTAGGTGCTGCCTTTCTGTTGGCAGCGATAACGGAGAGTTTGGCGTGCACTAACCTGATTGTAGGTAAGGGAGCCTCGGTGGATGGTTCTGTTATCGTTTCTTATTCCGCTGATTCATACGGAATGTTTGGCGAGTTGTATCACTATCCTGCCGGTATGCATGAAAAAGGAACCATGCGTGATATCTATGATTGGGATTCGGGCAAATATTTAGGGCAAATAAAAGAAGCGCGTCAAACCTATAATGTGGTAGGTAATATGAATGAATTTCAGGTAACCATAGGTGAAACTACTTTTGGTGGACGGGAGGAATTGGTTGATTCTACCGGTATTATGGATTATGGAAGTTTGATTTATGTAGCTCTCCAGCGTTCTCGTACAGCTAAAGAAGCCATACAGGTAATGACGGATTTAGTAAAAGAATATGGTTATTATAGCAGTGGCGAATCATTCAGTATCGCTGATCCCAATGAAGTCTGGATTTTGGAGATGATCGGTAAGGGTCCCGGTGTGAAAGGTGCTGTATGGGTAGCAGTCCGTATACCGGATGATTGTATTGCCGCACATGCTAATCAGAGCCGGATTCATCAGTTCAATATGAATGACAAGGATAATTGTCTTTACTCTCCGGATGTGATTTCTTTCGCTCGTGAAAAAGGCTATTTTGACGGTATGAATAAAGATTTCAGTTTCTCGGCGGCATATAATCCTTTAGATTTTGGTGGTGTACGGTTCTGTGAAGCGCGTGTATGGAGTTTCTATAATATGTTCAATAAGTCGGTGGGAGATACCTATCTTCCTTATATTCAGGGGGACAGCAAAGAACCGATGCCTCTTTATATCAAGCCTTCCCGTAAACTTTCAGTACGTGATGTACAAGCGGCTATGCGCGATCACTATGAGGGTACTCCACTGGATATAACTAATGATCCCGGTGCCGGTCCGTTTAAAACTCCTTATCGTCTGTCTCCCTTGAGTTTTAAAGTAGGAGATCAGGAATATTTCAATGAACGTCCCATTTCGACTCAGCAAACGGCTTTCACTTTTGTGGCACAGATGCGTGCTAACCTGCCCGATGCAATAGGGGGAGTATTATGGTTTGGAACAGATGATGCTAATATGACAGTGTTTGCTCCTGTATATTGTTGTTCGGATCGTATTCCTGACTGTTATAGCAGTAAAGAAGCCGACTGTGTAACTTTTTCATGGGATTCTGCATTCTGGATTTATAATTGGGTGGCCGATATGATTCGTCCACGTTATAGCCTGATGATTGATGATATGCGTGCCGTTCAAAATAATTTGGAAGATACTTATGCGAATGCACAGGCTGGCATTGAATCTTCTGCCATGAGTTTATATGAGAAAGATCCTGTAAAGGCAAAAGAGTTCTTGACTAACTATAGTTGCATGACAGCCGAATCGGCAATAGACAGCTGGAAGAAGTTGGGTGAATTTTTGATTGTGAAGTATAATGATGGTGCTGTGAAAAAGATGGCAAAAGATGGAACTATACTTCGCCCTGAAACCGGTCATTGTGCTCCTTTGGTACGTCCGGGATATCCCAAAGAATTTTTGGAAGAACTGGTAAAGGCCACCGGTGGACGTTATAAGATGAAATAGGATATATTTTTGTATGTTCTGAAAGTCTGATTAATTAGTGGAGGGGCAGATTATAATTCTGCCCCTGTTTGCATAATAAGATAGTTTTTTAGATTGTATTCAGGATGCCTGGGAGCTTTCCCGACTGTTATATAGTAGTGTTTTTTTACCTTGTATGGTCTTCTGCTTTTTTATGACAGATTATTTTAGGGGGATAATCCTTTATATCTCTAATTTTCTTCTTTCAAATTTCTAGGATTTTTAATTTAATTCTTTTACATTTGTCAAGACGTAAAAATCGGATATAATTATAAACCTTATAAATAACAAAAAATTATGGAAAATGAAGAATTGATAAAGCAAGTGACAGAGAAAGCAGAGAAATGGTTAACACCTGCTTATGATGCCGAAACACAGGCTGAAATTAAGAAAATGTTGGCGAATCCCGATAAGACTGATTTGATTGAAGCATTTTATAAAGATTTGGAGTTTGGAACAGGTGGTTTGCGTGGTATTATGGGCGTGGGTAGTAACCGTATGAATATTTATACGGTAGGTGCTGCTACTCAAGGCTTGTCTAATTATCTAAATAAAAATTTTAAAGATCTCGATCAGATTTCTGTAGTGGTAGGTCATGATTGCCGTAACAACAGCCGCTTGTTTGCGGAAATTTCTGCCAATATTTTTTCAGCGAATGGTATTAAAGTATATTTGTTTGAAGATATGCGTCCTACTCCTGAAATGTCATTTGCTATCCGTCATTTCGGTTGCCAGAGCGGTATCAATATTACTGCCTCTCATAATCCGAGAGAATACAATGGTTACAAGGCTTATTGGGATGATGGTGCACAAGTATTGGCTCCGCACGATAAGGGTATCATTGATGAGGTGAACAAGATTTCATCGGCTACCGACATTAAGTTTGAAGGTAACAAGGATCTGATTCAGATTGTGGGCGAAGAGGTAGACAGCGTCTATTTGAATAAAGTGAAAACAATTTCTATTGATCCTGAAGTGATCAAGCGTCAGAAGGATTTGAAAATTGTGTATACTCCGATTCATGGTACAGGTATGATGTTGATTCCGCGTGCATTGAAGCAATGGGGATTTGAAAATGTACATACCGTGCCTGAACAAATGGTGAAGAGTGGCGATTTTCCGACTGTTGTCTCTCCGAATCCGGAAAATGCCGAGGCTTTGTCTATGGCTATTGATTTGGCTAAGAAAATAGACGCTGACATTGTAATGGCTAGCGATCCGGATGCTGACCGCGTAGGTATGGCTTGTAAAAATGACAAAGGAGAATGGGTGCTGATCAATGGTAACCAAACCTGTTTGCTGTTCTTGTATTATATAATAAAGAACCGTATTGCGATGGGTAAGATGAAGGATGATGATTTCATTGTGAAGACTATCGTTACTACGGAACTGATTAAATCTGTCGCAGACAAGAATCACATCGAAATGTTGGATTGCTATACCGGATTCAAGTGGATTGCACGTGAGATCCGTTTGCGTGAAGGAAAACAGCAGTACATCGGTGGTGGTGAGGAAAGTTACGGTTTCCTGGCTGAAGATTTTGTCCGTGATAAAGATGCTGTTTCTGCTTGTACATTGTTAGCAGAGATTTGTGCTTGGGCAAAAGATCAGGGCAAAACATTGTTCGAAGTTTTGCTTGATATTTATGTGGAGTATGGTTTCTCAAAAGAAACTACTGTGAATGTTGTGAAACCAGGAAAGAGCGGGGCAGAAGAGATTAAGGCAATGATGGAAAACTTCCGTTCTAATCCTCCGAGAGAAATAGGCGGTTCTAAGGTTGTTCTTGTCAAAGACTTTAAAACTTTGAAGGCTACTGATGGTAATGGGAATATAACAGAAATAGATATGCCGGAGGCTAGTAACGTATTGCAATATTTTACGGAAGATGGAACTAAGATTTCAGTTCGCCCGTCAGGAACAGAACCTAAAATCAAATTCTATGTGGAAGTAAAAGGTGAAATGGGTTGCCACAAATGTTTCGATGCCGCTAATGCAGCTGCTGAGGAAAAGGTGGAAGCCGTAAGAAAATCACTGGGAATTTAATCGAGTATAAGCATCGGGCGAAAGTCTGAGAGAATATTCATAAATAAAAGAAGGGGTGGTGGAGATGTATTTCTCTATCCCCCTTTTCTTTTATTTCCGTGCCATTTATATCAAAATCTACACTTCTTTGTTTATTTTTTGTTGTAACTTTGCCTTCTGTTTTAAATAAGGTAAAAGATATGATGTGGTTACTTCTGGCATTTCTCTCGGCTGCATTGCTGGGATTCTATGATGTATTTAAGAAACAGTCGTTGAAGGACAATGCGGTTATTCCGGTATTATTTCTGAATACGTTGTTCTCTAGTTTGATATTTCTTCCTTTTATTGTATTGTCAGTGTGGAGGCCGGGAATATTGGAGAATTCTATTTTTTATGTGCCTGTTGCTGGGTGGGAGGTGCATCGTTATGTGGTGTTGAAATCTGTTATTGTCCTTTCGTCGTGGATGTTGGGATATTTTGGAATGAAGAATCTGCCTATCACGATTGTGGGACCTATAAACGCTACCCGTCCGGTGATGGTGTTGGTAGGAGCTTTAGTGGTCTTTGGTGAGCGTTTGAATTTTTACCAATGGATTGGTGTGCTGATGGCTGTCTTCTCTTTTTTTATGCTGAGCCGCAGCGGAAAGAAAGAGGGAATAGATTTTAAACATAATAAGTGGATTTATTATGTGGTAATGGCGGCTGTGTTGGGAGCTGTCAGCGGGCTTTATGACAAGTACCTCATGGCGCCTGCCGATCAAGGAGGTATCGGACTAGATAGAATGATTGTGCAGTCATGGTATAATATCTATCAATTGTTTATGATGGGAGGTATCTTAATATTGTTATGGTGGCCGAAGCGCAAATCTACCACTCCGTTTCATTGGCATTGGTGTATTATTCTGATATCTATTTTTCTGTCGGCAGCTGATTTTGTTTATTTCTATGCCTTAAGCTTGGACGGGGCAATGATTTCCATTGTATCTATGGTAAGGCGTGGCAGTGTGCTTGTTTCTTTTCTATTTGGTGCAATGGTATTCCGTGAGAAGAATCTTAAAAGCAAGGCTGTGGATTTGGCACTGGTACTTATTGGTATGATATTTTTGTATTTGGGAAGTCGGTAAGCAAAAAAGACGGGGTGTGACTCATCGTGCATACCCCGTTGTTCTTGATTACTCTATAATGATTTTATATTCTACATCAAACGTTTCTTTTGGTTCTAGTTTCTGTATCCATTCACGGTCTTTTAATTCGCCCGAATACCCTACAGAATCGCAACGTCCATACCATGGTTCAATGCAAACAAATGGGCAATCGGGATGTGTTTTGGTAGGAGACCACAAAGCTACTAACGGAGAATTAAATTCCAAACTGATATGGGGCTTTTTCTTTTTATCCAGTAAGGTTATTTTTTTCAGTTGTTTATTGTCAAAAATATAAGTGTCACAATCAAAAGTATGAATATCAATTGGCATCAGCCCTTCTTTGTTTAATTTTAGTACATGACGTTCTGGTGATACGCACCCCTTTTCGGTTGGCATGATATATTCTAAGTCAGACTTTCGGTCAAAAACAAAGAAGCCACGATCCTTTGTAGCAGCATCGAACTTGGGGAAATAGAAAGCTGGATGTGCTCCGATCTGGAAATACATATCCATAGCTCCCAGATTTTCTACACGCCATTTTACGGTGATTTTATTTTCTTCTAATAAATATCCCACCAATAGGCGGAAGGGAAAAGGAAACTTGCCCAATGTATCAGGAGTGCTTTCCAACCAATATACAGCTCCTTTGTCTTCTTTATAGGTTAGTTTGAAATTCATATCACGTGCAAAACCGTGTTGCCCTATTTCATAAGTGTTTCCGGCATGACGGTATTTATTGTTCCACACACGTCCTACTATAGGGAAAAGGACAGGTGAACGCCGTCCCCAAAATTTAGCGTTGCCCTGCCAAAGATATTCTTTGCCATCCTTTTTGATACTTTGAAGCTCGGCGCCATGCTCGGCTATTTGTACAGTCAGGATAGAATTAGATAGTGTTTCCATGTTTCTTCGTTTATAAATTCTTTTTTCAAAGGTAGGGATGTTTCATGACATGACAAAGTGAATCTTCATCTTTGTGTAAATTTTATCTAAAAGGCTGTTTGGGTCAAATAAATTTTAATAAAAGTATATGGTTGTGTTTATTTTTGCTTATGTTTGTCAATAAGCTATGAAGGAGGATAAGATGGAGAACATACATTTGATATTTAAATTTTTATGGTATAGTGTATTATTTTGTATATGGGGAGTATCTTGTACAAGTTCCGGAACTTATAAAAAGACCCAAATGGATATCTATATGCAGTATTATGATTTTATAATTGATTCATTGTCAAAAAATCCTAGTTATGTATGTACCCGGACTGCCAGGCAAATGTCGGTTGCCACAGATAGTGTGGCGTATTACCATTATCTTGTTCTTTTGGCAAAAGCATATATGTTTAAATCCGAGATGGATTCGGCTAAACTTAGCATGGATAGAGCGGAAGTATTTTGCGATGGAGCTGAACCGTCATCGTTAATTAATGATTTGTATGCTGAGATTTACAATATGCGGGGTAATGTATGTGTTCGTCAAGGGTTGACAGATTCTTCAGTGGTATGTTTTCAAAAAGCGTTCGATTATCGTTTGAAGGGTAGTAACAGAGATATGCTTCATGATATTTCTATTAATTTGGCTGATGCTTTTGTCCGTACCGGTCATTATGATAAAGGCGCGATGTGGTATCGTAAAGCTTTGTCTTACTGTGATTCATTGAAGATTCCTGAAGAAAAGCGTTTTCCTGTTTATTACGGATTGGCACAGGTTTATATGGAACTTCGTGATTTTACGTCTTGTGATCATTACTATGAACTGGCTGCCCGGCAATATGATAAGATGCTTCCATTTGAGAAACATATTTATTTGAATAATCGTGGTAATTCTTATTATTTTCGTGCTGATTATCCTAATGCTTTGGAATTTTTCAGAAAATCATTATTGTTAGCTCGTTCTTATCCGGATATGATTTTTGAGGAACATCTGACTGAAATGAATTTGGGAGAAACTTTTCTATTGATGAATCAGGTTGATTCTGCCGCATACTATTTAAACCTTTGCAGTGATTTTTTTCGTTCTATCGAAAATCAGACGGCTCTCTATTATTTGGATACCCAATTGATTGAACTTGCCTTGAAGCAGAATAATTTGTCTTTAGCACGTAAACGTATGTCTGAGGCTATACAGCCTGATTATGTGGAACCGAATATGCAGCATATCCGTAACCGTTACCTGCAACATTATTTTGAAGAAGTGGGGGATTTCAAACAAGCCTATTATTATCAAATGGAAAATCAGCGTATTGATGATTCTACACGTAATGAGCGTATTAAAATGCGTACAGCTGAAATTGATCTGAAATACAGTCAGGACACCACGCTGATGAAGCAGAAAATTTTTATCCAGCAAAAAGAGAATGAAGTACTGGCGCTGAATCAGACGCTTTACCTGTGGATGTTTGCCTGCATCTGTATTTTGGGGCTCGTTGTTTTTGTTTACATGTACAACAAGAGACAGCGTTTCCTGCTGCAAATGAAAAGTCAGAATATGATTGCCACTTTGCGTATGGAGAATATCCGTAACCGGGTTTCCCCCCATTTCATTTTTAACATTCTGAACCGTGAGATGGGTAACTACACCGACGAGCAAGTCGGAAATATGCGTGGGCTGGTAAAACTGATGCGGCGCAACCTGGAACTGACCGAACAGCTGTGCGTTACCATGGCCGAGGAACTGGACTTTGTCAATACGTTTATCAACCTGGAACGTGAAGCATTGGGAGATAGCTTTATACTGTCCACATCCATAGATGCTGCCATCCATCTTGACCAAGAAATACTTCCTTCCATGATGATACAGATTCCGATAGAAAATGCTATCAAGCATGCCCTGAAGGACAAAGAGGGGATGAAAAGACTGTGGATTGATATCAAGAAGACCGGGGAGGGAATCTGCGTCAAGGTGCGTGACAATGGGGGAGGTTACCGGATAAACAGTGCCAACCATGGTACAGGCACCGGTATAAAAGTGATTCTTCAAACCATACAGTTGTTGAACGCCAACAATAAAAAGCATATCGACATATCCATAACCAATGTGCAGCTGGAAGACGGAGAAACCGGTTGCGAGTTTGCTGTCTTCCTGCCCCAAGGCTATGATTATAATTTGAAAAAGATGGTTTAGTTATTATTTTTGCTAGGATAGTGTCCGAAACGGTCGCTATAGTTCCATAACCGGAGTGTCGGGTTTGTGCGTTAAAACATGTTTTAATACTTTTGTTCCGTTAATAACTAAAGCAGGATTGTTTACTATGGATAAACTATACAGGGTCGTAATAATTGATGATGATGAGTTCTCTGCGGACAATCTTTGTCTGGAGCTGAAGAAATATAACAGGCTGTCTATAGACGGGATGGCACGTAACGGTGCGAATGGCCGGAAACTGCTGGAAAAGGTTCATCCGGACTTGCTGTTTCTGGACGTGGAATTGCCGGACATGAAGGGCATGGAACTGCTGGAACAGCTAAGGGGGGCAATCACTTGGAATATGCAGATTGTGTTCTATACAGCTTATGATAAGTACATGATTTATGCTATCCGTGGGGCAGCTTTCGACTACTTGCTGAAGCCTATAGACAAGAAGGAGCTGGAAGGGATCATTGACCGCTTCATGAAAAAGGCGGAAGAGTCGGCAGCCGCATCTTTGGTTATCCCTCCGCGTGTGTATTCGGTCGGTGAGCATACTTTTATGATATCCACACCCATCAATGACTTGCGCATTCTGCGCTCCATTGACATCGGTTTTTTCCGTTATAACTCCGACCGGAAACTGTGGGAAGTGGTGCTGAACAACCAGCTGCCTCTGCTGCTGAAGAAAAATACTACGGCTGATCATATCAAGGGATATGACCCCTGCTTCGTCCAGATCCATCAGTCGTATATCATTAATATCAATTATCTGATGATGATTAAGGAGAACCGCTGTGTCATGTTTCCCCCGTTTGAGAATATTACGGAACTTCAGGTTTCCAAGAAATTCAGAAAAGAATTACAGGATAGGTTTTATTTGTTGTAGTGAATCTATTGATGACGTTGAAAATACAAGTTTATAGAAAGTGATTTTAAGTCACAGTGGAAAAGCAGGAGTCGTGAGATTGCTGCTTTTTTTGTTTTTAGTGCTTAATTTTCCCTTTGCGGTATATGGAAATGAGGTTATATAGTCATTAATTTAGATAGAATAGTATGCTTATTAGGCTGTTTGATACTTTCTCTTGGTTTTGTGAATTTGTAAAATGACGTTAATTGTTTTTCTTTGAAGCCGCATAAGGTTAAAAAAAGACATGTATATGAATGAAGTAAAAAAAGTAATATTGTTTTTGTTATGCTGTGCTATACCTTTTAGTTTTTATGCGCAGAAAGCACGCCAAAATGCTGCAACAAAGAAATGGGGATATGAGCAGACCGAAAATAAAGGATGGTGGGAAAATTCAAAATATAGGGGTAATTCTATGTTTGGTGGATGGGATGCGGCTTTAGTAAATCAGGATTATGAGATAAATTGGTTGATTTCTCCACAATATGAAGAGGTGACTAAGAGATTTACAGAAAAGTTGGCGGGAGTAGTTTTAGGAGGAAAAGTAGGTTTTATAGACATACACAACCGTTTTATAATTAAACCGCAGTTTGAAAATGTAGATGATGTTCATGGGTTTAATTTAGGACTGTCTGCGGTAAAGAAGAATGGCAAATTTGGCTTTATAAATAAAAAAGGAGAATTTGTCATTGAACCTCAATTTGATTACGCTGATAATTTTAGAGATAACATGTTGGCTACAATCAAGCAAGATGGTAAGTTCGGGGCTATTAATTTGAGGGGGGAAATCGTTGTTCCATGTAAATATATTCTAGAAGAAGCAATGATAAGCGTTCCTATATCCAATAAGGTATATCGCCAGAAACAAGAAGAAGTGAAAAATGCGAAAGGGAACGGTGATTTTGATGATTTGCTTGATAAAATCGCTGAATGTAGCAGAGAGGTCAATGAAAAAATTAATAATCCTGGAACAGAAGTTATAACCGATTCTCTCAGAATAAGGGAAGATAATGGTAAAATGGGCCTTGTAGTGGGAGGACAAACTGTAATTCCTACAGAAAATGAGGAGCTTATAATAGCAGAAGATGGATTTGTTCTTGCTTGCAAGCAGGATAAATGGGGGGCTTTGGATATATATGGGCGTACTATATTGCCTTGTGTTTATCAATGGGTATATTATGATGTATCGGCAAAGGTCTGGATTGCCAAAAGTCTTGCAATGGGGCTATATAATAGTCAAGGTGCTTTATTACTACCGGGAAGGATTGATTATATAGGTAGTTTTGTGGATGGCAAAGCACCTGTTTGGCTGAATTCCGTACTCGGTTGGATAGATACGAAGGGACAACTCTCTGATGGCTTTGCAGAGGATGTGACAGAATCCTTTTTGAAAGAAGAAAAAAGGGGAGTGGCAGGTGCTTGGGGTATGTTTAATTTATTAACAGACTTGATTCCGGACTATGCCATGGCCCACTATTATATGGGAAAAGGGCAAGTGACTGATGGCATTTATTCTAAAGGAATGGAGCATCTGAAGATAGCGGCAGAATTGGATCCGGATAATGGAGAAGTAGCGTTAGCGCTGAAGCAAGCCAAAAAGGACAAGAAGAAAAGAACGTTGAATACGATTGGTTACATTGCAAGTGTGCATAATGATTTGGAATCTACAAACTCTAATTCTTTTAAAGATGAAAGCAGGAATCAAAATAAGCCTTCATCCGGAATTAATCTGGGAGTTTCTATGGATGAGGTAGATGCCCTTGGTGGGTCTACAGCTACTGCTATAGCAGGAGGTAGTAATCATTGTGGTTTTTTGAAATATGTGTTAGAAGATCTTGAAGAAAAGATTCAGGAGAATACAGGCAAATTGATGGGAGAGTATTATCGGAAAGTGAAGGATGAATATTTGCAGTTTGCCAGTAAAGAAGGGTGTGAACAATAATATATAATTAAAGATTAGAATTATGAAAGTAATGAATGTGAAATTTGTCGGTAGAATCATTATGACGATTCTTTTTGTATTCATCTGTATTGGAGCGTACGCAGGTGATGACCTTTTAAAGTATGAGATAGAGGGAGAAGGAGTAGGTGTACAGGGTACTTATTTAGTAAAAGTGACAGTAATCCAGAAGAAAAGTAAATTGGATATCGATGTGATCAAGAAGTGTGCAGTTCATGGGGTGCTTTTTAAAGGATTTTCCAGCCAGACTTCACGCACCCGGCAGAAACCTTTGGCAGGAAGTATGGTGGTAGAACAGCAACATCAGGATTATTTTGATGTCTTTTTCCAAAAAGGAGGTTCTTACATGAATTTTGCCAATATGGTAGGAGAGAATCTTTCAGTGGTGAAAATGGGAAAGCAGTATCGAATTTCAGCAGTGGTTTCCGTTGCGAAAGACGCCCTCTATCAAGAGCTGGTATCAGCCGGAGTTATTAAAGGACTAAATAATGGATTTTAGCTTATGTATAAGAGGTTGATTGTTACTTTTCTGATACTGGCTGACGGATTATTGTCTGCTTTTGCCCGGCAGGCTCGTGATGTGATTAATCTGAATAATGGTAACTTGTATCATTGAAATTAGACTATGAATTTTAAAGAAGAAAAAATTATGAAACATCTGTTTTATACGTGGAAATTGGGATGTCTGCTTTTACTTGTCTTTGCCGGATGCAGCAGCAAAAAGAGTGTTTCTTCCTATCATTCCTTTGAGAGTGAATGTTTGGGAGTAGAACTGGATGGTTCGGAGACACTTCGAGCTTGGGGCAGAGGGAAAAATCGTACTGATGCTATAGAGCAGGCAAAGAAAAATGCAGTAAGGGATGTTTTGTTCAAAGGTGTTGCTGCCGGTAGTCGTGAATG
>OIVP01000124.1_pt1 | contig 26851 bp, 23 predicted proteins | sample 1587231 | NCBI WGS metagenome assembly OIVP01 (sample SAMN02675049, study PRJEB24791) | human gut metagenome, SKBSTL061 | isolation source: stool | host: Homo sapiens | place: USA | reverse complement strand
TACCATTCGGAGAATGGGCTAACGATTTGGTAACGGAACTTCTGCTCAAATCCACCTCTTTTGCACTTTACCCCGCAGTGCAAACCACAGAGATATCGTGCAAATCCCTCTCATTCCCATTTACTTACCCGCAATCCTCTCCCTAATGCCCTTCCCCCTAATAGTTCCTCCCTTGGAACCGAAAAGTTCCTCCCTTGGAACTAAAAAGTTCCAAGAGGGGAACTATTTTTGGAACTCGTATATATAACGGATTCAGCACAATACGAACAGAGTAGACGAGATGTCCGCACGATGGCGACTCACAGACAAGGATTGACGGGAGGGAGTCCGCTGTTGCATGACAAGATCAATAGCGATGCGACGTGTAACGATTTTCGGGAATTGAGGGCGGGGTCTTTCTGTTGCTCAGTCTTAAAACATTTCATACCTTTGCTTGAAGTCTGAAACTCGATCGAATGTGAAGATAATAGAGCCAAATCATACTATCGTACTAGGTGTGGATACGAGCCTACCGCCACAAGCCTCTGTGCGGTCTCTAGAACGTACCATGACTACATTTCATCTGAGCCTCAACAGATAATTTGCCACTTAAACAACCATAGATATAATACTAAAGAAGACCAATGAATCACCTAAAGAATCGACTGATCCTACTGATCCTCATTCCTCTCTTCCTTTTCGCTGGAGCCAATAGCGGTATAGCGCAGCAATCCTTCGGAGGCACACCACAGCTCCTCGGGGAGGGTACACTACGCACCGCAACAGCCAGCATCTCGCTTGCTCCAGACTTCAATCCGCAAGACCTAATCCGCAAAGAGACATGGCACAAGGGTGAGCTCTATCGCAAGCCTTACAACATCGGCAAGGTAGTCCCTTGCTTCATAGACTTCGCTTCTGAGGCTGAGCTGATTGGCTCTACAGCAGGTACAGACATCTATCGACTAGAGATAGATATGGAGCAGAGTCCTGTAGGACTAAACCTATACTACTCAGACTTCTTCATACCCCAGGGTGGACGGCTTTACATCTACACCCCAGGTGGCGAGCAGCTCCTTGGAGCCTACACACACGAGACGCATCCTAAGCATGGCGCCTTTGCCTCTGAGCCGCTCAGTGGGAGCAAGCTGATACTAGACTACGAGGCTCCCCGTGGATCTGCAAGACCCTCTATCCTAATCAGCGGCGTGGGCTACCTCTACCGCTCGGTAATGCAGGCTCACGTGGGGCATGGTATAGAGAATGAAGACGCATCAGACCCCGCTAAGGATAAGTATTGCCAGATCAATGTCAACTGCCCCGAGGGTGATGAGTGGCAGGAGCAGAAGAGTAGCTCAGTCATCTATATGCCGGTTTTCGCTAATGGCGACATAAGTTGGTGCTCTGGTAACCTCATCAACAATGCAAAGGGAGACTTCAAACCCTATATCCTTACAGCAGCTCACTGCTCCGGAGAGGAGGGTACGGACGATCCTTCGGTAGGATCGTTCAAGGGAGACTTCGGCATAGACCAGAGCAAGATGGATCAGTGGATCTTTGGCTTTCACTATGAGAAGCCACGCTGCAACAATAGCGACTACGGATTCCAAATGACCAAGACACTTACTGGCGCGAACATACGCACCTACACATCTGTCTATGGTTACTCTGATGGTATGCTCCTAGAGCTCAAGGATGAGATACCGCTCGACTACCGTGTCTACTACTCAGGCTGGAATGCTACGGAGCAAACATGGCAGAATGGAGCCGGCATTCATCATCCTGCAGGAGATGTAACCAAAATCGCGCTTTACAGTGGAGGCATGGGTCTCGGTCAGTGGATGGAAGGTTCTTCGTGGGTGATTACAGCATTAGGAGGTAAGGATGATCACTACAAGCTCATGTTTGATAAAGGGAATACAGAGGGAGGCTCCTCAGGGTCTCCACTATATAATGATAAGAAAGAGCAGATCGGTACCCTCACAGGAGGTAGTATCAGACCCTGTGCTCAAGATGGCTTCTATGGTCGTCTCAGCTCACACTTTAATAAGTACAGCGACAAGGGTGATCTATACCACATGGATATGTACCTCGATCCAGACAGTACGGGGGTACTCAAGGTGGCTGGCACATGGCGTGAAGACTATAAGCCTTTTGCCCCCATACGTGAGCTACGAGGCAAGCTAGACCTCAAGGATCATCTCAAGGTAGAGCTAGAGTGGGATGCAGTACCAGCACACACACAGGGCTATCCCATCAGCTATCAGATATATCGCAACGGTACACCGCTGACAGAGGTTACTGACACGGTCTACATAGATCAGCTCAACTATGGTCTCACATCTATAGGCTCTGTCAGCTATGCCGTAGAAGCTCTCTATACTGTCGAGGGCAAAAAGATCCCTACCCCAGCAGCTTACCGCACGGTCTATATGGGCAAGCTCGTCAAGGAAGTTGAGGCTACAATACAAAAAGAAGAAACTGGAGGCGTAACCGTCACTTGGCTACACCCCGTCAATACACAGACGATCTCTAAGATCGCTGACAGAGCAAAGATGCATCCAGTCAAGGCGTCCTCTAAGCTTGTAAATAAACTCGCTTTATATGGATACTCTGAGATACGCTACTTTGACAAGTTTCGTTTAGGGCACTCTCCATTTGACAAGCCTCTATATGTACATCAGATCAATGTCCTTCCTGTAGCAACGAGCAAAGGTAATCTACATCACCTCTATCTACGCCAGAAGCTCAATGAAAGTCGTGAATACGCTCTGTACTACAAAAGCCCCAAGGGAGGCGACGTAACAGGTGATCCCGAGTGGCTTTCCATCCCGCTCAAGAAGCCTTTTGAACTGGACATGGAGGAGAATCTCGAGGTAGGGTTTAAAATCAGAACGAGCTCTCCTCACGACGTCTACATCGATACAAACTCTAAGGATAAGTACCTGGAAGTAGATGGAGGGCTTGTCTCAGTCCTTAGCAGCAACAAGTTTGGGGCAATACCTAACTTTACAGACAAAGGCTATATGGCGCTTGAGCTAGTTATCTCTGATAGCCCCACACTCAGTGGTGACACCATCCGTGAGACTTTAACTCGTGGACCACTTCCAGTCCCATTCCCAGAGGTCAAGGGCTATGCGATCTATCGCAATGACGAGCTACTCATCGAGACAGATCCGTCTATACTTTCTTATCAAGACGCTGAGGGCAAGAAGGAAGATAAGTACCGCATCGTAGTACTATATGATGCCCCAAAGAAGCTATCGATCGATCAGAGCAAGACAGAGAGCAAGAGACCTTATCTCTACCCATCGGTCATCAGCGATATGGCTACTCTCTCTGAATCTGACGGAACTCTATCGCTACAGCTTTACGATCTCTCAGGGCGCTGTCTCCAGACTCTGCAAGGAGATGCACTGCGTGGCTCTATCGATCTGACAGATCTACCCGAGGGCTCATACATCGCACTCATACGTACTATGCAAGAGACCTTTACGCAGAGAATTATGATTAAACGAAGTCTATTCTAAACACTCTAAGTAGGCAAAGGTGGCTGAGGGGGAGAGTCTCCTTAAGAGACCTCCCCTCAGTGACCAACTTAACAGATTTCAAACCCTAAACCAACAAATACCATGATGAGGCTAACAAGATCTATATCTCTACTCGTGATCGTCGCCCTCTCATCATACATATGGAGTGCGGCACAGGTGGACTGGGATGACGACGTATATTATGTCCCCTCTAAGGCATCTCAGCAAGATAATCGCTCTAACGACCTGTGGGGCGATGCAGAGAACCAGTATGACAACCAAGACCCTCTCGACGCTTACAATCACCGTGGAGAGGAGTATCAAGGTGAGCGAGGACGTAGCTACTCCTCATCACAGACTAAGAAAGGTGTAGGCAAGTATAGCCGACGCATCATGCGCTTTCACAATCCCGCTACTGTATACATATACGACTCTAACAATGTAGATGTATACTACGACGAGGATGGCACCTACGGGATTTATAACTATCCCGATCGTTACGACTACGTAGCTGACCGCTATAATCCTGTCGGCATCTCCATCAACCTATGGAGTCCTGGCTGGTATCCATCGTGGGACTACTACTATGACTATATGTGGTACAGCTCTTGGTATCCATGGTACACAAACCGATACGCCTATCCTTACAGCTGGGGTGGATACAACTATTGGGGACCTTCTATTTGGTACACCAATCCTTGGTCTTGGGGCGGTAGCTATTGGTACGGATACTATCCGCACTACGGAGGCTATGGTTACGGAGCTGGTTATAATCATGGATATTGGGACGGGTACTACGCTGGCTCTTACGGCATCTACGATCCATACTATGGTAGCTACGTCAAGCCCTCAACTTACTACTCTAATGGTCGCATAGGTAGTAGCTACTATGATAGCAGCAATCCGCGTGCCTCACGCGGCAACCAAGGCACACTCTCAGGCAACGCTCGTAGAGGTTCGCTAGATCAGTCTACTTATAGCCGCAAAGAGGTAGCTGATCGTGGCAACTTCTGGAAGGATGATCGCAATCGTATCTATGACAATACGCAGGGACGTAGTGCTCGTGGATCGTACGATCAGTCTAGCGGCATACAGCGCAGAGCTTCGGAGGGTTACAGACAAGAGTCTTCTCGTTCACGCCGTGGGTCCTACTTTGAGGATGCCACCTCCATCAGACAGGAACGACAGGTCTCCCCATCGAATCGCAACTACAACTCAGGCTCCGCTCGTTCACGTCGTGGTAACTACGATGCCTCAACGAATAGCCAGAGAAGAAGCTATGACACGCCTAGTAACAGGAGAAGCTATGACACGCCTAGTAACAGAAGCTATCGTAGCAACTCCAGCTCCTCTGTACGCTCTAATCGAGGGAACAGCAGCTGGCAGGGAAGCTCGTCTAGCTCCTCATCTCGCAGCAGTCGTAGTTACGACTCTCCTAGCAGCTCTAGATCATCCTCTAGCAGCTTTGGATCTTCGTCCTCCTCATCACGGAGTAGCAGCTCGGCTGGTAGCTCCTCATCTTCTGGTCGCAGTGCTAGAGGACGCCGATAGTAGACACTTCTAAGTATGAGACTTGTATCATTAGCCACCGCACGCAGGTTCTGACTAATGGTCAAGTCTCATTCGTTTATACACTCATACTTGTAAACTATGCTTCGACACTATTTCATTCCCCTCATAAGCTTAGCCATCCTACTCATCACAGGAAGCTACCTATCCGCACAGACTCATGACAATGCGCTACGCTTTAGCACCGAAACGCTCGACGGGACAGCTCGCTACCAAGCTATGGGAGGAGCTTTCGGTGCAGTAGGCGCTGACTACAGCAGCTTGCGACAAAACCCAGCAGGTCTAGGGCTCTTCCGCAGTAACGAGATACAGGGCACCATCGCTTTCGGGCAGAACCTTGACCAAGCCACTTGGTACAAAGAGCAGTACAAGAAGGGTCGCACTGCCTTCAGTGGTAATATGTCAGTCGTGCTAGCTACACCGCTCAGAGGATCTGGTTTATCTTTCAACCTCGCTCTAGGTTTCTACCAGCGCCAGAGCTTCGCACGCTCTTTTGACATAAGCAATCATCAGATTACGGACTTCTCACTAGCGGACTACGCAGCCTTTATCACACCAACCAATGTTTCTTCCGATAACTTGCTCAGCAAGAACGCTTATGGTAGTGTCCCCGCACCGTGGCTCGCCATACTAGGGCATGGAGCTGGATGGACAGTACAGCGTCCAGAGGGCTTCTACGAGAGCGCCTTCAACTACAGTGATAAGGGCGGTATATTAGGGCCTAGCAATTCGCAGTTACGAGTCAACGAGCGTGGCGGCATTCAGGACTTTGACTTCACCTGCGGACTTAACTACAACGACCGCCTATACTTCGGCTTAGGAGTCAAGCTCAGTGCGCTAGACTATCGGATGAACTCCTACTACGGCGAAGACTTCATAGACAAGGATTACCTGGAGCTGGCCAACGAGCTTCGCACTTCTGGCTCAGGCGCATCGGTTAGCTTCGGCTTGATCGCTCGTGTCTCAGACCATCTACGCCTGGGAGCTGCAGTCCAAACGCCCACATGGTTCTCACTGCAAGACAACTACGTAGCAGGAGCCGAGTCTCGACACCTACGAGTAGACAAGGAGGGCAAGCCTCTATCCGAGAAGGAGTGGACTAAAAAAGATCAGACACCTAGCGATGCCGCTTGGCGCTACCAGCTACAGACCCCTACAAAGGTCGTTCTCAGTGGAGCCTTCGTCGGACGGCACGGCATGCTGAGTCTCGACTATGAGCTAGCCAACTACTCGGGCATCCAGCTCAAAGACACCTATGGTCCTTTTGTCGATGACAACAAACTGATGAAGGACTACTTCACCCCTATGCAGAGCACGCTACGTCTCGGTGGCGAGCTGAGAATATCTCCTCAGTTCAGTATCCGTGCGGGTGGCTACTGGCGACAAGCGCCTATGAAGGCAAGCTTCGACTCCAACCCCAAGCAACAAAGTGCCACAATCCCTGTCAACGAGGCAGGTACCGTGCCGCACTACGAGATCGTCGGCATGGGCTACGGTGTCACGGGCGGATTAGGCTGGCGCTTCTCCCCCTTCTCTTACTTAGATCTAGCGATCGTCTATCAGGGACAGCAATCTCACATGTACCCCTTCCCGACACGTTATTATGCTGATGGGGTGCAGCTCACGACGCCTCAAGCTATCCAGCTACAGAAGCACCGCATCTACGGGGTAGCAACCTTCGGCTTTAAGTTCTAAACCTCTCTATTAACTACAGAACCATGTCACTATCTTCCAAAGCTTGGGATCGTCTCCTAGACCTTGTCCTCGGGGCCAATATGGCGCAGGTCAATCGTGTCGAGTGGCTCACCGATGCGCTCTACCCCTTTCTCTCTATCACTGAGCTAGAGCAGCTCGCCACGGAGCCTCCCCACCGCTTCCTCTCGGTCAAGGTCCTTAACCATATTGCCAACCAAGAGATAAATCGCCATACCGAACTCCTAGCTATGGGTTCGGCAGGAAGCAGTCTCACAGGCTGCATAGCCACATGGGTCGGCATACCGACAGAGCTAGCGCAGTACAGTGTCAGCCTCGTCCTCCTCATACAGAAGCTCGCCTACCTCTACGGCTGGGACGACTTCTACTCCTATGGAACCGTAACGGCAGAGACCAAGGCGCGTATAACCTTTATGATGGGCAGCATGCTAGGCATACGAGAGGCTGATGCACTCCTCCGCAGCGCTTGTCGCTCATATAAGGGTCAAGTCTCCATAACGCCTATGCCATATGTAGGCGACCACTCCCCTATCGACAAAGTCATTGTAGAGATCTCAAAGCGTCTCTTAGTCCTCTCCGCCAAGGGTGGCGTCACTGCCTGGATCGGTCGCAAGACGCCTCTCATCGGTGTCACCATCGGAGCAACGAGCTCTTACCTCCTGGTCAAGCCCTCTCTCGTACGTATGAAAGTACTCCTACGTGACCTCATGCAGGCGTAATCTTCTAGCCTTTGGTTCTTTCTTGCATCTCAATAAATCCGTACCTTTGCCCCACATCAATTCACTTTTTAGACGAATAGCAACTATATGGCCAATTGGTTTGAATGCAAGGTGACCTACGAGAAGATGGTCGACAACGGAACACCCAAGCGTACCTCCGAGGGATACCTCGTACAGGGCGACACCTATACAGAGATAGAAGAGAGGCTCACCAAGGAGCTCACGCCCTTTACCTCTCTAGGCGAACTCATAATCAATACGATCAAGCGGATCAAGCTTGCTGAGCTCTTCCTCTCTGATCACCCCGAGGACGATCGATTCTATCGCTGCAAGGTCAACTTCATCTCTCTAGACGAAGCCAAAGGCATCGAAAAGCGCACCGCAGCAGCTATGATCGTGCAGAGCGACAGCCTGCCCAACGCCCTCAACCGCCTGGAGAAGGAGATGTCCACAACCCTCTCACCCTACGAGATAGCCTCCATCACCGAGACCATCATCATGGATGCGTGGCCAATAGACTTCTCTAAGCCCAACGAGTAAATCGATTCCTATTCCGAGACTGTTACCGAGAGTCAGGTAGCAGTCTCTTTTTGCATTGTACCAATCCTCAAAAATTTCTCCACACATCATGATCGCAGAGCGTCTAGCAGAGATACGGAGTCAGATACCAGCGCAGGTGCAGCTGGTGGCAGTCTCCAAGTTTCACCCCGTCGAGTCCGTCCGTGAAGCTTACGAAGCTGGTCAGCGACTCTTTGGCGAAAATCGTGCACAAGAGCTTGCCGAAAAAGCTCCCCAGCTCCCCGAAGACATCCAGTGGCACTTCATCGGCACACTACAGCGCAACAAGGTCAAGTATATCGTCCCCTACGTCTCCCTCATCGAGAGCGTCGACTCTGAGTCACTCCTCAAGGAGATCGTCAAGCAGGCGAACCGCTTCGACCGCCAGCTACGCATCCTCCTGCAGTACAAGATAGCACAGGAGGATAGCAAGAGCGGCCTAGACCGCACGGAGCTCCTGACACTCGTGGATCACTACCTCGCCACCCCTGAGTGGCGAGAACGCATCACCATCTGCGGCTTGATGGGTATGGCAACGCTGACAGCAGACAAAAAGCAGATACGCCACGAGTTCGACGCGCTCCGCACGCTACAGACGGAGCTACGTGAGCGCTACCCCGACATCTCGTGGGATGAGCTCTCTATGGGTATGAGTAGTGACTGGCCCATAGCCGTAGAGGCAGGCTCCACGATCGTGCGCATCGGCACCGCCATCTTTGGCGAGCGACAATACTAACCCAGCTCCGCTCTCAACCATAGCCCGCTGACGGAAGTCAGACGCGCACCCATGCAGAGGAGACTTAATCGCTGATTAAACGCGGTTAAGTCTCCTCTTTTTTGTTCCTTTCCCTTACGCAATTCCTCCCCTCTCCCCTATGAAACTGGAGTTTCTCCCCTTTGAAACTAGAGTTTCATCCCCATGAAACTGGAGTTTCTCCCCTTTGAAACTAGAGTTTCTCCCCTTTGAAACTGGAGTTTCTCCCCCATGAAACTGGAGTTTCTCCCCCATGGAACTGGAGTTTCTCCCCCATGAAACTAAAAAGGGAGACCCACCGACGGTGAATCTCCCTCTTGTTGTCGTATGGATCGACGGGCTAGACGAAGCAGGAGTTCGAGTCTAGCGAAGCCATCGCCGTGATATTGACGATGTCCTTGACGTCTGCATCGTGGTCGGCGAAGTAGATTGGCTTAGCCAGTCCGATCTGGATAGGACCGATCACATCCTCCGCTATGTCTAGGTGCTTGAGTAGCTGATAGCACGCATTCGCAGCCGAGAGACGGGGAAAGATGAGTACATTGGCAGGCTCACCCTTGATGCAATTGTTGGGGTACTCCTCATCGCGTCGCTGATAGTTGAGTGCAGTCTGTAGCTGCATCTCACCATCCACCAGAATGTGCGGGTGGTCTCTGTGCAGGATCTCCACTGCCTTGCGCGCCTCCACAGAAGATTCCGCATCGGTGCTGCCAAAGTCCGAGAAGCTCACCATCGCAATGACTGGCTTGATGCCAAAGCAGCGCACCTTTTCGGCAGCTAGGAGCGCAATGTCTACCAGTGTCTCTGCCTTGAGATTTTGATTGATCAGCGTATCTGCCAGGAAGAGAGGTCCACTCTTCATCATCACCAGGTGCATCGTCGCAAAGTGCTGGTGACCAGGGGCGATACCCACCGTATCGCGAGCCACATTGGAGAGGTATCCATAGTTCGAGTAAATGCCTGTGATCAACCTGTCGGCATCGCCACACTGCACCATCATCATGCCGAAGTAGTTCGGGCCAAACATCTTGTCCTTAGCCTCGCTTAGGAGACCTCCCTTGCGCCAGTTTTGCTCTGTATAGCGGCGAGCATACTCCTCACGCTTAGCCTTCCACTGCTCGTCATGCTGATTGATAATCTCGATCGTGGAGAGATCCAAATCATGCTCCTTGGCTATCTCTCGGATGACCACGGGGTCACCGAGCACGATCGGATGAGCGATGCCCAGCTGAGCTACCTCAGCAGCAGCACGTAGCACGAGTGGGTTCTCACCCGCAGCGTAGACCATACGCTTGGGGGACTTTTGCGCAGCCTCGTGGATGCGACGTAGCAGGTGACTCATACCTCCCGTGCGCATCAGGAGCGACTGCTCATAAGCCTCCCAGTCGGAGATCTCACGACGTGCTACACCCGTACGGATAGCTGCACGAGCCACAGCCATCGAGACTCTCGTGATGAGACGTGGGTCCACAGGCTTCGGGATAAAGTAGTCAGGGCCGAAGTGCAGCGGCATGTGTCCGTAGGCACTAGAGACCTCATCGGGGACAGGCTCCTGCGCTAGGTCTGCGATGGCTATCGTGGCAGCCATCTTCATCTCCTCATTGATTGCCGTGGCACGTACATCGAGTGCCCCTCGGAAGATATAGGGGAAGCCGATCACATTATTGATCTGATTCGGATAGTCCGACCGGCCCGTAGCCATAAGTACGTCAGGGCGTGCCGCTTTTGCATCCTCATACCTGATCTCAGGCTCTGGATTGGCTAGCGCAAAGACAATTGGATTGGGGGCCATCTTCTGCACCATCTCAGGCGTCAACACTCCAGGCTGCGAAAGTCCGAGGAAAAGGTCAGCCCCCTCGATCGCATCGGCTAGCGTGTAGATGCCCTCACGATCGGTCGCAAAGAAAGCTTTGCGCTCATCTAGATTGGGTCGATCGGTGCGAATGACTCCCTTGGAGTCGATCATCACAATGTTCTCCCGCTTAGCTCCCAGAGCTATATAAAGCTTGGTGCAGGACTGCGCTGAGGCACCTGCGCCACTGACAACAATCTTAGTATCTTCGATCTTCTTGCCGACGATCTTGAGTGCATTGAGCATACCCGCAGCCGAAATGATAGCAGTGCCGTGCTGGTCGTCGTGCATGACGGGAATGTCAAGCGTAGCCTTCAGCTCCTCCTCGATCTCAAAGCACTCGGGCGCCTTGATGTCCTCGAGGTTGATACCGCCGAAGGTAGGTGCCAGCGAGCGAACGATCTCAACAAACTTCTTGGGATCCTTCTCGTCGACCTCTAGGTCAAAGACATCGATACCCGCATAGATCTTGAAGAGCAATCCTTTGCCCTCCATGACGGGCTTGCCTGCCATAGCACCGATGTTGCCCAAACCTAGGACCGCTGTACCGTTGGATATAACTGCAACGAGATTACCCTTGGAGGTGTAGTCGTAAGCAAGCTCGGGATCGGCCTCTATATCCTTGCAGGGAACTGCCACACCAGGGCTGTAAGCGAGCGTCAGATCCTGCTGTGTATTGTGCGACTTAGTGGGTCGCACCTCTATCTTACCAGGCTGTGGAAGCGCATGATAGGCTCTCGCAGCCGCTTCTAGTTTTTTGTCCATTATGCTATCTTATAGTATGATACATAGTTCCTCGAGACAAGGATTACCCTCACCTAGCGAAGAGCATGTGCAAAGCTACGACTTTTGCACCACTTCGTGACGCATCAGGGCTGATTGCCTTATGCTGGATGAGTTCATCCACGACTATCAAGGAAATCGCAGGATTCCTCGGTGGATCTTTTTGATTATCCAGTGAGGAACGCACAAATTCTTCCGAACTTTGATTTCATTCTTCCGAAGTTTCATTTCATTCTTCCGAACTTTTATTTCGGCCCTCTGTGGAGAATTTTCGTTTGCTCCGTGGAGCTTTTTGATTTCCTCGTGAGAGAAGAGAATCGGCGGAGATGTAGGAGTCGCTATGAAGTGAAGCTATAGCGCTACCGTAGCTAGATTCAAGCCATCTATCCCCTTGGTTGTCTTCATCCAGTCGGAGTGTCATGCCGTATTTTCCACTCCAAAATGGACGTCATTCAACTGTTTTGCCTATCTTCGTAGATGACAAATATTAATCATAACCAAATAAAGAAGAATCATGAAACAGATAATCAATCCCATTGGGAAGGAAATCAATACTCTAGGTAAGGTGATTGACAACAAGGAACTCATGCTTGTACACCTGCAATTGAAAAGCGGAGAACAAGTTCCCTCACACGACCATAAAGGACAGGAAGTATACTTCACCATAGTGAAAGGAACTGTAGAGGTTACTCTCGACGATACGGAGGTACATCGTATCAGCACAGGTACCGTTCTACATTTCCCCGGTGAAGCCCACGTAGGCGTAAGTGCCATAGAAGATAGTGATTTTTTCGTTTACCTCATCAACAGACAATAACGTTATAGATATGAAAAACATCTGCCGCATGTAGACCTTGAAAAACTCGGCAAAATACTCGAGATTAAAGAGGCATACCAACGAGGAGATATTTCATTGGAAGAGGGTAGAACCCGAATAAGAGAGCAAGTTGGGAAAATCTACCCTTATGAAATTGCATTAGCGGATGGAATGTACGTCCTAGACTAATGCGTATTTTGTTTTGCAGGTTTCAAAAATAACACTATGAGATTGAGAATGCTTTTCGGATTGTTGGTAGCCACCTTACTGCCCATCAGTGCATGGGCACAGCAAGGAGTGGTGGCGGGAAAAGTCTCGATAGAGGGCAAGCCGTTGGAGCTTGCCTCTGTCGCACTCTACTCTTCTCGAGGAGACTCGCTGATAGACGGGACTATCACCGACAAGGAGGGAGTCTATAGGATTAGTTGCCCAGATAGCGGGCTATACCGCTTGCAGGCATCCTACGTGTCCTTGACTCCCATCGATACGGTGATAAGGGTGTCAACCATAAGCGAGCAGCTACGGGTGGACTTTGCCTTTGTCGCAACCAGCAAAGTGCTCGATGAAGTCGTGGTACGGGGCAATAGAGCACCCGATCTGATAGGTCGCTCCAGCTATACCTTTACCACAGAGCAACGCAAGCAGGCACGGCAAGTGCACGATCTGCTGCTTATGCTGCCGGCTGTCAAGGCGGACGTACGCACAGGCAACGTGGTCAGTGCCATGGGGGAGAGTGCTCCTGTGATTATGCTCAATGGTGTACGCTCCAGCAATGACGAAATCAAGACGATCCCAACGAACAAGATCGTCCGAGTCGACTATTACGACCTAGCACCGCTACGGTACCACACCACCTCGGCAGTCATCGATGTCATCACCAAGCCACTGGATAACGGCCATACGGGAGGGATAGACCTCTCTGCGGCTCCGCTTGCGACCGATGCGAGTGGTTCGCTCTACTACAACTACAATCAAGGAGCCCATCGGGTAGGAGTCTACGCCAGAGGGTTCTATCGCAATACACGTAAAGGCAGAGAGACGACCGAGCGACTCTCCTACGATGCGGACAGGCATTATGACTTTGCCTATGATCGTAATGAGCGCTTCGGGGCATCGGCATACTCCGTACAGGGCCAGTACAGCTATTCGCAGCCGGGCGTGCGGACCTTCCTGGTCTCTCTATCCGGTCTATACGATCTCTACAGTAGTAAGTCCGACTTTACAGTGGAGGCGTCTGAGGGCAACAGAGTGGGTGCAAGCAACAGTCGCAGTGGGGCCTTTACTCCTGTATTGGATCTTTATTACGATCGTCGCTACAGCTCGGGTGCCAGACTTTACGCCAACGTGGTCGGCACGCTCAATCGAGTGTCTGAGCATCTGGACAATCAGGAGGGGGGCGTGTCTGGCGAAACCGTCTTGGAGGACCATCTGTCGGTGCACAATAACAAGGCATCCATGATTGCACAGGTGGAATACCTACAGCCCCTCAAGAACTTTGCCCTACGATATGGTCTCCACGGGATGTACTCCACCTCGGACTTTACGATCGATGGGCATAATGCACCACAGGTTCATGACAACCAGCGACAGTACCGTCAGCAGATCTATCTCTCGATGGAGGGGCAACTGGGACGCTTGGTCTACTACTTGCGTCCGATGGCTACGATGACTTATGCTTCCCCACACTATGAGTATCCGGAGCGTGAGGTGCATTGGTACTTTACTCCCACGGTCGTGATGATGTACCCCGTGGCAAAGGGTCAGCAGCTACGGTTGCAACTCTCTGCCTACAATAGTGTGCCAAACTTGGCACAGACCACCTCGGTGATGCGTAAGCTGCATGACCGCTTCTACTTCAGAAACAATCCCGACCTCAAGGGAAGCTATACCGGCAGTGCCTACCTGCGATACACGCTATCCTCGGACAAGGTCGAACTTGCCAACAGCCTCTATGGGCGCATCACGCACCTGCCGATGATTACCGAGTTTGTGCAGGATCATATAGACGGCACATCGGCTGTGGTGCAGCAGTTAAACAATGGAAAGGCTGAGTACTACGCATGGAACAAGGTGGAGCTGAGCTACAAGCCCCTTGGCAACGAGTTGATAGCCGTCCAACTCTTTGCGACACCTATGTATGACAGGTACGAACTCTCACAGGGCGTAAGCCGTTCGCTCTGGTCACTAAGAGCGGGTCTTAACCTATCGTCAAGCTACAAGGGACTTGCCGTACAGGCAGGCGTAGAGCTACCGCACAAGTCTCTCTCAAGCTACTTCGTGGACTACTCCGGGTGGTACTCGTCACTGGGTGCTGCCTATTACTACAAGCAGTGGGGATTCAGACTGAGCCTCGAGAATATGTTTGTCCCTGAGCGAGGCACTACGACAGATTTCTCACTGCCATACTACCAAGGCAAGACGACCTATACCATGCGTGACAACTACTGGAAGATAGCCCTCGGTGTGAGCTACTCCTTCTCCATCGGCAAGGAGTACCGTCTGTCTCGTGAATTAGAAAATGAAGACTCAGACTCAGGGCGTATGTAGTCTTTAGCTTCTGATCTTTGATTGAGGAATAGCACGAACAAGAATACTTTCAAAGGTTGTTAAGTTGATATCATTCCATACTTTAAAACGATTGGTTGAGACTGAATTATCTTATAGAGTATAATCAGAACGTCGGGGAAGTAATCTCTTATATGTATCACTATAAGCAACACGATGCTATGGACTGTGGTCCAGCGTGCTTGGCGATGGTCATCAAGCACGCCGGCCGTGATCCTGACATTGAGCAGATAAGGTCGGACTGTGCTTTAGGCAGAGAGGGAGTCTCACTACTCGGTATCAGCAAAGCGGCTGAGAAGCGGGGACTACATACTTTGGGAGGGCGGATCACCTTTGAGGCACTGGTTACGGAAGCACCATTACCCTGCATCGCTCATTGGGGTCAGAACCACTTCGTCGTTGTCTACAAAGTAAAACGGCTACGCCACGGCAAGTGGCGTATCTATGTGGCAGACCCGGCGAAGGGGTTGATTACGTTCACCCAAGAGGAGTTCACTGAGCATTGGGTCAGCACGAAGACAAACGGAGAGGAAAAAGGCATAGTACTCCTATTAGAGCCTACAGCAGACTTTTACGCACAAGATCTTTCGTCCTACAAAGACTTGAGGCAAGATAGGCTCTCGCAGCCGCTTCTAGTTTCTTGTCCATTATGCTATCTTATATCGTGATACATAGTTCCTCGTGGCAAGGACTACCCTCACCTAGCGAAGTGCATGTGCAAAGCTACGACTTTTGCACCACTTCGTGACGCATCAGGCTCGGCGGGCAAAAGAGATTCAGCGTTTTGACATACACATACAACCCAAAAAGTGTCGCAACACAATGGGTCACGACACTTACTCAATTTTGCTCTGTTGCTCCAGTTGTAGTATCAGTAGTTTCTTTATGCAACAGCTAGGAGCGGAAGCAGGGGAAAACGAACTTACACCCACAACTTCCTATGTTTCACTCTCTTTATACACTCTCTAAAATCCCTGTAGCCAAATTGTAGCCAAGACGGATATTTTTGAGAGTCCGTACAGAGTACACTTACTTTGTGTTATCCGAGTTCAAAAGTACCATCTTTCTGAACAATCACCAAATTCTTGGTTTCATCACCCTTCGGAGAGTAGTCTTGCACCATGCACTTGCAGTACCTGCCGGCAAGCACCAAGTCGTACTCTCCTTTCATCCCCAATCCCTGAAGATCACAGAGTCGATCTCCCGAGGAGCAAGTGCCCTGCTGGCGACAATACTCACGGCACACCCAGAGTAGCCCCCAAAAAGTTGGCTTCCCCCCAAAAAAACAAGCCAACCATTCCCAGACAAATTGCCACTATCCGCAAAAAGTTTCGCTTCTATCCGTGAAACTCAAAGCCCTCCTCAGACGTCTAATTCTCAACCATTCCTGGGGAGGGCTTTTTGTCAACCTATCGCACGCTCATTTTCCTTATCGAATTCCTCAAAAGCCCCGTCTAAAAAAAGTCTCAGAAAACTGTAATCTCATGCAGAGGATACTCGATTAGGACGTACTAAAAAGGCAGGCAACGCCACGCACCCCGAGAGATCTACCTAGACCATGCCAACAGAGTCCACCAAAAACTGGGAAAAACAGCAACTGTTAGGTATTTTCCTCCCAACGGGATTGTTTTACCTTTGTGCATTGATCGGAAACACGAGAGATACAACACATGAAAGCTTACCACTTTGCTCTTATTCTTCTCATTCTTGCTCCCCTAGGAGGATTTGGGCAAGACAGCTTGATGATGTATCACGAGCTAGACGAAGTGGTCGTCACGGCCACCCGGACCCCAAAGAAAATATCGGACTCTCCAGTACTCACGCAAGTCATCTCACGCAAACAGATCGAGAGACAAGGCTGGATGGACATCAAGTCCCTCCTACAAGACGAGATACCAGGTCTCTCATTTAGCGAAGTGGGATTTGGCACGAGCATCAACCTACAAGGGCTTGGAGCCAAGCACATATTATTTTTGATCGACGGGGAGCGGATTGCTGGCGAGTCGGGCAACAACATCGACTACACCCGATTGACCCTCAACAATATTGAACGCATCGAGATCGTACAAGGTGCTGGATCGGCACTCTACGGCTCACAAGCAATGGGCGGTGTGATCAACATCATCACACGCAAGCCAACCGACCGACTAAGTCTGGGTGTGGACCTGAGATGGGGGACGAGGTTTCAAAAAAACTACTTCCACATAGAGCCTGATGACAAATACCGGTACTACAAGACAAGCACCGACATGCCAAATGCCGATGGCGCACTGACCATCGGGTACAAAAAGAAAAGCTGGAGCACCCAGACCGTACTCTCGATACAAACCAAAGATGCCTACAACATCTACGACAAAGCCGGTAGCACCACATACTACCCCGAGCTCAACAAAACGGTCACCAAGGAGAAAAGCTCCACACCTACCAACATATCTGGGTTCACCACAATGACTGCCAAGCAGACCTTGTCGTGGACCCCCATCAAGGCACTGACCCTGACCACACAAGGCAACTACTACTCCAAGCGCGTACATGACCTCTACCTGGACAACAAGCACGAATACAACCGAGACCTCTCTGGACTCTTTTCTGCAAAATACACCCTACCCAACGGTGGTACTTGGGAGGCAAATCTCCACGGAGACAGATATCGCAGATACACCGTATTCGAGCAAAAAAAGATGCAAAAACAGCTCGTCTACACGCACACAGTCCTCCAGCCAAAGATTTCGTACAGATGGACCATAGGCAATGACCATGAACTGATCACTGGAGCTGAATACCTGCGGGAAGTACTCTATGCGGATAAGTTTGGCAAAGATGGACTGACAGCCCGAGCACAGGGGGCCTACGCTCTATTTGTCCAAGATGACTGGAAAATACCGGGGACCTCACTGAGCATGATCAGCGGGCTAAGGGTAGACTATAACAAGGGGTACGGCATCAACCTCTCCCCAAAATTGGCTCTACTTTACAAGGTGTCTCCCTTTACCATCCGGCTAAACTACGGTCGCGGCTACCGATCCCCAAGTATCAAAGAACTCTACATGGACTGGGACCACCTCGGTATGTTTTGGATCTACGGCAACAAACAGCTCAAGCCGGAGTCCAACCACTACCTCTCTCTGACAACAGAGTACACACATCCCCAACTGTATGTGATGCTCTCGGGATACTACAACTTCTTCACCAACAAGATCGAGGGTATCTGGTCCGAAGACCAAAAAGAGCTCCACTACCGCAACATCTCCAAGTCCACACTCGCAGGTGTTCAAATCCAAATGCGCATCAGGCCATTCATCAGCCTGCCCCTACAGATCCACCTGGCATCGCACTACCTGCACCCTTTCTTTCACGACGGAGTGAGACTCACTTCCCAGGCACCGATCTCTGGGACTGGGCGAATCGAGTACCTACAGGACTGGGGTAACCACCGGCTGGCATTCAATATCAGTGCATCAGTAATGGGAAAGAAAAGCCTATCTGGACTGACAACCATCGAGGACGAAGGCATCCCAAAAGAGACTCCATACCGAATAACCATACCGGGCTACACCCTAGTACGGTCGACCATCGCCTACACCCACCCAAAGTGGGGCACACTCACCATAGGGGTAGACAACATACTCAACTACCAAGCAGACGTCGTCTCCTTCAACTCCTATGCCGGCCCTGGTCGAAACTTATTCATGTCCTACCACTTCAACCTATAAAAACAACTGTCACTATTACCTATTAAAGAGATGAACAAAACAAAATGCATTCTCGCACTGATCAGTGCTCTGGTGCTGTCATTGGCCATCGTCTCCTGCGGAAACAACAAGCCAAACGCACCATCCTCAAAAAACAAAAAGACCTACACGCAGAGCCGACGTTGCAAAGGAGAGCTCGGGAAAGACTGGATCTACTTCAGCTTCGCCACTGGCAAAGAGGTGCCCGGAATTGACGAAACCAACTTCAAGGAACGTACCGACTGGGACATTGCGATCCACTCATTTTACTTCCGAGCCAACTGCGGCACATCCGGCAAAGGCAAAGGAGGGGCCCTCATGACCAATCAGACAAAACTATCCGCAGTGAAAGAAGCCCCCACCGAAGGCTACATCGTGGACGAAGCAATCTCCATATGGGGCTGGAAAGGCGAACTGATCAAAGCCGAAGTATCCGGCAACCCCGAGCTCAACAAAATGATCGAATTCAGTGGTCCACCCCCAAAATACACTCCCTCGGACAATATATTCATCATCCGAACAGCCGACGGGAAATACGCCAAAGTCAAGATGATTAGCTACATAGACGACAGTGGCAAGAGCGGTATCGTCTCCTTTGACTACGTCTACCAACCCGACGGCTCCACCAAGCTAGACTAGGAGATCTGGACGAAATAGGACAGACAGCATCTCAGGTGCGACATCGCACCTGAGATACTCTTTGTGTGACGGGCATATTTTGAAAACAAATTAAACCGCCGTATGCCGAACGGCACGTACGGATGGTGTGGGAGGGAAGAAAACGAAAGTAGGACAGAAAATTTTCGTTTCCCGACCTGCTTGATTGTAAGACAAGAACCAAAATGAAACGCTCTCGATACACCCGCCTAAAAGGATGGCACAAGTGGATCTGCCTAGTCATCACCATACTCGTACTAGGCTTTGCCGGATCTGGCATTATTCTAAACCACAGAGACCTGGTGTCGGGTATTGACCTACCCCGCTCCTGGCTACCCAAGGCCTACCACTATAAATCCTGGAGCGGTGGCAGCCTCACCGGGAAGATCCGAGTGACCCCTGATGAGGAGTGGATCTATGGAGCCACCGGAGTATGGGCTTACGACCCACAGCTAAAAAGCTACGACAGCCGGAGCGATGGACTAGACCCTGGTGCCGACAGGAGATCGGTCCAAAAAGTAGTCCGGACAAACCATGGCGACCTCTACGCCCTCACCGCATACAACCTGTACAAGTGGCAAGCCGACAAAAAGGAGTGGGCGAAACAACCGAAGCTTACACCCAAAAACGAACGCTTGGCAGACCTGGAAACGCAAGGCGACACCCTTGTTTTACTGAGCCGAAGCCACCTATACCTTATCTTTCCCTCTCAAGAATCCCCCACACTCGCAGACCTTCCCGCACCAGACGACTATGAGCCACGGGTATCGCTATTCAGCACTATCTGGCAGATACATAGTGGAGCATTCTTTGGAACAATAGGACGACTAGTTGTTGACCTGATGGGAGTGGCACTCATCCTCCTCTCCATCACCGGCATTTTGATCACCTTTGTCCCCAAAAAAGCAAAGGTGTGGAAGCAATTTCTCAAGGAACACAATAGGTGGGGCAAATGGTGCTTTTGGGGGTTGCTTTTTGTGACGATCACAGGCGCATTTCTACGTCCTCCGTTGATGATTACAGTCATCAAGGCACAGGTCCCGACCATTCCGGGAACAAACCTTTACAGCACCAACCCGTGGAATAACAAACTGAGAATGATCCGTCGCGATCCCATCACAAAAGAGTGGTTGCTATCGACCTCTCGGGGCTTTTATGCGCTGAAGCAATTTGGAAAAGCCCCCAAGCGACTGACCGGCACTCCACCTGTCAGTGTCATGGGACTCAATGTCTGGGAGTGGAGTGACCGAGACTCGCTGTGGGTGGTGGGATCGTTCAGTGGAGCATTCAGGTGGAATCGACAAAAAGGGCAAGTCTACGATGCCCTGACAGGCAAGGCCTACACCGAATCCGGACGAAAAGGCATGCCCATCTTTGGGACCCCAATCAGTGGGTACACTATTGACTCTGACGGGAGAGAGCGATTCTATAGCTACTCCACCGGTGAACTCCAAGCGGAGGATGCGGCCGACACTATGCCACCAATGCCAACAGAGATAAGTCCCGGTAGGATTTCACTCTGGCATGCCGCACTTGAGCTGCATGTCGGCCGATTGTATGGGAAAATACTCGGTCCGCTCCAGCCTCTATACATATTCCTTTCGGCCCTACTCCTCATCTTGGCTTTGGCCACTGGATGGATGCTCTACAGACGGTATTACCGGCGGAGAGGAAGAAGAAAGCCAAAGAAGTAATCCGCCGAGAGACTTTTGTCACAAGTAGCTAGAGAAAAGCCAATAACCATCAACAAGCGAGTAGGTAGGGAAACAAAGTAATAGTAATAGCACATTGTTTAGTTTTGATCAGTCATAACAGCCTGTAATACATCGGCATAAAAATCCAAATTCAAAGTGAACGTCATTCAACTGTTTTGCCTATCTTCGTAGATGACAAATATTAATCATAACCAAATAAAGAAGAATCATGAAACAGATAATCAATCCCATTGGGAAGGAAATCAATACTCTAGGTAAGGTGATTGACAACAAGGAACTCATGCTTGTACACCTGCAATTGAAAAGCGGAGAACAAGTTCCCTCACACGACCATAAAGGACAGGAAGTATACTTCACCATAGTGAAAGGAACTGTAGAGGTTACTCTCGACGATACGGAGGTACATCGTATCAGCACAGGTACCGTTCTACATTTCCCCGGAGAAGCCCACGTAAGCGTAAATGCCATAGAAGAGAGTGATTTTTTCGTTTACCTCATCAACAGACAATAATGTTATGGATATGAAAAACATCTGCCGCATGTAGACCTTGAGAAACTCAGCAAAATACTCGAAATTAAAGAGGCATACCAAAGAGCGCAGATTGTAGCCCAAATAGAGTATTTTGGGAGTTTCGACCGTCTCTGGAGGTGCTCTGAGGAAGGGCTTAGCACCAAAAGAAAAGTGTCTTAACTCGCTGAGAATTAAGACACTTATTGTTTTCTTGTACCGGTTGGCTTGTCTCTGCCGGAGTACGCTTAGCGGAAGCGGGGGCTCCAAAACCTTGAAAATCGCAGAATATCACAAAATATCAATTCGCTGTATTTCAGCAGAATATAAAATCGCTACTTAAACAGAATATCATACGACCTCTTTCCATATGTCGAAAATTGGGTGTAAATTTGGGTGTAGATTTAATCAGCGTATGAACTATGAATATTAAGAGGAACATTATTTTCGCACTGGAGAGACGCAAGAAAGATGGAGTACTCATTACAGAGAATGTGCCCATCAGAATGCGTGTGATTTATAACAGTAAGCGCATTGAGATTGCGACTGGATACAGAATTGATGCTTCAAAGTGGGATAGTGATCTTCAGCAGGTGAAAAGAGGATGCACCAATAAGCTCAAGCAATCAGCTACTGAGATCAATGCAGACCTGCAGAGATATGGATCTGAAATGCAGAAGATATTCAAGGAGTTTGAAATTAAGGAGCTAATCCCAACCCCTGAACAAATCAAAGATATATTCAATTCAAGGTTGAGAAATGAAGAGCAACCTGAGGGAATATGCTTTATGCAGGCATTTGATGAGTTTGTCAGTGAAAGGGGTGTACAAAATAGCTGGACGCACTCTACCTATGAGAAATTTGCAGCTGTGAAGAACCATCTTCTAGAGTTTAATCCCTCTGTATCCTTTGAACTATTTGACGAAGTCGGGTTGAATAAGTACGTCCTTTTTCTTCGAGACAAGAGAAAGATGAGGAATAGCACTATAGAGAATCAACTCTCATTCCTCAAGTGGTTTTTAAGATGGAGTTTTGGCAAAGGCTATACGACTCTTACTGCTTATGAAACATTTAAGCCAAAACTAAAAAGCACCCAGAAGAAAGTAATCTTCCTCACATGGGATGAACTGTCACGTCTAAGGGAGTGCGAGATACCTGAAAGCAAACAGTACTTAGAGCGAGTACGAGATGTTTTCCTTTTTTGTTGCTTTACAGGTCTCCGCTATTCTGATGTTTTTAATCTCAGAAGGAGCGACATCAAAGAGGATCATATTGAGATTACCACAGTCAAAACAGCTGATAGCCTAATCATAGAATTGAACAAACACAGCAGATCAATTCTTGAAAAGTATGAGAATGTGGTCTTTGAGAAAGACAAGGCTTTACCAGTAATCAGCAATCAACGAATGAATGATTACTTGAAAGAGCTGGCAGAACTGGCGGGGATTGATGAACCAATAAGAGAAACCTACTATATAGGCAACAAAAGAATTGATGAAGTGACTCCCAAGTATGCACTACTGAGTACTCATGCAGGAAGGCGAACTTTCATTTGTAATGCACTCTCCTTGGGAATACCCGCTAATGTAGTGATGAAGTGGACTGGTCATAGCGACTATAAAGCGATGAAACCATACATCGATATTGCTGATGATATAAAGGCTAACGCAATGAACAAGTTCGATCAGTTATAACCGAACTTGAAATTTCAAACAGACTTGAAACTATGACATTCACAACAGAAATTTCAAGTGCGCTTGAAAATACCTATATTTGCAGAGAAATTTCAAATACACCTGACAATGCTCACGCCGATAAGGAAATACAACTTTTGGGATGAGAACCCTATAGACTTAGGGTATCCACGCACATTCTACACAGATAAGATAGGTCAATACATTGATAACAAACTGATCAAAGTATTGGTAGGTCAGAGACGTGCCGGAAAGAGCTACATCCTAAGGCAAATAGCCTCACAGCTAATTGCCAACGGCACTCGTCCCAATAACATTCTTTACATCAACAAGGAATACCTGGAGTTTTCAGACATTCTTGACTATCAAGACCTCGAGAACCTATTTCAGCAATACAAGAAAGACCTCAACCCGCAAGGGAAAGTATTCCTCTTCATCGATGAGATACAGGGCATTGAAGAGTGGGAACGATTTGTCAACTCACACTCCCAAGACTTTGCTGAGCCTTGTGAGATATTTATCAGTGGCTCCAACTCTAGTCTGCTATCTGGTGAACTTGCAACGCTACTATCGGGAAGGTATGTAGCGTTTGAAATACTCCCCTTTAGTTTTTCAGAGTTCTGTGGTATCACTCAGAAAGAGTCTAATAGAGAGAGTTATATAGACTTCCTTCAAACTGGAGCCCTACCAGAGCTTTTCAACCTCCCCAATGATGAGATGAAGCAAAACTACGTCTCTTCGATAAAGGACACTGTTATGCTTCGTGACATTGTCGCTAGGTATAAAGTAAAGGATGTGAAGCTCCTAGACGACCTCTTTGTGTATCTAGTCAATAACGCCTCCAACATTATCTCCATCGCCAACATCGTCAACTTCTTTAAGTCTCGAAATAGGAAAACCAACTACGAGACGCTCTCCAACTACATCTCCCATCTCGAGAGTACTTTCCTCGTGCATAAGGTAGAGAGATATAATATCAAGGGCAAGGAGACTATTTCGGCTAATAACAAGTACTATCTGAATGATTTGTGCTACCACAATTACCTCTATTCTGGATTTGGCTATGGGATGGGGTACTTATTGGAGAATGCTGTCTATTTAAGCCTTAGACGAGCTGGATATCAAATCTATGTAGGCACAAATAAAGAGGCTGAGGTAGACTTTGTCGCTATCAAAGGTAGCAAGAGGTTATATTTCCAAGTCACGCTACAACTAACGGAGCAGGAGACAATAGAGCGAGAGTACCGCTCTCTTTTGTCGATAGAAGACAACTTCAAGAAGTATGTGGTCAGTTTGGATGACTTCAAGCTTCCAACAAATGAAGGTATTGACCATATTTCAGCGTGGGAACTTGACACTATTCTGTAACGCATAAATCCCAATCTAATTACTGCCCCTTGTTCAAATCGACAAGGGGCTTTTTTGTATTCAACCCAAGTTTCACGGAAGGGATCGTGTAATGGTTGCTGGGGGCGGGCGGGAGCGTTTGTGTTATGGACTTTGTGTCCTACAGATTTTGATTTTCCTGAAAGGTGCTTCTCGTAAGCCTAGCTTTTGGTAGATCTCGGTGGCTTGTTTCGAGGGCTTGCTACATTGTCGCATTTCGACCTTTTCGCCCAGCGGGTTGACGCCTTCGGTGGTGACCAACTTCTGCGTCGACAGACGTCGGATGACCTCCAGCCAGTAGCAGTCCTCGCCCTGCGCTTTGAGTCCACAGCGTATAGTGTTGACGACCCAGTAAGCAAGCAGGCCAAAGAAGAGATGAGCATCGGCGCTGCTCCGCTTTGTCAAGCTCAGAGTTGCCAAATAACGAGTCGAGCGTACCCTTTACTCGGAGCTTGTCCGCCTGAATTTAATCTACAGTTTCCTTCGTATGAAACGAAAGGCTGAAAAATGAAACGTCATATTCTGACAAATGAGACGTCATATTCTGACAAATGAGACGTCATATTCCACCAAATGAGACGTCTCATTCCGCCAAATGAGACGTCATATTCCGCCAAATGAGACGTCATATCACTCATCTTGATCTGCTCAGCCTCAAAACGACTGCGCCATTGCCTGTTCATAGAAGCTTCGGTCATCGCTTTCGAGGGGGAGGTAATCTCTAGGAAATAGTCCTTATCGGGAGCCGTGTGCACCTCACGAAGCTTGACTTCTTCTGAAGCACTCGTTGCCATAGAACAAGCTTGCCCTCTCCACACAATAGCGACTCTTTTTCTTTTCGTCAGCAAACACCTTCTCATAAAGGGCTATCAGACATTAGAGTTCAAGAGCTACAGCACCCAGCGTTAATTCAGTTGTTGAAAAATAGGCGAATTTCTTTTCTCATCGCTCAGCTGTACTGCAAGGAGGTTCATTATAGAGTAAATGGTAAGAACTATTTCTCTATTGGCTTCCCGAATAATGCTGGTGGATATGAAACCCTTAACTCATTCTTCAAAGGTTGTATTCCACCAAAGGAGATTTCTCTATTTGACAATGACACCAAGTCAATCCATCTCTTTGAAGGGTTTATGGATTACCTAAGTTTATTGACGATGAATCCCAAAGAGCAAGAGAGTTCAGCTTTAATCCTTAACTCTGTTAGCAACCTCGAGAAAGCAATTCCTCTCCTTGCTAAGTACGAGAAAATAAACTCCTTTCTCGATAACGATACTGCGGGAAAGGATGCCCGAAATAGACTCTTGAGATTGAATCTCCCTGTCGAAAACATCTCAGAAAGGTTTTCGGACTTTAAGGATCTGAATGACTTTCTATGTCAAAAGCGAATTCCTAAAGAGATAAGTATGAAGTCTAAGCGAAAGATAAAACTCAGGTGATCTTTCGTCACGTGATCGTTAATCACTCTTCACGTGATCTGTTTTGCTTCGTCACTTGAAAAGCCACAGCACAACTACGGTTCTTCCAAAAGCAATCAAGCAGAGATTGGCAGAGCATATCTATCATACAGATTTTTCAGAGAAGCAAGTTTGTGTTTTGGGTAACCCAAAACCTACTTTTCGCCCCACCAAAGGGAGGCGAAAAATCATCCCGATGGTCTCATTATTGACAGAATATTTATGGACGATAATACAACGAACAAGGGCGGTCGCCCTAAGAAAAAGTTATCGGAAAAGCGAAACTATTCCGTATTGCTCAAACTAAATACCAAGGAGTATTTTACCCTTAAGAGCAAGGCGAACGAGGCAGGCTTAAATAAGAGTGAGTATCTACGCACACTGATTTATGAGAGCCAAGTGAAGGCTCGCATTACCCCTGAACAGATGAATGAGATTCGTCAGCTCACAGGTATTGCGAATAACATCAATCAGATTGCTCGTCGCCTTAATACCTATGGCATTTCTGCAGCCCCAACAGAGCTTAAGCTACTAAGGATATACGTGGACAAACATCTCAAGGATCTGAAGTTATGATTGCAAAGATCATCAAAGGGACATCATTCTCTGGAGTGATTACCTACATGCTGGGTAAGCGTGAAGGGATGGCTCGTATTCTTGATGGCGAAGGTGTAAGAGTTGATGCTACATCAAATGAGATTGCTGGTGACTTCAACCTGCAAGCCTCTATGCGACCCAATATCAAGAAGCCTGTCTGTCACACCATCCTCAGTTTTTCCTCCGAAGACAGTGAGCGACTGGATGACGATAAGATGGCGTACATTCCACCCGCTAATGCAATTTCTCAAGAATGATGTTTTTGATGACTTC
>OIVP01000097.1_pt1 | contig 29875 bp, 30 predicted proteins | sample 1587231 | NCBI WGS metagenome assembly OIVP01 (sample SAMN02675049, study PRJEB24791) | human gut metagenome, SKBSTL061 | isolation source: stool | host: Homo sapiens | place: USA | reverse complement strand
GATCTACACCATCTTTGCCTACTTCCACACGATCACGTCCCTGTATCTGCTGTATATGTTCTCCTGGATACTCACCGGCGTGGCGGAGTATATCTACTTCCGCATCACTTACAAGCGCAATGTGCTCACTGCCCGCGCCACATGGTAACAAAAAAGACCGTGCCGAGAGGCACGGTCTTTTCCTATTGCGGCGTTACTGCACGGCGGTGAACAGGGCGGCCATGTCGGCGGTGACATCCTCGGTGAAGCTGCACAGCGTCACGCTGAAGGAGTAATTGCCCGCCTTCAGGCATACCAGCAGCTCATACGTGGCGATGTCGCCGTTCATGGCGGATACGGCCACGGCGGGAACGTTCTTCTGACCGGCAAAATCCACGGTGGTCAGCTGGGCCGTCACGTCCGTGAAGCCATAGCTCTCCAGCGCAGCGGGGACCTGCTCTACGGACAGCTCAGCCACATCCTGGGGCGTCACGGTGCTGCCGCCCAACAGACCCATGTTGGTGAATACGACGTTGATGGTCATCAGACCGTCCGTGGAGGCGGCGTACATATCCTGCACGCTGCTGCTGCTCTCCAAGCGGGTCTTCAGCTCCTCGTCGCTGGTGCTCTCGCGGACGAAGCCGTTGAGCTCGTCGATCTGCTCATCGGTGTAGAAGTACCAGCTGTCATCCAGGGTGCAGCTGATGCCGGCGAAGCGGTTGGTGTAGGTGCCGCCGCTGACGGTGCCCATATCGGGAACGGCATCGCCGGTCACGCCGGGGGTCACGGCGCCGCCGGCCTGGTCGTCCTTCTGGCTGCCGCAGGCGGCCATGGACAGGGTCATCAGCAGCGCCAGCGCCAGGGCTGCAAGCTTCTTTATCATGGTGTTACCTCCTCTGTGCGGGGAATAGTGTTCCCCTTATGCTTACGTTATTCTACCAAATACAACGAAAAATTACAAGGGCAGACCGGCGCTTTTCACCCCTGGGCCGAAAAATCAAAGTCCTTTGCCATTTCCCGACGGAAATCGCGCCTTTAGCCGTTTACAATAACGGAAAAAGGAGGGACGAGCCATGAAACATCTGCTCCCGGCGGTACAGCGCACCGCCCTGCGTATTCCCTGGGCGGCTGTGGGCGGCTGTGCCGCCGCGCTGCTGCTGACGACTGCCGCCCCCGGCGGGCAGTACGCCCCCTGGGCACTGGCGGCGGTGGCGGCAGCCGGCGTGGGTTGGCAGGGCCTGCTGGCGGTGGTCTGTGCGGGGCTGGGCGCCCTGCTGTTCATGGACTTTCAGCCGGGACTGCGGCATACCGCCGCGGCGCTGCTGATCTTTTGTGCCAACACGGCGCTGTGCAATACGCGGCTGTACCGGCGGCCCCGCTTCCGGCCTATGGCCGCTGTGTGCGCCGCCGGGCTGACCCAGCTGCCATATCTGATCCAGCGGGGCGGACGGCAGTGGGCCCTGTGTATGGCGTCGCTGGCGCTGCTGTATGGCGCGGCGGCGCTGCTGCCCGATCTGCTGCCGGAGTCGGCGGCGGAGCAGGCGGACAAGCGCCGGGCCTGGTTTTTGCTGCTGCTGGGGGTATGCGCCGTGCCGGCGGGCTGGACGGTGATGGGGTTTTCACCGGCGGCTGTGCTGACAGCGGTGCTGCTGCTGTGTTTTGTGGGCCGCGGGCCGGCGCCCGACGCGGCGGCCGCCGGTGCGCTGGCGGGGCTGACGCTGGACCTGTGCGGCACGGGAGAGCTGTATCTGGCGGTGGTGCTGTGCGCCGCCGCATCCGCTGCCGCAGGGCTGCGGAGCGGACAAAGAGTGCCGGCGGCTGCGGCCTTCTGCGCCGCGGGTGTGCTGGCGGCCCTGCTGCTGGGGGAGGTCCGCCCTCTGGCGGTGCTGTGCCAGCTGCTGACCGCCGCCGGTGTGTGGCTGCTGCTGCCGGAAAAGGAGGGGATGCTGCTGACGGCCGCCGGAGAGGTGTCTCCGGAGGCCGCGGCACCTGCGGCGGCCTTCCGGGCGGTGTATGACAGTTTGGAGGACCACGCGCCGCTGCTGCGGCCGGAGAACCCCGCCGTGCTGTTTGACCGGGCGGCGGAGCAGGTCTGTCGGGACTGTCCCCTGCGGAGCGACTGCTGGCAGACCCATTATACCGATACGTACAATGCCTTCAACGATGCCTGCCCGGCGCTCCTGCGGCGGGGACAGGCGCTGGCGGAGGATTTCCCGCCGTACTTTGCGGCCCGTTGTGTGCGTTTTCCCAAGCTGCTGACGGCGCTGGACGGACAGCTCCATGATTTCCTCCAGCGTAGGCTGCACCACGGGCGGCTGGACGCGGCCTATCGTCTGGCCCGGGAGCAGTACCGGCAGGTGGCCGAGGTGCTGTCACGGACCGCCCCGGCGGAGCGCCTCCGCCGCGCACACCTGACCTGCCGCACCGCTGCCCTGCTGCGGTCCAAAACCGGCGAAAAGCACTGCGGCGATCAGTGCGCCGTTTTTGATGCCGGAAGGCTGACTTGTCTGGCGCTGTCCGACGGTATGGGCAGCGGCGAGAGCGCCCACTGCGAGGCCGCTATGACCATCCGTCTTCTGCGGCAGTTTTTGCAGGCGGGTATCGAACCTCTCCCGGCGCTGAAGACCCTGAACACCGCTGCCATGCTCCGCTGTCAGGGGGGCGCCGGCTTTACCACCATCGATCTGGCCTGCCTGGATCGGGCCGAGGGCGTGCTGACACTGTACAAGTACGGCGCCGCGCCGTCCTATATCAAGCGGCAGGGCACCGTGGCCCGCTATCGCGCACAGGCGCTGCCCGCGGGACTGGAGAGCGCCGACGGCGACGTGCCGCCACAGCGCGTGGCGGTGTCGCCGGGCACCTGGCTGGTGCAGGTGTCCGACGGTGTGGCCGGCGAGGACGACGAGTGGCTCCAGGACCTGCTGGCCGGATGGGACGGCACCTCGCCCCGGGCGCTGGCGGAGGAGCTTCTCCGTCAGTCCGTTCAGCGGACGGGCGGCGCAGACGACTGCGCCGTGCTGGTGCTGGCCATCGACGGCAAGGCGGACCCGCACCGCATCTGAGCGACAAAAAACGGCGGGAAATTTTGCCCGCCGCACCGTATAACTTTCCGCCGCCGCGGCGATACTATGGCTGTAACAAACAGCGCCCGTCACGGCTGAAGGAGGCATCGGTTTTGGTAAAAGGCGTTTCCCGCCGCGTGATCGTCGTGGACTCTCCCGACCCGCGGATATTCGAGCAGGCTATTTTCATCCTTCCCACGGACGGCGGCGGCGTCAGCTCCCGTCAGCTGGTGGACGAGGCGGTGCGGATCGCCCGCAGCTATGCCCGGGGCCAGACCGGCGCCCGCCGCCGGTGGCGTCCGCCCGCGTGGCTGTGGGCGGTATGGGGCGCGTGTGCCTGCGGCCTGGTGTGGCTGCTGGCTGCGCTGCTGTGACCGCCCGCGGTCCTGCGGCGCAAGGGCGCTGTATCAGCTTACTACCAGCGGTTTCCGCTGTTTCTGCCCTTTTTATCGCGGCGGCTGTGAGCAGTCACCGCCGCAAGGGTCCTGTTTTTTCTCCTCACTTGGGGCGGACGCGCGGCGTCCGCCCTCCTTTTTGCGGGTGCCCGCAGGCGACCGGTTTTGCACAGCAAAACCGCCGTACCCTGCTCCAAAAAAAGAGACGCCCGCGGGCGTCTTTTTTTTGTGGTTGCTCACAGGTTTTGTTGTCTGCACTCCCGCCCACCGCAAGGAAGGGGGAGTGTGAGGGGGAAACCTTTGACGGGTTCCCCCACTCGCGTTCAATCACCCGCCCGCAGGCGGTCACTTTTGCGCAGCAAAAGTGCTGCTCCAAAAAAGAAAGACACCCATGTGGGTGTCTTTCTTTTTTGGAGCAGGGTACGGGAGTCGAACCCGCCTTAACGGCTTGGGAAGCCGCTGTAATACCGATATACCAACCCTGCGATTTACTTACCGGGTTATTGTAGCATACCGGCGGCGGTTTTGCAACCGAAAATTGTGTCGAAAGGGCATGAACGTCTTGTCCCGCCGCATACCCATAGAAAAAAGCCTGGAGGGGACGCTATGAAACGAAAACTGACAGCGCTGCTGGCGGCGCTGTGCATCACCGCTGTGCTGCCGGTACACGCCGGGGCGGTGGACCTGCCGCTGACCTCCCGCGCCGCGGTGCTGATGGAAAAGACCACGGGACAGATGCTGTTCGCCCAAAACGAGCATGAGAAGCTGGAGCCGGCCAGCGTCACCAAGATCATGACGCTGCTGCTGACCATGGACGCCATCGACAGCGGCGCGCTGGCCTATGACGACGTGGTGACGGTGTCGGCCAACGCCGCCGGCATGGGCGGCAGTCAGGTCTGGCTGGCGGAGGGCGAGCAGATCACCGTGGAGGAGCTGCTGAAATGCGTGTGCGTGTCCTCCGGCAACGACGCGGCGGTGGCGCTGGCGGAGAAGGTCGCCGGTGTGACGGAGCTGTTCGTGGAGCAGATGAACAACCGCGCCAGGGGGCTGGGGATGGACGATACCCATTTTGCCAATCCCACCGGTCTGACGGCGGCGGGCCACGTCACCAGTGCCTATGACATTGCCCTTATGAGCCGCGAGCTGCTGACAAAGCACCCGGACATCCGCAATTTCACCACCATATGGACGGACAGCATCCGAAACGGCACCTTTGATCTGGCCAATACAAACAAGCTCATCCGCTGGTACGACGGCGCCACGGGGCTGAAGACCGGCTACACCGCCTCGGCAGGCTACTGCATCAGCGCCACGGCGGAGCGCGAGGGCATGGAGCTGATCGCGGTGGTCATGAAGGGGGAGACGTCCGACAAGCGGAATACCGACGCCAAGGCGCTGTTGAATTACGGATTCTCCGCCTATACGCTGGTCTCCGCCGCGCCGGAGGAGCCGCTGCCCGCCCTGCCGGTGACCATGGGAGAGGCGGAGCAGGTGGGCCTGACGCTGCCGGAGACGGGCGTTACCGCTGTGGTGGAGAAGGCGCAGGCATCGTCGCTGGAGTATCGGGTGGACCTGCCGGAGACGCTGGCGGCCCCGATACAGCAGGGCCAGCAGGTGGGCACGCTGACGCTGTGCAGCGGCGATACGGAGGTGCTGACGGTGCCCATTCTGGCGGCGGAGAGCGTTCCGGGGCGCAGTTGGGGGCGGATGTTCACCGATCTTTTGAAGCAGGCGGTGTTCCTGGCGTAGCTCGAGAAAGGGAAAAGCGGGGGAAAGTCCCGTTTTTCCCCTTGTATTTTCGCCGGAAACGTTGTACGATAGGGCAAATAGTTGCATTGCACCGACGAGGAGGTTTTAACATGATACAGGTCGATCTGCAAAATGTCCGCAGCTTTATCCCACTGCCCTACGAGGCCGCACTGTCCCCCCGCCTGCGTATCGCCCATGACCATCTGCAAAATGGTGATGGCGCCGGCGGCGAATTTACCGGCTGGGTGCGCCTGCCGGAGGACTATGACAAGGCGGAATTTGCCCGCATCAAGGCGGCGGCGAAGAAAATACAGTCCGATTCCCAGGCGCTGGTGGTCATCGGTATCGGCGGTTCCTACCTGGGTGCCCGGGGCGTCATCGAATGCCTGCGCTCGCCCAATTACAACCTGAAAAAGAAGAATACGCCCAACATTTACTTTATCGGCAACGGCCTCAGCTCCGACGCGCTGACCGAGGTGATGGAGCTGGTGGACGGCGTGGACTTCTCCGTGAACGTTATCTCCAAGTCCGGCACCACCACGGAGCCCGCCGTGGCCTTCCGCTTTTTCCGTGAGCTGCTGGAGAAGAAGTACGGCCCGGAGGAGGCCGCCCGGCGCATCTATGCCACCACCGACGCCCGCAAGGGGGCCCTGAAGGGCCTGGCCGACGATAAGGGCTACGAGGAGTTCGTGGTGCCGGACAACATCGGCGGACGGTACAGTGTGCTCACGGCCGTGGGTCTGCTGCCCATTGCTGTGGCCGGCATCGATATCGACGCGCTGATGGCCGGCGCGGCGGATATGATGCGCGAATGTGCCCTGGCGGACATGAACGCCAATCCCGCCTGGCAGTATGCCGGCGCCCGATATGAGCTGTACCGCACCGGGAAGAAGATCGAGCTGCTGGCGGCCTATGAGCCCTGCTTCCGCTTTATGTCCGAGTGGTGGAAGCAGCTGTACGGCGAGAGCGAGGGCAAGGAGAACAAGGGCCTGTTCCCCGCCAGTGTGGAGTTTACCGCTGACCTGCACTCCATGGGCCAGTACATCCAGGAGGGCGAGCGCCACATGTTCGAGACGGTGGTGCGCTTCGGCCCCTCTCAAAACGAAAACCCCGTGCCCTATGACGAGGGCAACGGCGACGGCCTGAACTTCCTGGCAGGCAAGAGCATGGACTTTATCCGCCAGCAGGCCATGGACGGTACGCTGCTGGCTCATGTGGAGGGCGGCGTGCCCAACGTGACGCTGCGGACTGGCTCCGTCAATGAGCAGACCCTGGGCGGGCTGATCTACTTCTTTGAGTACGCCTGCGGCCTGTCCGGCTACCTGCTGGACGTGAACCCCTTTGACCAGCCCGGCGTGGAGGCCTATAAGAAAAATATGTTCGCCCTGCTGGGCAAGCCGGGGTATGAGGACCTGCGGCAGACGCTGCTGGGGAAGCTGGAAAAGTAAAAGTGCCCAAAAATAAGTTTACTTTTTCTGCATTGCTATTTTTCCACCGGTATGGTATGCTGTACTCAGGTGGAAACCACCAATGACAAAGGAGTGATTTCTTATGGTTAGACTGATCATGGGTGCCAACGGTGCCGGTAAGACCAAGCAGCTCATCGAGCTCATCCACACCAGTGTGGAGTCCGAGACCGGAAGTGTCGTGTGCATCGAGCCTAAAGGCGATATGACCTACGACGTCAGCTACAACGTCCGTCTGGTCAACGCCGGCGAGTATAATGTGGATTCTTTTGACTGCCTGCGCGGATTCCTGTGCGGTATGTACGCGGGCAATTACGATATTTCCCATGTGTTCGTGGATAATCTCTGCAAGATCGCCGGCAGCAACGACCTGCAGGCGGTAGAGACGTTCCTTCACTGGCTGGACCGCTTCAGCGAGGAGAATGGCGTGAAGTTCACCGTCACCATCAGCGCGGACGAGGACACCGCCACCGAGGGCATGAAGCAGTACATCTGAGGTTTTTATCCGAAATACAAAAAGAACCGCCGGGACGGCGGTTCTTTTTTCTTTCACCCCAGCAGATACAGCACCAGCCCGTACACCACGCTGGCAGCGGTGCCGAACACGATCACCGGCCCGGCCACAGTGAACATCTTGACCGCCGTGCCGGTGACGATGCCCTCTGGTTGTGTCAAGATAGACATACAGTTTTTTCGGAATTTTTTCAGCTGCCTCCAAAGTGGGGGGCGCTTATTGTTTTAGCTTGCCGTTACAAATTCAAACCCGCTCGAAGTACGCATATCTATCTCAATCTCTCCTGAAGGGTACACACGAACCCGCTCTACAAAATTTCTAATTATTTCCGGATCATAATCTTTAAGCAGGATGATCTGATCTGCTGTTCTTTTTCCCGCCGCAAGATTACCTCGAGACTCATAGTGCTCTACCAGAAGCCGCTTGATCTCTTCAGCTCTACTTGAGAGTCTTGCCAGCTTCTCTGAATCTGTCTTCTGGATATCAGCAAATTTCTCCCTGCTTATGCGACCCGCTCGGTATTGCTCATATAGTTCAGCCTTTCTACTTTGGAGCCGTCTTGTCATATTGGTGTTAGCATCAAGCTCCGTTTGAATACTTGAAAGCTTTTTGTCAATGCATGCCTGCATCAAACAATGCTGCTCAAGGAAGCTCCTACTTTGTTCCCGCAGCATCTGAAGAACAGCTTGCTCAATTTGGGTCTGATTGACAAAGAGACCCGCACACTCAGCACCCTTAATACTGTCATTTTTCGGGCAAACAAGGTGTGGTTCTTTTGCTGGATTCTTTCGGAGCTTCCTCCCGCAGCAGCCACAAACAAACAGATTGTTGGCTCGGTTTCCGGCAGTATTCTTGTTAACATTCCGAATACGCCCTTGGAGCGCATTCTGTGCCGTTCGGAACAACTCCTCCGAAATGATTGCTTCATGTGTACCTGGCACTATGACCCATTGATCTCGGGGCAATGATCGCATCTTAGGCTTTCCTACTTCTTCTGTCTCTCGAGTATTGGTAATCATCTTACCGGTATAGCGTTCATCAGTCAAAATCTTTCGAACAGCCCCCTTGAGCCAGATTCCAGTCTCTTCCTTGACCACCCCATTATAAAACCCGCCATTTCGCCGTTTATGCTCTAACGGGGATGGAATGCCCATATCATTCAGCATTTGAGCGATCTCGCTCGTGGTCATGCCTGCAACGCAGGACTCGAAAATCATGACAATGATGTCACGAACCTGCTCATCTACGATCAATCTCTTTTTGTTATGAGGATGGACTTGGTAGCCATAGAAGCCGTTTCCTCCCCAGTATTCACCACGCAGATTGCGGGTACGAAAAGCTGAGCGCACCTTGGTTGATAGATCTCGGCTATACATATTATTGATGAGATTGCGGAGGGCTAACTCAAGTCCGCCCGTGACACCTAAGTAGTCATCACTATCAAAGGCATCATTGATAGAGATAAAGCGGACCCCATAAAGAGGCAGGATCAGTTCGAGGTAGTTTCCCATCTCAAGAAAGTTTCTTCCGAAACGAGATAGGTCCTTCACCATAATGCAATGAATTTCCTGATTGCGAGCCATCTCAATTAGCTCATCGAACTTTGGCCTGTCAAAATGTGTTCCCGTGACACCGTCATCGCAGAACACAATCACTTTATAACCATGGAGCGATTCATGTGTATCATAGTAATCCTGGAGTAACCGCCTTTGGTTGAAAACACTGTTACTCTCATTCTTCAATGCGTTTGTTTTGAGATCTCGGTCTTCACTCGACAAACGAATATAAAACGCCAGCACCTTATCCGGCATATCTCTCCGCCTCCTTTCCTCGGGTCGCAGCGACATAGAGAACCTGTTCAATCTCATCACGATGGCGGAATGCCACTTCAACATGGCCATCGTTAAACAAGGTAAGCGTCTCAATGAAGGCTGCTGCCATTTCAGCGTCAAGGGACTCCTGATCCTTATACTTTTCAATCAACAGTGCCCACTGCATTTTGCTGCCAAATCCCACTGAGTACTTTTCCTTTTCCTTCTCCAATTCAGCAATAAAGATCCTCAAATCATCCGCCCTCCTAGAGTAGTCCTCGCTCAGATCTGTGTAATCTTGATGGCTCAGAAGCCCATCTGCAAAATCGCCATACAGGGCTGCCTTCAGTTGATTGAACTTTTCAATTTTTCTCTTTGCATCATCAATCTGGGTTTCATATATCTGATAGCGGGTCTGCGAAGAAGGCGTAGCATTCAAGTTGGCAATCAGTCTCTGGGCATCGGAGAATGCTCTTATCTGAGTTTGGATAAGCCGCAGGGCAAGGGACTCTACATCCTCCTGTTTGACCGCTTTCTTGGGACAAATGGTGGCATTGTAATTCTCATGGAGAGTGCAATAATAGTAATAACCGCGATTAGATTTACTGCGCAAGTACATACTGCGACCACATTCTCCGCAACGAAGAATTCCTTTGAACATACTTCTTCGTTTACTCTTGGAATCGTAGATAGTCGCAAGGCCCTGCTCACTTTGCCTAGCCGAGAGGATGTCCTGAACCTTATCAAAAAGCTCTTTGGAAACAATGGGTTCATGCATACCTTTATTGATAATCCATTCCTCTTCGGGCGTTTTAACTGTAGTCTTTGTCCCCCGCTCGCACAGCTGGCTTCTGTACTTTCCGGACACAATCCAACCAAGATAGACCGGATCGACAAGAATTTTCTTGATCGTTTGCAGATACCAGATGGCATTTTTGAACTTCTCCGTCTTCCGCAAACCAATATCGTACAGATAGCGTCCGGGACTGGGCACCCCTTGCTCATTCAGAGTTTTCGCTATGAAGTGGAGAGTATGATTCTCTGCCACCATACGGAAAATGGCAAGAACGATTGGCCCCGTTTGCGGATCAGGAAATAGGTGGTACTTGTCATCCGGATCTAACATATATCCATATGGCGGAGTGCCAGTGGTCCACTTACCAGCAAGCTGCTGCGTCCGTTTCACCGCCCGAATCTTCTTGGAAATGTCTCTCGCATATGCCTCGTTTGCAAAATTTTTCAGTTGGATTGAAATGTCGGCATCATCCCGCAATGAGTCAAAGCGATCGGTAACGGAGATAAAGCGCACACCCATTCTCGGAAAGATCTGCTCAATATATTCACCGCTCTCAATCATATTTCGCCCCAGACGAGACAAGTCTTTGACAATCACACAGGTCACCTTGCCAGCTCGGATGTCATTCATCATTCGAGCGAATTCCGGGCGCACAAAGCTAACTCCCGAGATATCGTCATCACAATAGAGGTCAAAGACAACTAAATCCTGATGCTGGGAAACAAAGTCCTTCAGCAACGCAATCTGATTACCTATGGTGTCTGCTTCTCGCTTTTGTTCGTTCTCAACCGAGATTCTGGCATAGAGCGCTACCTTGTACTGGACGGGGCCTACAACAACTGCGGGTGTGGCTTGGACATTTTTTCTGCTCTTTCTTGCCATGCTTACATCGCCTCCCCTAGTATTCCACGCGCGGCATATTCCTGCAGGCTGCTCACCAAACGGGCATAGTCCTCGGAATGCTCAAAGATGATTTCCAACTTTTCGTCTTTGTGAATAACAACTTTTTCAATGCACTCCAGAACAACTGCCCGCGTGAGTGATTTCAATCCTCGATGTTCGGTAAATGTCTTCATCCAGTTGTTCGGGGACTGTTCGCCCGAGAGATAGATACTGAGTTCTCGGTCGATCTGCTCCTGAGCAATCAGCGCATCGGCAATTCTTGCATCATACTGGCCTCTGATGTCACAGAAGTCAGTCTTCGAAATGAGTCCTTCTTTCATATCTTCATAGAGAGATGCCTTCAGATCGCGATAACGAGCGATTTCTGCCGCAAGTTTTTCTCTACGCTGCTCACACTTGGCAACATTGATTTTCTGATATGGCACCTGCTGAATTTCAGATAGACACCGGTCGAGCTCAACCACCGCGCTGATATGCTCTTGCAATAGCTGAAGGACAGCTGCCTCAACCTGTGCCTCTGGTACCTGCTTGAGTTCACAGCGATTCTCTTTCGTGCGCACGCTGCAGCGGAAATAGCTGTATAACTTATATCCGTTGTTAATTGTGCTTCGAGTAACTGCGTTCCCGCATTCTCCGCATTCCAACAAGCCGGATAGCGGATAAACTGTCGTTGCTCGTGGTGCTGCTCGCGTATCTATCAGAAGAGCTTTTTGAGCAAGATAGAATGTCCTCTTCGTGACAACAGGCTCATGGGCGTCGTGGATCACAACCCACTCGTTTTCTTCTGTTGGTATTGATTTCTTGATTTTATAGTTTGGTCTACGGCGAAGGCCTTGGCGGAGGGTTCCAATATAGATCGGGTTGGTGAGTATCCGGGCAACTGCCTGCGCTGTCCATTCGCACCGTTCCTTCATTTTGAAGCCGGAGAATAACGGCTCTCCCTTGTGGCGCTTATACTCCAGCGGCGCAAGAATTCCGCTCTCTGCAAGCCGAATTGCTATGCCATTGTTCGTCATGCCTTGAATTTTCCAGTTGAAAATATCCTGGACAACTGTGGCAGCATAGGGATCGGGCTCAATTCGATTGTGGTTTTCCTCGCACTTCTGGTACCCATACGGTGCAAACGGACAAATAAAGTCACCATGTTTCCGCTTCACCTGCAGCTGGCTTCTGACCTTTACTGAGATGTCACGGCTGTAGTTGTCATTCATCAAGTTCTTGAGCGTGATGCTAAACTCGCTACTCTCGTCACGGGTAATCGTGTCGATGTTGTCATTGATAGCGATTAAGCGAACCCCTAAAACAGGAAATAGACGGTGGATATACTTTCCGGAATTGATATACTCTCTTCCGAAACGGGACAGGTCTTTTACGACCACGCAATTGATCCGTCCAGCCTTAATATCGTTCAGCATGCGCTGAAAGGCTGGACGGTCAAAATTCGTCCCTGTATATCCATCGTCTATACGAATGGAGACAATATTAAATTCAGGCTTATCCTTCAGAAAGTCCAGAATAAGCTGCTTCTGGTTGGTAATGCTGTTGCTCTCACGGCCAGATTGCGCCGCAACGATGTCTTCCTTGGAAAGACGCACATAGATGGCGGTATTAAACACAGCCATCTCATTCGCATTATTCTGCATAATCTCACTCCTTTGGCGTGGTCTGTCTGCCTAAGGAGTGAGTATGCTTGATTTAGTCCGAGGCTATTATACCACATCTATGGCCCTTTATCCAGATGAAAAACGGACCTGGCAAGAATTACATCATGCTCTGCTGCTGCAGCAGATGCTTGAACACTTCCTCAAAGGATGGCCCGTCCTCTTTGTATTTCACCTTGACAGCAAAGTTGCCCACTCGGACACAGTATGGATTCTTCACTTGCTTCAGATAACTGAGCACTCTTTCACGCACAGGCAAGGATTCATCAATGTGAACGGTGCTCAAGTCTACAAGCTGAGACTTGTCTACTGTCCGAATATCAACCGCCTTCATCGCTTCCCACTGCTCGGGTGTGATATCTCTTGGATCATCAGGGATTTCAGATGCGATATATGGCACTGTACCAGAAGTAATCTTAGGTTCTTCCATAATACCGATAGCACCTCCTTGGGATATTATCCCTAGTATTATTTGGATTATTCCAGCAGTTTACTCCTCATAATGAATGTAGAAATGAGGGTGTGTTTGACCACCCCCCTCTACTAAAAATTTGTGATCTGCCCAAAAATCATTCCGGTCTCTCTACGCTGAAAAGAGGGATAATATCATAATTCCCATCTTCTGCAGTTTCGAGCCCCAGCTCTTCCAATACCTGTCTTTGAATGTCAGGCTTCAAGTCATCAATATAGATCTCAACGCTCATTTGTCTTCCTCCTGATAAGACTTTTTCAAATCAATCCACTTGCAGTCCGGATAGTTCCCTCGCTTACAGCCAAGGCAGTTGGTCGTAAGGCACTCCTCGAGCCAACAGGTGTAGCAGGTATCCATCCCAATATAGTCGCTTGAGGCATACCAAAAACCTGCAGGGTGGCGCTTAACAAGCCAACCGCCACAGACATTACAGTTTTTTTCTTCCCAAACGACCTTTGCAGATTTATCCCACTCAATCTCCTGGCCGCACATGGGGCAGAAGTTCCATCTCGGATGGTCATCATCGCCATCAAACAGAGCCTTCTCACAGTTCGAGCAGGTATAGACTGACTTGATGTTCGGTCGCTCTTGGTTTTCAATAGGAACCATATAGATTCTCCTCATACGCAGAGGGCTGCAGCTAAAATGCTGCAGCCCAAGTCATAATCATTTGTTCCGGAAAAGGTGCTTATAGAGATCATCTACGCCTTTCCGCTTTTGTGTCCAGGTAATCGGAGCCACCTCAAAGCCAGCAGCAACCCCCATTTCGATATAGCGATCACGCGCCTTTCGGACCTCTTCTTTGACCTGGTAGTCCGAGTCAACCATAATGTTGATTCGTACCACGCCGATAGAGTTAAGCTCTTCAAGCGCACGCTCGAACTGGGAATAGCTTGGCACTCCGGTAAGGCCGACAAAACCACTTTCATATGAGGTGCCAAGTGCAAAATTGTAGGCAATATCTGCCTTCATCACGCCTTCTGTGAGACAGACTACCTCGTCGCCTTCGTGAACCCCGACATAATGTGGACAGCACTTGGACTGTGTCCCATAGTACTGATCGATGCTCGTTAGGTTATAGAACTTCTGGTTATAAACCTTATCGAGTCGAACCTGAATGGCCTCAATTTGCCCATTAAGATTTCGATCCGGAAGCATGATTCCAGAACCTCTGATGTCGAGCGTCCACTGCCCGGTATCTTTCTGGCAATAGAAACCAGGAACACCATCAAGGACACAACCGCGCTCCAGCAACTCAGTCACGATCCGTCTCAGGCGTGTCGTGGGGGTTGTTCGATAGCCAAGCCAGTCAATCTCATCTCGGGTCAGGCCTCGTTCCTTCAGCGATGCTTGATGTGTGGGGCACAGGGTCAAAAGTGAGAGCAGATTTGAATAGGTGTTATCTCGCACCTCAGCTGAGGCTATCGGCAGTTCCGCTGTCTCAATTATCTTCCGCCTTCTCTTATACTCGCGCGGTTTTTCATTGCTGTCGGGACCGAACATCTTACAAAGCTCCTCATAGGCCGTATGGAGGGTGACTTCGCAAAACTCTGCGTAAAGGTGGAGGATGCCCCCACCTTTGCCGCAGCGGTTGCACCGAAACACATTGTCTCGGATCTTCACATTCATATGAGCTTTTCGATCTGCACAGAATGGACACCTACAATGTAGTTGCGTGCCGGTATCTCTGATCACTTCAATTCCAAGCAAATCAATTACCTGTTCGATGTCACATGGCAGATCTGGTTTTCTGCCCATCATCAATCACCTCCCTCGGTGAGGGGCCCAATCAGCTGGCCATCTGACCAACAGCTTCCAGCAGCTTTGTGGCACCTGCCTTGAGTGCAAGGTTATGGCCAGAATAGTTCTTCACATACCATGCCAAATCTCCGGGGTTCTTCATGGCAATATCGCCCAGGGTCCAACCGTTAAAGCGGCCGAAATCAACCTTAACGGCCTTGGCCTGCTCGATGGTCATTACTCTCATATACTCATCAACCGTCTTGGGCGGTTCAGGCGCAGCTGCTTTCGGCTGCTGTGCGGGTGTCTGAGGCTGCATCTGCTGAGGTGGCTGAGACACCGGAGCACTCTGAGCCGGAACTGCAGGAGGCATCGGCTGCGCAGTAAAGCTGGCCGCTACATTTCCCGGATGTCCGGCGTCTTCATCAGGCGGCATTTTGATGGGAGCGTCAGCGATGATGCTCGCCAGGGTTTCTCCATTCATGCAGAACTGCGTACCATAGCCGGCATCGGCCAGCGCACGCCCTTTTGCCACCGTTTCTGCTATCTCCAGGAAGCGATCTCCAAAACGCTCCTCAGTAGGAAAGCGCTGAGAGTAGGCTTTCCCAATGAACTGGTCAGCAGGGTCAGCCTTGTCTGCGTAGACCTTGCAGCAGACAACAGCGCTCTTCTCGTCTAGATGTACAAGCTCCGGATCAATCTTGCCATTCGGGCAATGCAGCCGGAACCAGAGGAGTCGGTACTTGACATCCAAATAGAGATCGTTTTCACCTTCTTCTCCAACGGTGTTACGCACAAAGTCAGCAGGGTTAAATCCTTCAACGGCATTGATGGCCGGGATCGCGTTCGTGTTCAATTCACTCATGTTGAGTCTTCCCTTCATAATAAATGTAGAAACGAGGTGGCTTCTGACCACCCCGGTTCCCAAAAATCAAGTCACTCGCTTGCTGAGCTCGCGGTTGTAGTAAGCCACGATTCGATCAGCGAGGACGGTGTTCCGTTGACCCACATCACATTTGTGGATCGCAATAAATACGGCTTGTTTCTGCCCAATCAGAATGACCTTTGCCTTGGCTCTGGTCACCGCTGTATAGAGCAGGTTTCGCCGCAACATGATATAGTGCTCCTTCAGAAGAGGAACGATGATGACCGGATACTCTTGTCCTTGGCTCTTATGGATGGTCGTACAGTAGGAAAACTCAAGGTCCTCCAACATTTCCTGCGTATAGCTCAGCTCACGCCCATCCAGAAGCTTGACACGCGCAATCGTATCATCATCCTCTGTCTCCACGTCGGTTATGATACCGACATCGCCATTTGACACATTGATCCTGTTTACAGTCTGCATAATGCGATCGCCCACACGGAAGACCCGGCTGCCACACTTCACTTCCTTTTTCAGGTTGTTCGGAGGGTTGACGAGATCCCGTATTGTCTCGTTCAATGCATTGGACGCCACGGCGCCACGCTTCCGAAACGGCGATAGGATCTGAACATTCTCTATGCCATGAATTGCAACTTCGCGCAGATAGTTTTTAATGACCAGCCGCGCTGCCTCTTCCGAGTTTTGCACTTCGAGCATCTGGAAGTCATCCCCATACTGTAGATGTGTGTCATTATGATTGATTGCATGGGCGTTGGTGATGATCCGACTATTGGATGCCTGCCGGAATACCGTTTCCAAAACTGCCGTTGGCACCTTCTCGCTACGGATCATCTCCCGTAACACATTGCCGGCACCGACAGATGGAAGCTGGTCAGCATCACCTACGATGATCAGTTGGGCTCCTGGCTTGATTCGCTCCAGCAGCACATACGCAAGGCGCATATCCACCATAGAGAACTCATCCACCACGATAAGATCTGCAGAAAGCATTTCCGTATCGTTGAGTGGACTATCCTCTTCGGTGACCAGACCAAGAGCAGAGTGAAGCGTGGAGGCATATTTCCCTGTTTGCTCCGACATTCGCCGACTGGCTCTACCGGTGGGTGCAGCCAAAAGGATCTCGTTTGACGGGAACGCTGCCTGGTAGATGTCCAAGATAAACCTTAGCGTCGTCGTCTTGCCGCTGCCCGGTCCACCAGTCATGATGGATATGGGATAGGACAAGCATAGCTTCACAGCATTGCGCTGAGAAGGGGCCAGTCTCTGATGCAAGTTTTTCTCCGCCCGATCGATCTTTTCATCCAGGTCACGGATCTCATCGAACCCTTCCTGGAGGAGCATGGACACAATGCGCTTGGCAGCTTTGACTTCGCACATACGCTCGTAGCTCAGGTACACACGAGATCCCTCAACATAGACACGGGACTCAACACGCTCGTTGGTGATGGCCTGTCGGATCTCCTCCTCGGAGACCACCTCTTCTTCACAATCCGAGTTGAGCAGGTCATAGCACTGACCCACGGTCTCATCAACGGTGAGAAAGAGATGCCCGGACACCCTAGCCTCATCCAGCACATAATTGATTGCGCCGGAGTATCGCATAGGATGCTTTAGGCTTACCTTGGTTTTGCGGGCAATCGAGTCCACGGTCATAAAGCCAAACCCTTTGATCTTACAAAGCTGGAAGGGATCCGACTTCACGATCTTCAGGCTGTTGTCGCCGAACTCTTCTTTGATCATCGCAGCCTTCTTCATTGAAACACCAAACGGCGCCAAGTAGATCATAAGGTCGCTCAGGGCCTTTGTCTCCTCATAGGAGGCGATGATGGCCTTGAGCTTCCTCTGGGCGATTCCCTTGATGCTCAGCAGCTTCTGTGGCTCCTTGTCCAGCACCTCCATGGTCTTATCCCCAAACCTTGCAACAATGGCTTTGGCAATCTCCGGGCCAACGCCCTTAATCACACCACTGCTCAGGTATGCGAGGATACCAGCCTGATTTGTAGGAACAATCTCCTTACACATTGAGACCGATAGCTGAAGACCATGTTTCGAGTTCTCCCAGGTGCCATCAAGTTCTACTTCCACGGCATTTGAGGCTACAAGGTGATAGCCGATTGCCGTGAAGTGGATCTTGTCGTCGTGGTAGAACGATCGGTTATGCGCTTCCTTGGGAACTGACTGATCCTCGGTGCTGTAGGAGAAGATGCAGAAGCCCTTATCCGACTTGAAGATGGTGCGCTCATATCGACATAGCATTCGATCACTCCTTATGCGATGGCCGTCTTGACCACCTTGAAAATTCTCAATTCTGTCTGATCGACGAACTCGTCGTAGATTTCCGGATACTGGGCTCTCAGCGCTGACAGCCTGTCCTTGTTGATCCCTTCCCTGTATTGAGGATTGTAGGTTACTCTGAAGCACTCACTGCCGTGCTCACAGGACGCCTTACAGGCAGTCCCCATTTGCTCGACAATGGGGGCGTAGAGCGACTTGATGCGTGTCTCCAATGCTTTGGACTGCGCATCGATCACCTTCTTTTCCTCCTTCAGGTTCAGAATTTCTTTCAGGCTGCCAAGGAACTTGCAGTCCAAATCAACACTCGGCTCAGACTTATCGGCCGGCCCGAAATAACGACGAAGGGACTCCAGCACTGCATCCGGCTTTTCTACCAGAGGCGGTTCCACACGAGCCAGAACATGATTGCACCAGAACGCCTCCAGCTCCATAATCGTATTCTCCTCCTCATCGAGGTCGCGCTCAATCTTCTGCCATACGAAGTCGTTCTCATTGTTGGAAAACAGGCATGCGATAAAGGCGACATCGATGTTCATGACGGCCATGTAGTGTCGCACCTGCAGCTCATAATGGCGTGGCACAGAGCCATTCGCCCACTTGAACTGCATATCATAGTGCGCGGTTTTGCATTCGAGGATGGCCTTTCGACCATCCGGAAGCATAACGAACCGGTCTACATCGGCAATCAGGAACGGGAAAATAGGATGCTGGTACATCCAGTGGTCTTCAAAGACAGACAGGCCGGTCTTCTTGGCGAAGATCTGAGCCACCACATCCTCGAGCAGATGCCCAATTTGGAAAGTGATGCTCTTATCCGGGCCTTCATCTGCCATGACCACTCCGATCTTGTCATAGTAGAGCTCTCTGGCCGTGCGATACGGAGAGGAATTAAGGGCGACAGCTACATCGCTGCCGCCAATCCCTTTGCGCCGCCAGTCCAACCACTGATCCTCAGTGAGGGTGGTGATATCGACCAGCTTATTGGGTTTGTAATTCAAATTCAGCGCCATAATTCACTCCTCCTCACAACGGTCGAAACCACGTTCACCGCATTCCGAGCACTCAGCATCGTCCAGATCCTCAAAGGATCCGAAGAGGCTGATCTCGCCGCAGTTGCGGCACTTGCAGCGGCTCAGGTCTCGTTCAGCATGGTTGAGATTGCCATCCTCGTCGCAGGTGACATGTTCCTCAAAGCACATTCCGGTCTCCGTAGAGCGGATTTCAACAGCTACATGATCCTCCATACAGGCCTCACTCAGCGTGATGCACTCGGCATCATTTCGCTGGGGGTAACCATCAATCATGCAGGACCAAACAGACCAGGCAAACATGATGAGGAAGGAATGCTCAGCAGTTTCGTTATCTGCTTTCCCTTCGAATTCTTCCATGGCATCCTTGACGCTCTGCTCTCGCTTCTGCTCGGAAAAGCTCCGGGCAAAAAACCGCTTTCCGGGGACAGTTGATTGATCATCGCTGCTGATGAAACGCTCCACAAAGGACTTGACACCCTCGCGAGTACCAGTCACCTTAACAGTTCCAAACGCCCAATTAGGCATAATCGATCCTCCTCATTCTTCAAAATCAGTGTTGTAGTGTTCAACAATCGCTGTTGGCTCGTCCGATGCGCAATCGCCATAGACGACTGTCTGGAGCAAATCTTTGTCCGGATCATACTCCACACAAGCCAGCACGACCGTGGCGCCATCCTCGCGTACAAAGTCGATAAAGACGCCGGGATAGTCTTCCGCACAATCGCTCTTATCGTGCTTGGCATAGACCTCAAGCTTTCCAAGCGGAGTCTCAATGACGAAGCGTCGTGCCTTATTCATGATCAACCAACTCCTTTTTCTTTTGCTGTCTGTCGCTTGGCAAGCAGCAGATGCTTGGCCAGCTCAAGGCTGCAGGTATGCACTAAGCCAGTCTTCTCACTTCTGAACCGAACCATCGGCGACCGGAGCGTATGGTATCCTCCGGAGCCTGACGGGTACATTCCAGGCTGCAAAACTTCAGACACCACCAACACCTCTTTACTGACGAGAGCATAGTATTGCTGCCCAACTTCAAAGTGCTCATTGATGGCTTTCATGGGTTGCCTCCTGGTTCAAAACCAGATCGTCCACCTGGATCGAGTCATCTACATACTCGCCTTCAGGAAGCGGGCAATCCGGCCCCAAGGCGTATTCGATAGCGTCGTCCAGGGTATCAGCCTCTACATCCACATGCCCGTACATCTGCCAAACCAAGGGAATTCGAAAACTGCTCATGATGACACCTCCGAACCCTCGTTTCCCGCCGGGACACCGAGATCCTTCAGAACTGCGTCCATGTGACAGAACACCTCCCTGATTCCAGCGAAAATGTGGTCGCTATCCAGCACCCACATCAAATCATGGAAAACTCCATCCGGTGTATAGACAGAGCATTCCCACCAGTTGTTATGCTCCATATCGATCCAATACCGATTGTGCTTCCTGCAGATTGCTGCTACCAAAGCACGGTCAGTCTTGAGATAAGGCTGGATATCCGATCCAAATCGGCCGGAGTTGTTCTTGTCCTTCACATAGAGCAGTTCGCGATCGCGGTCGCTCTTGTCATAGAGCCATGCGTAGACATCGCCTAATGCATGGACCTCAAAAACGCAACCGTGAACCCGAATGGCAGCGATCTGGCCGCCGTACCATAGCGATGAATACTGTTTCCGTCGAATGGGCTCCATGAACTCGATTTCCACCGGTTCAGGAATGCTGCCAATCTCTTCGGTAATGCATTTGATCAGCATTCTCCGATGAGCGGCACTCAGTCCCTTACATGTCAGGTTTTCCATGCGTTCTCTCCTTTGTCTGAGTAATTAGGTCCAGCTGTGCGAAAATTCTCCGCCAATGCCAGACATCCCTGAAATACATCGGGGTGAGCCAGACATTGGGGCTGTTCTTGGGGATAAGTCCGTCCTCATCGTAGCTCTGCGCCGGATGGAGGATGGAATCGTCAATGACCACATAGCCGGGACAGCCGAGTAGGCTCATCTGGATGTAGCACATGCAGCCCGCCAAGAAGTCAATGTCTTGCGCGACAAAGAAAACGGAAGTCTGATAGTTGATGTGGTTCCTTTTGCACTCGTTTGCGAAGGCAAGCAGTAATGCGCCGGCCCCACAGGCGGGATCACTCACAGATACCCAGCCTTTTTCCTCTATCTGACTTTTCAGATCCTCACCCAGATTCATGGCTGCCATCGCTCTGCAGATGTCATAGGGTGTAAAGAACTGCCCCTTCCACTCATTCGCAAGGCCCAATGCCATGAACAGCTCGCCAAGCATATCCTGATCTGGATTTTGCTCCATCTCATCGACAACTTCGGCGAGCATCTGCGCTAAGACTTCCAGCTCGGAGGTTGAGTATTTTTTGCTACGCTCCAGATACATCGCTTCGCGTTGCTCTCTGTATGGGCCACCGAAAGCATTGGCAATGCTGACGGCAGACAGGACAATGAAATCCTGCCAAATATCCCACCTGGAATAGCGCCCTTCCAGAGAGTTCAAAAGCTTGATGATGGTCTTTTGCCTCTCACCCTTCGGGTAGTAAACAGCTTTGGCCATCACAATCACCACTTGAAGTCGCCAGGGTGATCATACTCGTGCCAGTTCACATTCAGCGCCCGGCTGACGATCTCCTCAAGCTGTGCAATGCGCATACCGGATGCGCCGTCACACTGGGCAGAGAAGATAACATCGCTCATCTGCATGAACAGGTCATACGCCGTACAGGGCGCATCACCGTGAATGGCCATAAAGTAGTCCATCGCCTCATAGGAAGCCTTCTTGGGCGCCTTGATCCGCTTCAGCACCCGCATTAAGGTAGTAACGGGATAGCGGATCTCGATGTTCATGAGCTGAACCTGCTTATCGACTGCTTTCTCGAACTGCGCATAGACCAGACCAAGCTGCTCCTCGAAGTACTCCATGCCAGATCCGTTCTTGTGCTCGGTGCGGATGGGATATCCCAGTGGGATAATCCGGGACTCTGCGCCGGCCAGGAAGATCGGATAGAGGTTCGCTCCACTCATGCCGACATCGGAGGTGGAGAAACGCAGTGCGGGAACCAGTTTGTCGGCACGCAGGCCTTTGGCGGCAATCTCCCGGTGGTATGTATCAAGGAGTTTGTCTGCCTGGCCATCCAGGCACCAGATAGCGGTTGCGATAGAGTGATCGAAGTGGGCGGTCATGAAGCGATTACCGGGATACTCTCGATTGAGGAAGTCATTGGTCGCTTTGAATAGGGGCAGCATCTCCATGACCGTGTAGTCCTTGGGATCTCCACCGTGTACTGCCGATACCTTCTCATCTGCGACTTTGATCAGGCTGTCGCCGGAGGCAACGCCCATGCAGTAGTTGAGAATCTCAGCGAATACGCTTTTGGAGACTTTGTTGAGGGCATGACCGGAGATGCAGGCACGCTCCAGAACGGTCTTGAGAGCACAGGAACGGACCGGGTAGTCCTTACCATCCACCTTCAACAGGAGACTGGTATTCTCCATCGTGTCCTCCAGAACATCTGCGTCGCCGTTGTGGTCGTAGATCTGCATATACAGATTTCCGAGCGTGGATCCCCGTTCCACCGGCTCAAACCGGAGTTCCTTGGACGGAGCTGTCATCCACTTGCTGCGGGCCTGCCGAGCGCTGAGAAACTGAAAGAAGTCCCCCGACTCGCTGAAGCTACGACTGAAGTTGTCCGCGAATACTTTGCTTTCCATCATTTGCTTGTTCCACCTTTCAAATAAATAATTCTCAAACCCGCAATGCGGAATTTGGACAAAAAAAGAGCGCTCTGATCTGAAAATTCAAATCAAAGCGCAAAGAGAGCGGCGAAACAAATTGTCCGCCCAGAAATGCCAGAATGTGTTGGCTCACAGCTTATGAAGCTCCATAACGGAGATGAAATCTAATAAGTACAGAGTCAGAATACCATTGGAGCTTTACTCGTGCCAGAATACCTAATTCTGCTTTCTGGGCAAAAATCAACTCATACGTATTGCATCCCCCCTCCTCAAACGCAAACCTCATTGCTATTCTTACTATATAATGCCAACGAACTTTGCATATTACTCCGAAAACAGAATCGCAACAAACTTTCGCTTGTGTCATAGGCTCAAACATGTTACTATAAAAGTAAAATCGCAAGAAAAGTTATAAAGGGGTGGTAATTTGCCGAAAGGAAAACTGTTAAACGGTCTGGTGACGCAGCAGAAGGTATTGCGGGCAGCGGTGGCGTTGTTCCTGGAAAAGGGCTACACCAGAACTACAACCGGAGAGATCGCAAAGGCGGCGGGCATCGGACAGAGCTCGTTCTTCCATGTTTTTCCCAGCAAGGAGGCGCTGCTGCTGGAGCTGGTAAAGCGGATGTTCAGCGGGCAATTCGCTCTGGCGGGACAGCATAGCGGAGAACAAGATCCGGTACTCCTGTACGCCGTGGAAACGGCCCTCCAGCTCCACATCGCCGAACTGACCGAGCCGCTGCGGGAGCTGTATGTGATGGCATACTCCCTGCCCTCCATCGCAGCATACCTTTACAAAAGCACAACGAAACGGCTGCAAGTTATTTTCGGGCCCTATCTGCCGGAGGCGCAGCCCAAGGACTTCTACGAAATGGAGATCGCATCCGCCAACATTATGCGGGGGTTCATGTCGGTTCCCTGTGACGTGTATTTCACGATGGAAGCCAAGATCTCCCGCTTTCTGGACTGCTCATTGAAGCTCTATGACGTACCGAAGGAGAAACGTGCGGCGATCACGGCAGCCGTCTTGCAGATAGACCTTCACACAATGGCTTTGGGCATCATCCAAAAGACAGTCCAACAGGCGGAAAAGGGCTTTGAAGCCCTGACGGAAAAATAAGTTTTTCAAGGGGATATCCCCTTGGTTCCTCCGCAGGAGGAACCAACCGAATTTTTTACGGAGGTGCTACGATGAAACGAAAGCTATGGACGTTCCTGCTCGCCCTCGGCGCGGCGTTGGCGCTGTGCGCCGGCGCGAGCGCGAAGACGGTAGAAAATGACTTTTTTGAGGCCCTTAATGTTACAAATGGCAGCATCAAGTTAGAGAATGATTTTGTCTTTGAAAACGTCATGGAGGTCAACCACAACCTCACCATCGACCTGAACGGCCATGTGTTGACGATACCCAAAAGCATCTGCGTCAACTCAGGCGGTCACCTGACCATCATCGACAGCAACTCAAACGCGCCGCACAGGTTCAAGCCCAACAGCGACGGCTTGTGGGTGCTGGATGAAAACGGCAGCGAGACCGTCACCGGCGGCGTCATCACCGGCGGCACGGGTTATCAGTACCAAAAGGTACACCCCAACGGAGAGGGATATACCGAAGAAGCCGGCGGCGCTGTGTGCGTCAAAGTCGGCGGCAGCTTATTCATGACCGGCGGTAATATTGTCGGTTGCTCGGCGATGAGCGGCAAGGGCGGCGGTGTGCATGTTGAGGGCAACTTTTCCATGACCGGCGGCAGCATCATCGGTTGTGCAGCGGACCGCGGCGGCGGCGTGCATATGGCAGTGGGGGACAACGAGAGTGCCACTTTCAGCATGAGCGGCAATGCCATCATCCGCTGCTGCAAAGCCGTCTCGAGTAATGCATCAGGCGGCGGCGTGTATGTTCTCGGCAACTTCACCATGTCCGACAAAGCGGCCATCAGCAATTGCGAATGCATCGCGGACAGCTCGCGCGCCGGGGGCGGCGGCGTCTATTTGGCTTACCACAAAAAAACTACTACATTTACCATGAGCGACAGTGCCGTGATTGAGAACTGCAAAGTGACGGCATCTTCTCAAAATAATTGGGCAGAGAGCTACGGCGGCGGCGTCTATGTCAGCGACAAAGCGTTACTCACCCTAAAGGATCAGGCTGCCATTCGGAATTGCAGCGCCGAGAATACCGCTGGCGGAGCGACCTATGGCGGCGGTATATTTGCTGAAGGAACCCTTACCATAGAGGGTCATGCGGAGGTTGACAAAGGCTGCTCCGCTGCTGTCGGAAGCGGCATATACATGAAGGTGGGTTCCAATTTCCTTGTTTCCCATAATCTGTATGCCAACGGCGGCGTGATCGCGGGCGAAGTGGTGCTCAATAATAGCTCAAATTATGGAGCCACACTCAAGATCACCGGTAGCGATGAGGGCGTCACCGAGTTTAAGGGTTCTGTGCTCAATAACAACGGCATCATCGAAAAGGGCACGTTTACCGGCGAGGTCACCAACAACGGCACCATCACCGGCGGCGTTTTTACCGGCACGGTGAACAATAATGGAATTATCAAAAAAGCTGACGACGGCACCGGCCCAGATTTTACCGGCACGGTCATCAACGGCGAGGGCGGCACGATCGCCGCGGGCGTTTCGATCACCGCGCTGAAGTTCGTCGTGACCTTTGATAACGAGGGCACGAGAACGACGGCAATCATCGATAACGGCACCAAACTCACCGCGCCCGCCGCCCCGACCAAGGAGGGCTACCGTTTCGACGGTTGGTATTACGATAACAACGGCGGCAAAGCCAAATGGGACTTCGACGCAGGTACCGTCACGCGTGCCATGACCCTCACGGCTGAGTGGGTGCAGACTTATACCGTCACCTTTGAAACCAGCGGCGGCAGAGCGGTAGACCCTGTGACCGTCGATGCTGGCAGCACCGTCACCAAGCCCGCCGACCCGATGAAGTCCGGCCACAATTTCGGCGGCTGGTACAAGGACAGCACGTTGCAGACTCCGTGGAATTTTGCCAATGACACCGTAACGGCGGATACGACGCTCTACGCCAAGTGGACGGCGAATCCGCCCGCCCCGAGCTATGATGACCCCGACCCGACCTATGCCGTCAGCGCGCCGGCCGCGGAGAACGGCAAGATCGCCGTCAGCCCGAAGAACGCCGCTGCGGGCAGCACCGTGACGATCACGGTGAAACCCGACAGCGGCTATGTGCTGGAAACCATTTCCGTCACCGACAAGAACGGCAATGATCTGAAGCTCGCCGACAAGGGCGGCGGGAAATACACCTTCACCATGCCCGCGAGCAAGGTCGAGGTCAAGGCGACCTACATGGAGGACAACAGCGTTCTTAACTTCTTCTACGACGTACCCAACGACGCCTATTACTACGAGGCCGTCAAGTGGGCGGCGGAGAACGGCATCACTGGCGGCGTTGGTAACAGCCTCTTTGCACCGAACCAGCCCTGCACCCGCGCCCAGATCGTGACCTTCCTCTGGCGCGCGGCTGGCTCCCCCGTGGTGAATTACCTGATGCCGTTCACGGATGTGGACGAGGGCGCATATTATGCCGAGGCGGTCCGTTGGGCGGCGAGTACCGGCATCGTCACTGGCCTGACGGAGACGACCTTCGGCACAGACAGCGTCTGCACCCGCGCGCAGGCTGCGGCCATGATCTACCGCTGCGCTCAGGCGCAGGGTAAGGGCTTCACGGGCGCTTGGATGTTCCACCTGCCGTTCACCGATGTGCCCGAATGGGCGTATGAATCGGTGGCGTGGTGCTACATGAACAGCGTGACCACGGGCGTGAGCGAGACATCTTTTGCGCCGGGCAATGACTGCACCCGCGCGCAGATCGTCACGTTCCTGTGGAGAGCGTTCGGCAAGTAAATAGACGAGTTGGTAGTGCCATGCCACTACAAGAAGGAGGAGACGCATCTGATGCGTCTCCTCCTTTTCATGTTTGTCACACATAATTGGGGTTACAGCTTGAATGATTTTATATCAATCATAATTGGAAAGCTCAATTCCTCTGTCATTCGTCGAACACATTCTTCCGTTTCTGCACCCACCTCACTAATTACCATATGCGTATGATCCGCATTCCAGCCACATAGGAGAAAGCTACCCTGCTCCGTCAACTCGACTGTACGCCATACGGGGCAACTGCCATCGAACTTGACGGAGCAGCCGATCATCTTACAGTGCAATGGCATTGTAGGTTCCGGAAGCCTCATAACCACGCAGACTCGGTCAGCAGAATGGAAATCCGTTACAGTAAAGTCGGCAGAAGAATATTCAACGAAGTCTCTTGTGCCTTTCGCATCCGGCTCGATATAGTTATACGCTGTTGCCAAAAGCTCGCCTCTCTTTTCTATCGCATACTGGGTGAAGCGTTTTGGCTGAGCATAAAAGGTGTATGGCAAATGCTCGTGCTCGTTATAGTACCTCTGTAATGCAGCGCTATACATTTTTTCCCTCCTCACAAGTTTCTCCAATGTCATGGGTTCTAAAGTAGATCCCTCAATGGCACCTTTCGTTCCACAAACCAACGGCCTATCGTATTACCCGTTAGATTGGTGGATCGTTCAAAATAGAGATATGTTCTTGCACCATTGACTTGGATGGTGTAACGATCGCCTTGCCCGCCGGCTTTTGCAGCATAGGCTGGGCGAATATCGATCACGCGGTCTATTTCATATTTCTGGCCATCCTCCCAGATGATTTCCCTAGGCAGCATTGTCCCATCCGAACGATGCTCTACAAAAACGCTCACATAGACCTTATAAGCCTCACCTGGCAGCATACTTAACTCAACGGCTGCTCCAGATCTCGCTTGAGGAAATCCCCATGCGCAATATACGGAGCTATGATTCTTACACCTTGGCATTGTAGAATCCGGAGCTTGAAGTCCAGTAACTCAGGTGGCACATACAAACACTTCGCTGTCTGATAAAAGTCCATTTGCATCTCCAGCGCTTCTAAGACGGTGTCATCGCTGAGCATGAACTCCGCAGCAAACACATTTGCCTCATACTCCATTCGATTTGTATCCTCAAACATCGCAAACTCATGGAAGGTGTTAATGGCAGAATCGCTGTGGAGGACTGCATGCCCCAGCTCGTGCGCAATGATGATCCGTTGAATGCTGTCGGGCAAATCACTGTTGATTACAATCAGTTTACACCGAGAAGAAACCAGGAAAAAGCCCTTGCAGGAACGGGGACTCTTTCCCATTGGACGATCCATCACCTGGATATCCAAATACTCGCAGATCTCATACGGGTCATCTGTCTGATATTTCATTTTCAATCGACTTACTTCCTGCCTAATCGTCATCGTCAGCAATCCACTCGCCTCACTTCAGAAAGTAGTTTTCTATTATACAGCCTGACAGTACCACAAGGGTTGTCCAAAAATCCGTACACTCAGATTATTCCTGCTTACTTTTTGTAGTCTTTACGGGTGAACTTCTCGCTGGCTCGCTGCTTATTAGCAAAATATGCCTCAGTGACTGCTTGGAAGAAAAGCTCCTTATCCTGCTCAGGGACATCTCCACCAGCAAAGAGAGCACGCGTTTGTGTCAGCAGCTGCTCTACATCAGTTGCTCCTTTACGGCCATAGGCTGCTCTTGCGCTCTCGATGTATGGTGCCTCTTCAAGTCCATAGTTGGGATCTACGATCTCATCGTTGCTTAGATATGCCGTGGAAACACCCAGCACCTCTGCCAACCTCTGAAGATTTACACCGCGAGGCATTACACCTTGTTTTTCGTATTTGGTAATCGTGCGCAGCGTGACACCAATCTTATCGGCCAGTTCTGTTTGCGTAAGGCCCAGATGCGTGCGGCTCTCTCGAATCTTTTCACCAGTCGTCTTCATAACCGTCTCCTCTCGCAGGTTTGGAAAGTTTTTGAAAGTTCTATTGACAAACCATTTTCTGACCTGCTATTTTGTTATTAGAACTTATTGGAACTTAGTAGAACTCGATTGGAACTTTAGGCTCATTATATTCTGCGAACCGGAACTTGTCAATAGGAACTTTTAGGAACTTGATGGAACTAATTCTTGAAAACTATGGGCAGGAGGTATGCCGAATATGGAAGGCCGAGTTGTATTGCATAGTGACCTCAACAACTGCTATGCGAGTATTGAATGTATGCTGCATCCGGAATTGCGTGGAAAGTACATTGCAGTTTGCGGCAGCACAGAGGATCGACATGGGATCGTTCTTGCGAAGAACCAATTGGCAAAGCAATGTGGGGTGAAGACAGGTGAAGTGATTTGGGAGGCACGCCAGAAGTGTCCGCAACTGACGATTGTAGAACCGCATATGGATCAATATCTGAAATTCTCCAAAATTGTCCGCTCTATCTATTTGCGATACTCTCCGGAAGTCGAGTCATTTGGCATTGATGAGAGCTGGATTGAACTGACTGGGTCTCCGCTTCTCCAGCAGAAAACTCCGCTTGAAATCGCCAACGAGATTCGGACTACTGTGAAAGAAGAAGTCGGACTCACCGTTTCCATTGGCGTCAGCTTCAATAAGATTTTTGCGAAACTCGGCTCAGACATGAAAAAGCCAGATGCCGTGACTGTCATAACGCGGGAATCCTTCAAAGATCAAATCTGGCGGCTCCCCGTTTCAGACCTGCTCTATGTGGGGCGAGCAACGACGGAAAAGCTTCGGCTCTACGGGATCCGTACCATCGGAGATCTGGCCCAAGCGGATCGGGCAATGCTAATTCGCAGGCTTGGCGTCAATGGTGAAAAGCTGTGGGTGTTTGCCAATGGACTGGATCAATCGCGCGTTATGCCATGCGACTACGAAATCCCCATCAAGAGCGTGGGACACGGAATCACCTGCACAGCAGACCTGCGTACAAATGAAGAGGTTCGACATGTTCTGATGGAGCTCTCACAGGAAGTGGGCGCAAAGCTGCGGAAAAGTAAACTGGCTGCCACGCGGATCCGCATCAGTATTCGCGACAACACACTGTCTCAGAGAGAGTATCAGGGGAAGCTGGAATTCCCAACTCAAAGTTATACAGAGATTGCTGCGGCTGGCTTTAATCTGTTCTGCCGGCGTTATCCATGGAATGCGGATGTTCGATCTCTGACGATTAGCGCGATCGACCTGATTCCCTCGGATACACCAATCCAGCTCGATCTCTGGTCTGATTTTGAGAAGCATAATAAGCGTTTAACTTTGGAACGCACCGTGGAAGATATCCGCCATCGCTATGGGCTCGGTATGATCAATTTCGCCGCACTCACCACGGGGCTGAAGATACCTGCCCATCGGGAGGTTGAATACAAGATGCCGTCTGTTATGTATCACTGAGGAGGTATTGACTATAAACGCAGCAGTTGAAACGACT
>OIVP01000015.1_pt1 | contig 65652 bp, 58 predicted proteins | sample 1587231 | NCBI WGS metagenome assembly OIVP01 (sample SAMN02675049, study PRJEB24791) | human gut metagenome, SKBSTL061 | isolation source: stool | host: Homo sapiens | place: USA | reverse complement strand
TTAAGTGCCAGATAAGCTATAGGGGTACTTCACCAACCATTTTGACCTTTACGCCTGAATAGATACTTTATCCTACCGATCCTGCTAGCAATGCTACTAGGAGCTTGCTCTAGAGAGGTTGATGTGCAGGAGGTCTATCCCTTTGAGGTAGAGCTGATGCCATACCATCAAGATGCGACTAAAGGGCAGGCAGTGGAGGTGAGATGTAAGCTCACTCCACAGAAGCTCTTTGTCTCTCGTAAGTACTACATACGTAAGTTTCAACGTAGTGGCAAGGGATGCCTCCTACTGAATGTTGGTGGTGTTGAGCTTGCCGACAACGATAATTACGATTTAGCCGTAGGCGATTTCCGCTTATACTACACTCCTGAAGAGGGTAATCAACACACCATCGAATTAGTTGTGTCCGATGACGCTGGGCAGGAGCAGACTTTACTACTAGAGTTTCAATTGTCCGATAATTCAGGAGGAGCAGACGATTCTTCGTCCTCCCTTGGAATAGTTACTCACGGAGACAATGGGAACTATTATATCAATGGTTTTGACACGGGCATTGCTATTACAGACCCTAATCACAAGCCAGTAGTGACTATCGTAGATGGTTACTACTACCTTGATGGGGTGAAAACACCTGTGCCTAGCCACCCCCTACCTGACGAAAAAAATATTCCACCAGTAGGAGATGTTGCTCACGGAGAGAATGGCAACTACTATATCAATGGAACGGATACTGGTATAGCAATCAAGCCAGACCACAAGCCAGTAGTGACTATCGTAGATGGTTACTACTACATCGACGGAGTAAAAACTCCTGTCCCAGCACTCCCTGTTCCTGTTGTGCCTCAATATCCTGACGAGGTGCTTGTGCCAGCTCTCAAGAAGCAAGGCAAGTACGAAGTATTACTCATTAGCAAGTCTCCAGAGGTGACTTATACTGATCCCATAACAAACGAAAAGAAAACGGTGGTCGCCAATGGCGTGCGTATAGAAGATGGAGCTTGTCTCTATCAGTGTCTCTCGCCCGATTCTGTACCCGTTCCTTTTGCTACTATTAGCGGCTTACCCCGTATACCTGACAAGCGATACCAAACAGACAAGAACGGTTGTTTCATTGTTCCTGCGTCTGACCTACCAATCAAAGGTCTACCTGAGACTGGTGTCACCAAGTCTATCATCATCAATGGGAAGCAGTACTCTTCCGACAAGACCACTTACGTTCCGTCACGTATGCTTGTCAAACTAAGCTACTCTCACCAAGATGGACAACGATTTTACTTTCAGTTGACGCAGTGGGATGCAAATCTAGCTGGCGGAAAATTTGTTCCCCTTGCTGTGCATATCCCTCTTACAGGAGAATATGGTCGACCTGAAAACTTCTTCCTTTGGGCAATGAGAGATAAAGCCAAAGGACGAGGAGCTAAAAATGACTTCTCTGCCCTGCGCCATGCTTCGGTTAGAGGAACAGCAGACGGTTTTATTGAAGTTACTCTACCTAAGGTTCACATCGTTGCCGACCCTACACACCCTGCCTACTATACCACAGATCGTAAGCCGTTCTTCCTAGCACTCAGTATGTACAACGCTCCTTATGGCAATTCTCTTCAAACAATACAACTGCTCGGCATGGCAGAAAAGAGTTTCTTAGATTCTCTCTCTGACTTCTTCACCCTTTTCGAGTAGCTCCTCTAGCATCTGCCTATCATCCTGTTGTGCATCAATTGAGTAGGTCGGGAAACGACAGTTTTCTGACCTACTTTCGGTATCATATGCCCGTCATACCAAACAAGAAGGCGATAGATTGCTCTATCGCCTTCTTGTTTTTCTCATTTGCGGTTAATTGAAATTGAGTCTGGTGTCATACTCTTTACTTTTATATTTCCACCCGTTGCTCTCGGATAGAGAGATTGTTTTTCTCTCCTCTCTTACATCTTGACCATTTATGCTTTCCTTCCAAGTAAAAGACAGTGTTGTCGCAACAGGTGTCCTGTTCGCGTCTTTATCAGTATAATGTTCGGTTGCAGTGAACCAAAACGTTGAGTTGATAAAAATCGGGACTTTTGTGCTACCGTGCATTGAACGTGGAGTTGCCTTAAATATGTACTCGACCTCGGTGTTTGCAGGAATAACTAGTTTTCCATCTTCACTATCCCTATCTGAAGAAGATTCGTAGGGGGAACTCTTTTCAACTCCATTCACATAGAAGACAAAGGCTCCGCCGACGATACATTCAAACTCTATTGGTCTATTTGCCTTGAAAACTAGAGTCTGTTCCACAAAATCCGTTTCCGTCCTCCCGTTATTGTTATTATTATTGTTTGGCTCTGTCCAAACACGACCACCACCGCTACAGGCGGTTAGAAGAGTTATCGTGAACAGTCCACATAACACTGCTACAAGGCTCCATTTCTTTGTCGTATTCATATCTCTATTTCAGTTTGCTGGTTGTCTAAATTGCTGTCTCTCTTGCTGTTTGTAATCAAGAGATTTCTCTTCATCTCTATTACAAAGATACCAAAAACATCTGACACCACCAAATTTTTCCACCTTTATTTTCCGCTTTTCCAGCCCTAGTCGTTTTCCCCTATAGGTAGCCCTAAATTCTAGTCTTTATCATCAAGCGATAATCCACTCAATCTGTTTTCCTCTGTCTGAAAGAGTCCTTTTAGGACAATAAAGGCAAGCCCGAGGACATTTGCTGTTGTTGTGCAAAGCAATGCTCCAAGAACAGGGTCTGATAATTGTACGCATCTCTTGTTGAGTATTAGGATCACTAAAACTCCTGCTAGCCATACAGAGTCCACTATTATAACCCACCAAGCTAATAAACCCCGCCACCTTGTATTTTTCTTTAAACGGTCGTTGAGAAGCCATTTCTCCTGCTGTTGTAGCAGAGAGCGTCTATCGTCATTACTTGTTTGAGCTTTAGGAGGAGCAACACTTGTCTTTAACCCAATCTTTTTAGACATATTATTCTACCTCTTTGGAACTTACGTATATAATAGACTCAAAGTATTCAAGAATAAGAGCGTCAGGTATCACATCTCCCCACTTGAAGGATTCCCGTTTTCTTGTTTTGTCCCAAGGACTGTCAGGGCTATGAGACCACTCTGACAACTGCCCCGCATTCCACGTACCAAAAACTTCAAGTACAAAATTCACAACCTTGTGAAGCTGGGCATCGCTCTTCATCTTCTTTGCCTCTTCTTGAGAAATGGCTTCCTCAGAGAGTTCTGATAGATCATCAAACTTCAGTAATGCATTCCGAGTTGTAGGAAACACGGGACCATACGGCCATGCCTGAGGGTGTTCATTTAGGAGTCTCTTCCCATACACTCTTAGGTATGTACCATATATAATGTATAGTAACTTCTGAACCTTAGTTATATTGATCGCTATTCGTTCTTTGTTTACCAATGTCACCAAGTACATAGCAACATCGGTACTTCTATATATATAGGTGTCTTCTATCTGTATGCTCATACTTATTTTCCGTTCGATTGACTACGTGGAGTGTTGGTTTCAGTTGGTTGCGTTGTCAGTTCTTCATCGCAAAGGTACGCATAGTCGCTGTAATAAACTGTAAATACCCCAAGATTAAGGGACAACCTCTTGTCTATTTGGAAAATAAGTTGTATATTTGCCCTCGTGATGAAGAGATAGTTTCTACCTCCTTCCACCGAGGTCTTTGAAAGTGCCTGTTTGGCTACAAAATGGCTACACGATGTTTCACAACATTCACATCCCCCCTATAAACGAGACGTTTATAAAAACACTTTCGCTTCTTCCGAAGTTTCATTTGATTCTTCCGAAGAATTTTTTCTTTCCTCCCGAGGAAATCGAAATTTCCTCGGGAGGAATTTGGGAAATTCCTCGGGTGACATGGAATAAAACGAGACTGTTGCCAAAGTCAACAGTTTCACAATCTTGCTTGCAAGATTGTCTAGACTTTGCAGAAAGGATGAAGCGCAAGGCGCTGAGGGTGAGGTCTGAAGCCCACATACCTCCGTATGTGACCGAAGCCGAATCCCGAAAGCAACACAGCGATTCGCCTTTATGCAACAGTCTCTATTTGGCGACAAGGCGAGTGCTACAGGACAGCGCTCAGGCATAGGCGAAATATTGTACCTTTGTGCAGACTCATAGTTCATCCTATCAACTGTCACTACAAGATGAATGTTGCTACCTTACCACGTCTGCTACGTTGCGATCAGTGGATCAAGAACCTCTTTGTTCTAGCACCCGCCTTCTTCGGTGGGGTGCTCCTAGACTCGTCGCTGTGGGGTGGCTTGGTGGTGGCGTTTTTAGCTTTTTCGCTGCTCTCCTCTTCGATCTACATACTCAACGACATAGTGGATCAAGCGCGTGATCGACTGCACCCGAAGAAACGTCTGCGTCCGATCGCCTCTGGGGCGGTCTCGATACCGGTCGCGTGGACCATGGCCGCACTCCTCCTAATCATTGCTGTGGCTCTGCCACTGGCTTTTCTGCCTCGTGCGCTCTGGTGTCAGACGCTCGGGATTATGGGCGGTTATTGGCTGATCAACGTCTGCTACAGCTACTGGCTCAAGCAGATAGCGGTGGTCGATGTGGTCTCTATCGCTGTGGGCTTCGTGCTGCGGGTGCTACTCGGAGGGATCGTCGCTGGGGTGGTGGTCTCGGAGTGGCTCGTGGTGATGACGCTACTCCTATCGCTCTTCCTAGCCCTAGCCAAGCGGCGTGACGACTACCTCCTCTATGAGCGCAGTGGGGTAGCGATGAGACAAGCGATCAAGGGGTACAATCGCCCCTTCCTAGACCATACGCTGACGATGATCGTGGGCGTCCTACTCATCTGCTACCTCCTCTACACGCTCTCGGCCGAAGTGCATGAGGAGCCTGGCGGAGACTACCTTTACCTGACAGCACTCCCAGTCCTCGTGGGCTTACTGCGCTACCTCCAGATCACACTGGTGGAGGAGCGGAGCGGTAGTCCTACGCAGATAGTGTACCGTGATGCGATCATCGGCATCTGCGTCGTGGTGTGGGGCATGCTCTTTGGGCTATTGCGCTATGTGGTATAAAGGGGGAAGCGCATGGATACGATAGCAATCTTTGACCTAGATGGTACGCTCACACGGCGGGACACGCTCATGCCGTGGTTGGTGCAGATGCAGTCGTGCGGCTCGTTCGTGTGGCATCTGCCTTACTACATTTATCAATATGCTGCCTATCGGTTGCGTGGTGGCGCGGCTGACCGCTATAAAGAGCGCATCATTGGCACGGTGGTGCGAGGCTGGAGCTATGAAGAGGGCGTGCAGCGGGGAGCGGCTTTTGCAGATCAGATAGACCAGATGCTCCGCCCCGAGGCTATACGTTGTCTGGAGCAGCATCAACGTGATGGACATCGGACGGTCTTGCTGACCGCTTCGACAGATCTGGCGGTCTCGTCGTGGGCTAGGCGTCGTGGCTTTGACCACGTACTGGCGACGGAGCTGGAGCTGTCGGAGGGTGTCTATACGGGACGCTTTGCCACGCCTAACTGTAAGGGCACCGAAAAGGTGCGCCGTCTGGATCTAGCTCTCCCTGAGTGGCGAATGGACACAACCTATGGCTATGGTGACAGCGCGAGTGATCGAGACTTCCTGGCTCTATGTACGAAGCATTACTATGGAACTTTTGAATAAGCACTTACTACGGCGGTGGCGTGTGGAGCTGCTCTGCATGCTGGGCGTGTGGGCACTGCTCTCTGTCTTAGCTCTCTATATCTATAGCACTGGGCTGCTGACACCACATGGCGACGCTATCGGTGCTTATCTCGGGTATGACAACTACTACCGCTTTACAACGCGTGGCGGGGCGTGGGACGTGAGCCATCCGCTGATCACACCGCTATACCTTACTAATAGGGTGCTACTGGTGCCGCTTCTAGGCGAAGGGGGCGCACTCGTCGGCATACTCCTCGCCTCTGCACTTCTCATGGCTATTGCCGTAGCGGGATGCTGCGGCTACCTGAGGCGTGTCGTACAGCTCGATACGGGACGAAGCCTGCTCCTATCGGGGCTCCTCCTGTCAACCTTTACGGTGATGACGCTCTCCTTTACGGTAGAGAGCTATCCGCTATCGATGGCTTTACTCGTCTTATCTATCCTCTGTCTGAGCGGTCAGCTGAAGCAGGAGAAACGCCTGTCGGGTTGGCAAGTCTCGCTGTGGAGCCTCTTGCTGGGAGGCGTGACGCTGACAAACTTTGCCAAGCCGCTCTCGCTGCTTCCTCTGAGCAAAGAGTCGCTCTGGCAGCGGGCGCGCAAAGTGCTGCTCCCGACATTCATCCTGCTGGCACTCGTTGTGGCGGTGGGGTGGTTTTACCAGCAGAGAGGGGCTGGACCAGAGGCTGAGGAACCGATGCTCACGGCTCAGGTCAATGATCTGTTGCGCTTTCAAACGAGGTCGGCAGATGTAGTGCCAGACTTCTTCGGGCACCCGCTCCTCATCAGCGACTTAGAGATGCGCGAGTTGCACGGCGAGACGGTGCTGAGACCTACTCCCTATGCTTGCTGGGTTATGCAGCTGCTCCCGTGGGGGGTAGTGCTACTGCTCCTCTCGATGATCTGGGTAGGACGGCGTTACCCGTTGGCCTGGGCGATACCGCTCTACTTAGCGGTAGATGTAGCGGTGCATCTAGTCGGTGGCTACGGGCTAGATGAAGCGGTTATCTTCGGGGGGCACTGGGTCTTTCTAGTGCCGATGGCTCTAGGGTGGCTTTACCGTGTGCTGCCTAAGCAGGCGTACCGATATATGGATATCGCGCTGCTTCTCCTATCCACCTATATGTGTGCCCACAATCTGACCATCATCTTATCTCGTATGGGATGAGACTGTAGCTTAGTGCTCCCGGTCTGCCCTCTCCTTGCTAAAGTTGTCTCAGCCTCTTGAAACTGTTGCATAAAGGCGAATCGCTGTGTTGCTTTCGGGATTCGGCTTCGGTCACATACGGAGGTATGTTCCCTTCAGCCCTCACCCTCAGCGTCTTGCGCTTCATCCTTTCTGCAAAGTCTAGACAATCTTGCAAGCAAGATTGTGAGACTGTTGACTTTTGCAACAGTCTCCTCTTGGCAATTCTAGTTTCTCCCATATGAAACTCTAGTTTCATATGGGAGATGGACCGCAGAGGGTGCGAAATAAAGAGCGGTCACGGAGCTACGCTCGGGTAACTCTGTGACCGCTCGGTCGTTTTAATAGAATGCTGTTTCGCCTGTTACACTGTGCAGTGTGGGAGGCTAGAGGCTAGAGTTTAGAATTTAGAAATCGATGGGCTGGCCAGTGGCGACGTTGACGGCGACCTGCGCTAGGCGCACAGCAACGAAGGTCTCGATGTACTGCATCTCCGACTCGAGCCAGTTGCGCTGCGCTAGTGAGAGTGTCTCCAATGTGACGCCCCCCTCCTTATGTCCCTCGGTCGAGAGGTCAAGGTTGAGCTTTGCATCGGTGCGGATCTGCTGGGTTTCGGTGTAGCGTGCTAGTGCTTCGGAGAGCTGCCGTGAGGCTTGCTCGTTTTGCATCCGGATGGCACGCTCAGCGTCTTGTAGCTCTAGCTGGCGTACCTGCTGGCTAGCAAGCGCTGCCGAGCGACTCTGCACGCCTTGGTAAATGCCCGTGATGGGGACCTGAACGGCCACACCGACCATCCACGTGCTGCCAAACTGCTTCTTAAAGCCGTCCATAGGGTTGGGAGACATAGTGAGTAGCTGTGCCGTAAAGCCTACCTCGGGGAGCATCTCTCCGAGTGCCATCTGGGCACGTCGCTTCTCTGCCTCGACGGCTAGGTTAGCAGCTTTGAGCTCGACACGCTCCATCGGATTGATTGTGCTGTATAGCTTGGGCTGGCAAGGATCTATCGGTTGCTGGCTGGCAAGGGTGAAGTCGGGAGCAAGCTCTATGGCTTGCTCAGCAGGGATACGGCACTGATGCTTGAGCAGGATAAGCAACGCCTGCAAGCCTTCTCGTAGCTTGCTCTCCTGGAGCTTGGCGTTATTGCGATTGACCCGTACGGAGACCACCTCTCGGTCAGCTACGACTCCTTGCTCCTTCATGGCTGAGACGTCTGCAAGTGTCTTGTCCAGCATCTCGTTGAATTGACCGATCGCTTTGAGCTGCTCCTGTAGCTGGACCGCCTGCCAGTAGGTCTTGGCGATCTGCTCCTCCTCGCTACGCTGCTGTATGGTCCACTGGTACTCGGCAGCCTGCTCACCGATCTGAGCTAGGCGCACACCATTGTAGATGCGTCCACCAGCGAAGATGGGCTGACGTAGCGATAGAGAGCCGTAGAAGATGTGTCCTAGCTCGAGGCTCATCTTGTCATCGATCCAAGACTGAGCACTGCCCAGATTGGGGATCCCTGGGATGTTGGGCGTCTGCATTGGCGGAAGCCAGGAGGGGAGGTCGATGGAAAAAGGCTTGAGCTTCGCTGGTGTGTAGAGCCACCCGCCCGAGAGTGAGATCTGGGGGAAGAAGTTGCTCTGAGCCTTGAGCCGTGTGGCTCGTGCGCCTTGTCGCTGTGCCTCTAGCTGTGCGGACGGCGCTGGACTCTCCTGATGATAACGCATGCAGTCATGTAGCGACAGCTTGAGGGGCTCCGTCTGAGCGTAGAGGGAGCCGGTAAGTATACAACTGAGGGCGACTATAAGCACGCCTCTCAGGGGTGTCAATAGATCTCTTATCATAAGCTAAAGGTGGTGTGTCCGATGCGATGACCATCGGCAAAAACGTCTGCTCGGTAGCTCCCTGAGAGGAGCGCCTGCGTAATCTGATAATAGATGGTGACGGGAGTATCCTCGCCTGTGTACTCGATACTCTTGGAGGCTGTCGCCTGAAGGGTCTGTCCCTCGAAGCTAAAGGCTCCGCCAGAGCCACTCATCGGCATGTCATTGGGGTTGAGAATACGTACGTAGATCGCTTTGTTGCCGACGGGAGCGGTGACATTCTTTTTGATCGTAAAGGATACCGCCAATGTCTCCACCTTGTCAATGCGTGAGGTGCGCTTACCTCGATTGTTGAGCGGAGAGACGGAGAGCCCAGAAATGTCTAAGCGGGCTGCTATGGCGACTTGGTCGGATAGTGCGGCTTTCTCCTGCGAGAGTCGTGAGGCCTCGCTGCTGATGCGGGAGTAGTCTTCCTTGACCTGCTGATTCTCGGCAACTAGTCGTTCGTTGGTTGCATGGAGCGAATCGATCTGTACGATGTAGCTACGGAGCAGTGCACGGAGTGTATTGATCTCGCCCGTTAGCTCACTGATGCGCTTCGCATTGGATGCCTTGACGGAGGCAAGCTCTTGGCTTAGCTGCTTGACACGCTCCTGCTCGCTCTCTAGCTGAGCGAGTAGCTCATCATTGTCAAAGGAGAGATTCGTCTCGCCTGACGATGAAGCGAGCTTCTCGTACTGTAGCTGATACTGCGCTGCCAGCTCGTCCAGCTCTTGCTGCATGCGCTGCTTCTCCATGTCGACCAGCTCGCTCTGCACGCTCTGCATCTGCTGCCGCTCACTCCTTATATATATCCATGCACCTACGATGACGAGGAGCACCACGAGGGCAGCTCCAGCAATGATATACTTGATGTGCTTGTTGTCTAGTTTAGCCATGGGGTTGGTCTTACTTGATTCTCTTCAAGATGCCCCGTCGTGTCAATTGATAGGATAGGGGCGATGTACTGATAAGTTGTTCGATGCGCTTGGCCTCCTCCTTTGTAGTCCAGCCCTCCAATGAGGGTGTCGCACTGATACAGACCTCTCGTCTGCCTTGCTCTGTGGCAAAGGTTAGCACGAGCGGCATCTCTGCTAGCTGGGACAAAAGGGCCTCGGAGGGGGTGGGGACAGGCTCTTTGGGCTGTAAAAGCCAGTCAGTGTATGGAATAGTGTAGGATAGCACCCACTGCTTCTCTTGCTTGGGCAGGAAGGCTGTGAGCTGACTCACACGGTAGGGTCGCTCGAGGGTAGTGATCTGTAGTAGAGGTCGCTCGCCTTGAATGCGCCAAGGAGCGAGTAGTAGCTCGTAGGTGAGTAGACCTGATACGGAGATTGTGCAGCGGAGACGAGCTTTGTCTATCCGCATCTTAAGAGAGTCCTGAGCCTTAGTCTGTAAGGTGACGGTGGTCTCGGGGGTGTCTAGAGCTTTCTGCAGGAGTTGTCCCCAAGTGCTGTCGCTGATGGCGGGGGCTACACCGAGGGGGCGCTCAATGATCGTCTGATAGCGCTGCTCTAGCTCGGCCCGCTCCTGAGCTACGAGGGGACGACAAATGAATGCCAGTAAGACAATAAGGAGATATCTACTTTTGAGGTGCATAAAGCTTCAAAAAAGTGCCACGCTAAGAGAAACTTAAACTAAGGTGAGACGACCGCATACCTTGAACGGGTGCTACGTCTCTTCCCTACGCTCCGCAAAGGTAGTGAAATAAGCGATTGCAGCCTCTAGTGCTACTAACGTATCTAGGAAAGGAACTCTTTAAGCCTGATAGGGGAGGAGCTGAGAGCTAGGCAAAGAGCGTGGAACCAGGAGAGCTTAGCGAAGGATGAAGCGAAGCGGTTTAAACTTCCTGCGAAGAAATCCCTTTGCCATACCGAGCCCTACGGTCCATAGGATTGGCTTAGCGAGAGACATACCGGTATTGATAATTCGCTGTGTCACTCCTTGGAAGCTCTTTCCGTCTTGATCGCTCTGAGTCAGAGAGCTGTAGGTGGATTGCTTAGAACCTCTAGTAAGCTTGGAGAGTAGAGAGTTCTCCTTGCGTCGCTGCTTACGTGTCGATGGTGTGAGTAGGCAACCTAGTAGAGAGCCTGGAGGCGCGATCTGCTCTTTTACCTCGTTGATAAGTGTCTTCTTGATGCCCAGCCCTTTGATATATCCTAGGTCTCTCTGCCAGGCACGCTCAGCAATTACGAGATCAGCCTCGGCGAGTTTCTGACGTCTTTGGAAGTCTTGATATGATACTCTTTTCTTCATGTTTGATGGTCAGGTTAGCGGGTTTGCGTGATGGATGATTCGTTGGTAGGTGTGAGGGCTCCTTCGCTCTCAGTAGCGACGTAGCTTGAGTCCTTTTCGTCGGATGCCATCGGCTGTGGGCGTAGCTTGTCATCAAGCTTATTCAGGGAATCATATACCTTGCGATAGATACTGGCACTGATGGCACGCACGATGACCTTGCGCAGTAGCAGCGTGATAATTACTAATAGCAGTAAGACTCCAGCACCTATGAGGAAGCTCCACCCCCAACCTAGTTCTAGCCAAGCATTGATACCAGCTACTCCAGCAAAGAGTAGGAGGATCATCACGAAAGGCAATAGCGACAGTACTAGAAGTATCGTAAGGAGATTTCCTGCGACCTTCATGCCCGCATCAGTGCTTGAGTAGATTGCTCGACGAGCGGATGCCTTGAGGTACTCCTTCGTATGGTGTATAAAGCGAGATATATTAAAGTCTTGCATAGGGTGTCAGCGATTAAAGGATAGAGTTTAGAAGCTAGAGGGTTGAAGATAACAACTAGAGGATAGCATACCCATCTGCCACAAGTACTTGTGAATCCTCTTGCGCGGATGAGCGTGCTACCCTCTCAGTCCTATTGAGTCAGTACTCCTCAATGGAAATTGCCTCAGTACGAGAGCTTACTTGACTGCCTTCTTAGCTTCTTCGACAGTCTCCTTAGCTTTGCTGGCCGTCTCCTTAGCCTTGTCCACAGTCTCGTCGAACTGCTCCTCGACCTCTTCGGCAAACTTTTCGCCACGCTTTTGTAGCTTGTCGCGATAAGTCTCGAATCGATCCTTTGCCTCATAGTAGCCCTCTACGAGAGTGTCGCGTGTACGATCTGCTGTGGTGCTTAGATCATCATAGAGACGATCACGCTTGTCGCGGTCAGAGAGGTAAGTAATAGCGGCTCCGATAGCTGCTCCAAGAGCAATGCCTAGTGCTATACGTCCTGTGTTGTTCATATCTGTTCTGTTCTTTAATAGTGAATATTATTGGCTTGTTATTAGTTTGTAGATCGCTTTCGACGATCTATGTTTGTCTTGGTGTCCTCTGGCTCACACCTATTCATTGGTGCAAAAGCGGGAGAAACTTCCTTGACACTCTAAAGGTACGAAAAAATAGTCATACGACAAGTGCTTTGGAAAATTAATTTCGAATTAAGGGCACCAGTCCGGTAGATGCATCAACTTATCAGATGCGCTCTAACACTAGCTCAATGAGCCCGTCGATACCCTGCTTGTAGTTGGTGTTCATATTCAAGTTCTGACGTCCAGCGATGATGTAGCAGACGGTCAGCGTGTCATGTCCTAGGAGGCTACCTATGCCACTGAGGGCAGCCGACTCCATCTCAAAGTTGGTGATGCGCTGTCCTTCATACTCAAAGGCCTCGATCTTCTGATTCAACTTTGGATCAGCAAGCGGCAGGCGCAGCTGTCGTCCTTGAGGTGCGTAAAATCCGTTGGCAGCGATTGTACAGCCACGCACGATATCTCCATAGTCCCCGACGATCTGCTGATAGAGCGACTCACTACAATTGACCACGTAGGGGTCTAGTCCCTTGATGGGCCACTGCAGCTGCTCCTTGAGTGCTGCCTCAAAGGGCAGATCACGTATCGCCTCCGTATTGGCGTAGAAAAAGAGCGATCCCTCGAATCCGATCGCCTTGTGTGCTGCGACGTAAGTGCCTATTGGCGTCTCAGGCTGCAGACCGCCACTGGTACCCACACGCACCATCGTCAGCTTACGGTGGTTAGGACGTACTTGGCGAGTCTCCAGGTCAATGTTGGCAAGCGCATCTAGCTCGTTGATGACGATCTCAATGTTGTCGCAGCCGATGCCGTGGCTCTGCACGGTGATCCGCTTGCCACGATAGGTACCCGTGATGGAGTGAAACTCACGATTGCTTACTGAGCACTCCTGCGAGTCGAAGTGTGAGGCGATCATATCCACACGCGCTGGGTCGCCACAGAGGACTATCTTGTCAGCCAGCTGTTCGGGCTTCAGATGGAGGTGAAAGATAGAGCCATCGTCATTGACAATTAGCTCGCTGGGAGGTATGATGCGGTTCTGTGTACTCATAGCTGTATTCCGTTTATGATGAATGATGACACTCCAAAAATACAAAAACTCCGCCACATCTCCTCGTTTTTGCGAAAACGCGGGGCGTGGCTTATTTGTGTAGTCGCTGATGTTTTATTACTTTTGCACTGGTAAGTAACTAAGTAACTTCACAGAATAGATAGATAATATATGGCTACAACAGCAGACTTTCGCAATGGCATGTGCCTAGACATTGATGGGCAGTACTACTTCATCGTAGAGTTTCTTCACGTTAAGCCAGGCAAGGGACCAGCGTTCGTTCGCACGAAGCTGCGCAATGTCGCTACGGGTCGCATCATCGACAAAACGTGGAATAGTGGTGTCAAGGTAGAGGAGGTACGCATCGAGCGTCGTCCCTATCAGTATCTTTACAATGATGATATGGGCTACCACTTTATGCATCCTGAGACATTTGACCAGATCGCTATCAATGGCGAGCTGATCGAAGGTGTCCGCTTCCTCAAGGAGGGCGATATGGTTGAGGCAATGGTACATGCTGAGAGCGAGACAATCCTGACCTGCGAGCTACCTGCACACGTAGATCTGCGCATCAGTCATACGGAGCCTGGTATCAAGGGTGATACAGCTACCAATAGCCTCAAGCCTGCTATCGTTGAGACAGGGGCTGAGATTCGTGTACCGCTCTTTATCAATCAGGACGATGTGGTCACGGTAGATACCCGTGATGGTTCTTACGTAGGGCGTGTCAAGGAGTAAACGACACTAGTCCATATTATCCCTAAAGCAGTCGCCCCGTACCGCTGAGAGGCGATGCTGCAGAAGCCGTGTAGTTCTCTCGATCAGAGCTGCATGGCTTCTCCGAATCTACCGCAGAGGTGACACTATATATAATATGAGTCAGATATCCCGTCTAGCTGGGGTGGCCATCCCACTCTTTAGCCTGCGTCGCCAAGGCGATGCGGGGTGTGGTGACTTTGCCTCTTTGGAGGCTTTTGCCCCGATAGCGGAGCGGATGGGTATGAGCATCATACAGCTACTTCCTCTAGAAGATACGACGTTTTATGGAGACAGTCGTGACTCTTATCCCTATCGTCCACTGGCCTCTACGGTACTCAACCCAATCTATATAGCGGTAGATCAGTTGCCCTCACTCAAGGATCAGAAACTAGAGCAAGAGCTACAAGAGGAAGCTAAGCGACTGAGTGCGCAAAAGACCTTCGACTATACGCAGGTGTGGCAGCTCAAGCGACGCTGGCTGTGGGCATCCTTTACAGAGCAGGCGGATGCTTCGGAATACTTCACCGAGATGCTCTGTCGCTATGCTCGTTGGTGGGTCAAGGATGAGCAGGCTCCCCTCTGGCACTATTGGGTCGCTCTCCGGAGGGCTTTGGATCTACTGCCCGAGGAAGAGCGTACTCCGTGGAACTTCTGGGAGAGCCTAGAGCGGGTGAATCAGATCCGACAAGAAGACGAACAGCGGGTCATACGCACGGGCAATTTCTATGTCTACTGCTATATGGTGGCTCAGCGGCAGATGCGCCGTGCCGTAGCCACGCTACACCGGCATGAGATCTCTCTCATGGGCGATCTGCCTGTAGGCGTGGATATACATGCCGTCGATACCGTTGTATATCGCAAACTCTTTCAATTCAAACGCTCGTGTGGAGCGCCACCCGACTACTTCTCTCCTGACGGACAAAACTGGGGCTTCCCGACCTATCGCTGGAACAAGCGTCTGATGCCACTCTGGTGGCGGGAACGGCTGGCCTATATGGAGCAGTTTTATGATTACCTGCGGGTAGATCATGTGCTAGGCTTCTTCCGTATGTGGTCCATACTACGTGACGGGCGATCTGGTATGCTCGGATTTTTTGATCCCAGTAAAAGTTATGAGCGTGTAGCGCTACAAAAGATGGGCGTGGCAGAGACGCTACGCCCCGAGTGGATCGCTCCGATCCAGAGTCCCACCTCTACGGAGGTACTATGGATCACTCGTGGCTGGGTCAATCGCTTTTCGCTTAGGTACAATGTGGCGCAGTCCGAAGCCTTTGGCAAACTTACACCTGAGCTACAGGAGCGCCTGCGCAATCTTCAGGCAGAAGCGTATCGTTCCGATGAAGAGCGATGGCGGAAGAATGGTCTAGAGCGACTATCGCTCCTGAAGAGCTTGACCTCGATGCAGCTCTGTGCTGAGGATCTGGGAGTAGTCCCTCAGTGTGTCTACCCAGTCCTAGAGAAGCTAGGCATCCTCAAGCTGTACGTAGAGCGCATGCCTAAGAGTGCCGGCATCGAGTTTGAGGCGGCGCCATACTTCTCCGAGGATAGTGTCGGCACCACCTCGACGCATGACTGTGCGCCACTACGCTTGTGGTGGATGGAAGATGCTGAGCGCTCACGACGCTACTACGACTACTTCCTCGCTGACTACGGCGTCCCCTATGACACTTCGCTCACACCTAAGCTGGCGAAGATCATCGTGCGCCGGCACTTAGAGAGCCCCTCAAGACTCTGCATACTGCCGATGCAAGACTGGCTAGCCCTGAGCCCCGCGCACTGCGCCACGGTTGATCCTCATAGCGAGCAGATCAATGATCCTAGCAATCCCCATCATGTGTGGAGTTATCGTATGCCTGTCACTATCGAGGAGCTACCAGACGACTGGATACGACAGCTCCACCAGATGATCTCAAAGACTCATCGGCTGTAAGCTAGTCGTCCTATTTTCTTTCAATCTCCTAACAACATTCCCCCTACATATCATCTATGCGAAAGCTTAATGCAAAAGAGATCAAACAATTGACGGACCAAGGCTGCCAAGCGCAGGACTGGTCCTTGGTTCGCGTTCATAGATATTTTGATGCTAGTCGCTGTCAGCAGGTACACTTCATCGGTAAGTGCGAGATAGGCGACAATCGTGGCGGTCGCCCCTCCGAGGAGGAGCCGAGCTACGTCGAGCCCTACCACTTAGCTCACGCTAGGCTGGTCAACTGTACCATCGGCGATCGAGTCATCATCGATGGCGTCCGGGACTGCATCTCGCATTACGACATTGGTGACGATGTAGTCATCCACGACATAGCAGCTCTCAAGGTAACGGGTGAGACCTCCTTCGGTAATGGAACCCTTGTGGAGGTACTCAACGAGACCGGTGGTCGTGAGGTGCCCATCTGCGATATCCTGACCGCTCAGACCGCCTACATGCTGGCGATGTATCGCCATGACAAAGAGCTACAGACAGCGCTCTCTAAGCTCGTCGAGGACTACACAGCCTCTGTGCGCTCGGATCGTGGTACCATCGGTGAGAGTTCCCTGATCAAGCATTGTGGTCTTATGACCAATGTTAAGGTAGGCCCTCACAGCTCCATCATTGGAGCCGCTGTACTAGAGAATGGTTCTGTCAATAGTACGGTACTGAGTCCCACACGAGTCGGCTACGGGGTGATCTGTCGGGACTTCATCTTTTCTGCTGGTTGTGTCGTCTCTGATGGCTCCAATGTCTCACGCAGCTTCATCGGTCAGGGGTGCTCGGTGACCCATCTATTCAGTGCGCACGACTCGCTTTTCTTTGCCAATTGTCAGTGCGAAAACGGAGAGGCTTGTGCTGTCTTTGCAGGACCCTTTACCGTCACGATGCACAAGAGTAGTCTTCTGATCGCTGGTTACTATTCCTTCCTCAATGCGGGCAGTGGTTCTAACCAGAGCAATCACCTGTACAAGTTAGGACCCATTCACCAGGGCGTTGTAGAGCGTGGTAGCAAGACCACCTCCGACTCCTATATCTTGTGGCCTTCGCGCATCGGTGCTTTCAGTCTGATTATGGGTCGTCATGTGGATCATATTGACTCGTCAGACTTCCCCTTCTCCTATATTATAGAGAATGACAACCAGACCTACCTCGTGCCAGGTACCAACCTGCGTAGCGTCGGTACCATCCGTGATACTAAGAAGTGGCCTAAGCGTGATAAGCGTCACCCAGAGGAAAAGCTCGACTGCGTCAACTACAACCTCCTCTCGCCTTATACGGTCGGCAAAATGTATAAGGGGTGGCATAAGCTTAAAGCGCTCGAGACACACCTCGGTAGCCGGGATGCTACCTATATCTATCACGATATGCACATTCGTCATGGCTCCCTCGTCAAGGGGTGTAGGTACTACGAGATGGGCATCGTCAAGTTCCTCGGCAACTCACTCATCCAGCGCATCCAAGACCAAGCGCCCAAGAGCAAGCGTGAGCTAGCCACCTGTTTGCCTCCGACCAGCAATGAGGGGCTCTCGGACTGGCTCGACCTAGCGGGTATGATCGCTCCACGTCGCCTCATACGTACTCTGATCAAACAGATCAAAGAGGGGCAGATCAAGACGCTCGAAGAGGTCAACGTCGCCATCCGCTCCATACATAGTCGCTATTACGAGATCGAGTGGCACTGGGCGTACGATCTGCTCCTGCGTTGGTACGACATCGCCGCCAAGGATCTCACCGTGGAGCGGGTCATACAGATCGTTAAGGAGTGGCAGGAGACCGTCGTCGAGCTAGACGAGTATTTGCTCAAGGATGCTCACAAAGAGTTTGAGATGCTCACACAGGTAGGCTTCGGTATAGACCTCGATGGGGATCACAATCGTCGCATCGATTTCGAGCAGGTACGTGGTAGCTATGAGGACAACGCCTTCGTCGCAGAGGTACACGACCATATACGTCGCAAGAAGCTCCTCGGCGAGACGACCCTAGCACAGATCGACGCTCTCCCCGAGTAACCTTGCAGCTCGCTAAAGCGAGACAGTTGGCGAAACACACGGACGCACGATCGGTACGAGTAACCCTGTGTAGGGACGCACGGTCGTGCGTCCGTTGCATCAAAGCGAGACGTCTCCACGTAGGGACGCACGATCGGTACGAGTAACCCTGTGTAGGGACGCACGGTCTGTGCGTCCGTTGCGTCAAAGCGAGACGACGCTCTATTGGGACGCACGATCAGTACGAGTAACCCTGTGTAGGGACGCACGGTCGTGCGTCCGTTGCGTCAAAGCGAGACGTCTCCACGTAGGGACGCTCGATCGGTACGAGTAATCCTGTGTAGGGACGCACGGTCTGTGCGTCCGTTGCGTCAAAGCAAGACGACGCTCTATTGTAACGCTCGGCTAGCGTCCGTTGTATCAGATCGACGCTCTCCCCGAGTGATCCCGCAGACCATAACATAGTATCCCTCCCGAGGAATTTGGAAAATCCCCACGGAGGAAATCGCAAATCCCCACGGAGGAAAGAAAAAATAGTTCGGAAGTTTCATTTGATTCTTCGGACGTATTTCCCCTTACCTCCGTGGCAAATTTTTATTCTCCAGTGGGCTATTTGAAAATTCCTCCCGAAGAATCGGAGTTTAGAGGAGACGACTCCTGTAGGGACGCACGGTCTGTGCGTCCGTCCCCGTTAAAGCCCTAACGCCGTAACCCTTGATACAACGGACGCACAGACCGTGCGTCCCTACAGTGTTCGTCCCACTTCACCCGTCGTCTCGTGCGTCCCCACACAGGGCTACACGCCTTTCTGTACCACAACGGACGCCCTCCGACTCGACACTTCCGTTCGTGTCTATGTATTTGATAGTTGAATCTACGATATCAAAAATCTTTTGTACCTTAGCAGAGAACCGAAAACCTTAATGCTAGTATGCTCAAAAAGAATCTCAAAGCTATCTGGACAATAGCTCTACTAGGAGTTGTCTTAGGCACTCTTCCTTCCTGTCAGAAGGATGATAAAGAGCCTGTCAGTAACACTCCCCAGCTTGCAGGAACGCACTGGGAGGGGACTATTACATTCAATGATACAGACACACTCTTGGAACCGAATGTCTTTGATTACAGTATGCTTTTTTTCTCTAGCCTTGAGGGAGAGGCAACTATTCCAAGGTTTCGACAGAATGTTGAAGATGTTCAAAGGTTTGTTGTTCCATTTGAATATACAATTGGAACTTCTTATATCAAACTTAAACCTATTCCAGCTGGAAGTGATCCGTGGAAAGCCTACAGTATTAGAGAATGTCTCAGTGGAACTTGGCTCTTGAAAGAACTGTCAGCGAATAAGATGACTTTTTATAGATCTCCTGGATCAGAAGTCGTTGTCACACTCAACAAGGTGCAGCTATGAAGCAAAACTTGTTTTGAATTCGAAGCAATGCTACAGAACACCTGGATCTGAGACTATCATGACGCTTAAAAGGGTTCTTTAAGACTTACACTAGTTCTAACGCACACAACCACATTGTTCCGATCGGGACAATGTGGTTGTGTGTTATGGAGTCATCAAAACAAGGTATGACAGCAAGATAATTAGTACCTTTGCAGGAGAGCCGAGCTGACACGAGAGCGAGGCTTCGTCACGTTGTATACTTATCCTTATAATATATGTCGCTACAGTGCGGTATCGTAGGACTACCCAACGTCGGTAAGTCCACTTTGTTTAACTGCTTGTCGAACGCTAAGGCGCAGTCGGCCAACTTCCCCTTCTGCACGATCGAACCCAACGTCGGGGTCATCACCGTGCCGGATGAGCGTCTCAATAAGTTGGTCGAGATGGAGCACCCTAAACGGACGATACCTGCCACGGTAGAGATTGTCGACATCGCAGGACTGGTCAAAGGTGCTAGCCAAGGCGAGGGACTGGGCAATAAGTTCCTCTCCAACATCCGCGAGACCGATGCGATCATACACTTGCTGCGCTGCTTCGACGATGACAACATTACGCACGTTGACGGCTCTGTAGATCCTGTGCGCGACAAGGAAATCATCGATACAGAGCTACAACTCAAGGATCTGGAGACGGTGCAGACGCAGCTCAAGAAGTCCGAGCGACAGGCTCAGACGGGTGGCGACAAGCAGGCGAAGATCCGTGTCGCGCTCCTCAAGCGCATCGAGGAGGCACTGCTACAAGGGCTTAACGCTCGCTCGGTGACGCCTGAAAACAAGGACGAGGAGCAGGCGCTGCGAGACCTTTTCCTACTAACGGCTAAGCCTGTCCTCTACGTCTGTAATGTCGACGAGGCGAGTGCCGCCACGGGCAATGCTTATGTGGAGGCTGTTCGCAAAGCTATCGCTCATGAGGATGCGGAGCTACTGGTCGTATCGGCGCATATCGAGAGCGAGATAGCAGAGCTGGAGGAGTATGAGGAGCGTCAGCTCTTCCTGCAGGAGCTAGGGCTGGAGGAGACGGGTGTCAACCGTTTGATCCGAGCCGCTTACAAGTTGCTCAACCTCGAGACCTTCTTTACGGCGGGTCCTGATGAGTGCCGTGCCTGGACTTTTGTCAAGGGGAGCAAGGCTCCTCAGTGTGCCGGCATCATACACACCGACTTCGAGCGTGGCTTCATACGTGCTGAGGTGATCAAGTATGAGGACTACGTGCACTACGGCTCCGAGACGGCTGTCAAGGAGGCTGGTCGTATGGCGGTCGAGGGCAAGGATTACATCGTGCAGGACGGCGATATCATGCACTTCCGCTTCAACGTATAGCGCCTCTAATACAAAGTATTAACACCGAAATAGAATCAACCTATGCCGGACAAAATAATTATCGCAGACTTTGGCTCGCAGACCACACAGCTCATAGGCCGTCGTCTGAGAGACCTCAACACTTACTGCGAGATAGTCCCCTACAACAAGATCCCCACTGACCTGACGGGCGTTCGTGGCATCATCCTCTCTGGGAGCCCTTACTCGGTTTATGCTGAGGAAGCTTTTACCGCAGACATAGCAGCTATCCGTGGGCGGCTGCCGATTTTGGGTATCTGCTACGGTGCGCAGTTGATGGTGCATCAGAACGGAGGTGCCGTGGAGAACTCCAACACCCGCGAATACGGAGCCTCTACGCTACAACTGGTGGACAAGGGCGATCCGCTACTCGCAGGACTCTCGCCACAGCACACGGTCTGGATGTCGCACGGGGACACGATCACACGTCTTCCTGAGGGCTTTAAGGTGATCGCCTCGACTCCCTCGGTGCAGTATGCCGCTTATAGGATAGAGGGTGAGGAGACGTGGGGCGTACAGTTCCACCCAGAGATACATCACAGTGAGGAGGGTACGAAGCTCCTCGACAACTTTGTCACACTCTGTGGTATCAAGGGCGCATGGTCGTCTGAGTCTTTCATCGAGAGCGGCATCGCCTCGATTCGGGCGCAGGTAGGTGACGAACAAGTCATTATGGCGCTCAGTGGAGGCGTGGACAGTTCGGTCGCTGCGGTCCTCCTGCATCGTGCTATCGGTGATCAGCTCACCTGTATCTTTGTGGATCATGGACTGATGCGACTAGGCGAGGCTGAGCAGATCTTGGCTGACTACAAGGCGCTCGGGCTGGGTTGTATCAAGGTCGACGCAAGTGCGAAGTTCCTCGGAGACCTAGCAGGCGTTCGTGACCCCGAGGCTAAGCGTAAGGTGATCGGTAGAGACTTCATCGAGGTCTTTGAGGCTGAGGCTAAGAAGCTGCCGCAGGCTCGTTGGCTGGGACAGGGAACTATTTATCCCGACATCATCGAGTCTATCAACATCACGGGCAAGGTGATCAAGAGCCATCACAACGTGGGTGGACTGCCTGAGCGTATGCACCTCAAGCTGGTGGAGCCGCTGAAGCATCTCTTTAAGGATGAGGTGCGTCGTGTCGGCTTGTCACTCTCTATGCCACGACACATGATCTTTCGTCATCCCTTCCCAGGGCCAGGTCTGGGTATTCGCGTCCTAGGCGAGGTGACTCCGGAGAAGGTCGCTATCCTCCAGCAGGCTGACAAGATATACACCGACATGCTCCGCAAGTACAATCTCTACGATGAGGTGTGGCAGGCGGGAGCTATCCTCCTGCCAGTGCAGAGCGTAGGCGTCATGGGTGACGAGCGCACCTACGAGTACACGGTGGCACTGCGTGCCGTAACGAGCGTCGATGCGATGAGTGCTGACTGGGCTCGGCTGCCGTACGACTTCCTCGCAGAGGTCTCTAACGAAATCATAAACAAGGTGCGTGGCATCAATCGTGTCTGCTACGATGTGTCGTCAAAGCCACCCGCAACGATTGAGTGGGAGTAACGCTTCGCTCAGTCTATCTACTTAATATCTAAATCAATATGTCCACTTATCAAGCTACCGATAGTCGCAAGGTGACCACCCGACGACTACTCGAGATGAAGGAGCGTGGGGAGAAGATCTCCATGCTCACCGCCTACGACTACTCTGCAGCACAGATCATCGATGCTGCCGGTATGGATGTGATCCTCGTAGGCGACTCTGCCAGTAATGTGATGGCGGGTAATGTGACTACGCTGCCTATCACGCTCGACCAGATGATATACCACGGCAAGAGCGTGATGAAAGCGGTGCAGCGTGCACTGGTCGTCGTAGACCTTCCCTTTGGCTCTTATCAGGGCAACTCGAAGATCGCTCTAGAGAGTGCGATCAAAGTGATGAAGATCACCCATGCTGATGCGATCAAGATCGAGGGTGGTAGCGAGATCCGAGAATCGGTAGAGCGTATCCTTTCGGCTGGTATCCCGATTATGGGACACCTCGGGCTGACTCCTCAGTCGATCAATAAGTTTGGTTCTTACGCCGTACGTGCCAAGGAGCAGGCGGAGGCTGACAAGCTGCTGGCTGACGCACATCTCCTCGAGGAGCTAGGCTGCTTTGCCCTCGTACTGGAGAAGATCCCGGCACCGCTAGCTACCAAGGTTGCCTCTGAGCTAACGATCCCCGTCATCGGCATCGGAGCAGGCGGTGGGGTAGACGGACAAGTGCTCGTCATGCACGACATGCTCGGCATCACACAAGGCTTTAGTCCTCGCTTCTTGCGTCGCTACGCTGATCTCGGCTCTATCATGACCGAGGCGGTGCAGCACTACATAGCCGACGTCAAGAGCCAAGACTTCCCCAACGAGGAGGAGTCTTACTAACATAGCTAGGAGAAGTCTCTTACTGAGAGATACATCTATCTTTGTACTTACACGTAACCAGTTTTGAGGCAATCTAGCCACTTGACTGGAGATGTTAGTGTTTTACCTTTCTGGAATGACGAACTCTACTTAACAAAACATCTATAATATGAAAGCATTCTGTAATCTAAAAGTGTTTGTGCCACTACTTCTAGCTATGCTCGTCGTAGTTTCGTGCCAAAGGTCAGGTTCGTGTCCTAACCCTCCTGATCTGCCTGCAAATACCTTTAAGGCTGAGTTCAAAGCGACTCCTGATGCCTTTTCCGCTCAAGGTGGGGAGGGCGTTGTAATAGGAGTCTTAAAGGAAATCAACGCAGAGGGTGTTGAAGTCTCAGAAAAGCCCCTTGGCGAGGGTGATTTTACTCTAAGACTAAAGTCTGGAGATGCAAGCCAAATTACTATCGATAACGACAAAAAGAGCTTTGTCGTAGCTCAGGGGTCGACAGCCACTTTTGAATTAGAAGCGATAGCAACGGTCGAAAAAGCAACGAATAGCTCTCAGATATTAACTATAGTACGTGGGGGCGAAATTAGTTACTCTTTCGTCGCTACACCAGATGTCTTTACTGCAATGGGCGGTACGGGGACGGTCTCTGGACTCTGTAAAATTACCAATGCTTCGGGAGAGCTTGTTTCAGAGAAAGCTCTTGAGCCAGGTGATTTTACACTTTCCCTCAAGACAGAAAACAAAGAGATTACCGTGGATGATGCAACGAAATCATTCAATGTAGCCATGGGTAATGATGCTACGTTTGAGTTAACTGCTTCTTGTGCTGGCGAAGAGTCTCAAGTCTTAACTATAAGTCGCAAAGGTAGATTGACCTACAAGTTCAAGGCTGAGCCAATGACCTTCGGAGCAGAGGGTGGAAAGGGTCTTGTTGCTGGTATTTGTACAGCTGTAGATCAAGCAGGTAGTCCACAGATCAGCATCTCGCTAGCCTCTGAAGACTTTACCCTCTCGCTCAAATCTGGAAACAAGAATGAGATTACGATCCATCAAGCAGATAAGAGCTTTCTTGTAAAGGCTGGAGAAAAAGAAGCTGACTTTATACTGGAAGCAAAAGCGATACACAAAGATGCTACTTCACAAGAAATTAAAATCCACAGAGAAGCCAAAGAAGCTCCAGCCCCGACCAATCGGTTGCCTCTAGAATATGTAGCAGAGTATAATATAGATCCCAGTGGAACGGGATTTGTCAAGACTTGTGCAACGAATGAAAGTGGCTACTTTACATTTGAAGATGCTGAAGCTAAGTTTAGCGATATAACCATTGCGGGTAAGAAGTATCACCTACCTAGTAAGGAAGAGTGGATGTCAATTGCTCCAACATTCAGTATGAATATTGGTACTAGCTTTCTACTCCCAACTGTTGTCAAAGATGCGTTAGAGACAGTTTCTGTTAGGGGAAGAACGGTTTCCTCAAAGAATGACTACCGAGGAGGGCTTTCGGGAGTAGCCTATGCAGTACGATTCAAAGGGACTGACTTTGTTTCTGCGTGGAAATATGAGTGTACACAGCTGGACAACAATTTTGTGTTGAAAGTAACTGCACGATCTCTCAAGGATGCAGACTCCTCAATTCTTATTGACGATGTAGCAAAGCCTAGCTTTTGGACGAGTTCTACGGACCAGGATGTTGTTCGTTATTTCCCGGCTTCTGGACTAATAAAGCCAGAGTCAGCAAATGTATTAGAGACTAACGTTATGGGCTATTTTTGGTCTTCGGATACATACGATTCTACTTACTCGTGGGCTTTTTGTTTCAATAACATGTCTTCGTTTGTCGCCATGAGCAAACAGGAGCTTAAGTTCACGATTCGTCTTTTCGAAACTAATTAGAGGAGTCTTACTAGTCACCACAGACTACACGCATATATATAACGAAGGCACTGCCAACCCATTGGTTGGCAGTGCCTTCGCTATAGAATGTATTACAAAGTCGGGACGCAAGTATGGCTCGTGTGCCTCTACATGGGGATTATTCGCTCCCTCTAATCTTTAGTGAGGACCTACTTATTAGCATAGTGTCCTATCATAGAGATGAGGATGACTAAGACTTCATCGTTGTCTATGCTGTAGATGAGTCTATTTTTCTTGTCAATACGTCGAGACCAGATCTCTTTGTCTTTATAATGTTTTAGTTGCTCAGGCTTGCCTGTCCCCACCCTAGGGTCCTGCTCTATCTCTGTTAGGAGCTTGATGACTTTTCTTACGGAGGCTTGGCTCCAGTTCTTGGTGATGAAGTCGTAGTCGCTCTCAGCTCTTTGTGAGAAAAGAATTTGAAACATAGGACTACTCAGTCATCCCAGCTTTAGCTTTTAGTTCTTTGATAGAGTAGCTCTTAGTGCGACCCTCTTTGTAGTCTGTCAGAGCCTCATCGATCATTGCATCTAGCTCTTGATCATTGTAGACTCTATCACTTTCGGATAGGGGCACGATACGAAATGAACCATAATCACGAGTGTAGAGGATTATGTCTCGCCCGTCTAATGCTTGCTTTAGATATTTGCTTTGGCTCTCTCTGAAGTCTCTTGCCGATATTGTGATCATAGTGTCTATGGTGTGTCTTTACGGACACCAACTTGGTATCCACTGCAAATGTACAGACAATTTATAATAGATGCAAGAGGCTGTTAGAGTTTAGAGATTAGAGGACCGTAGCAAAACAAGCTTTCCAGACGTCGCGCAACACGACTGACGGAGTATCGCTTCGCTTCTTTTTGTCTCTATACAGCCCGAAATGAGTACTTTTGTGGAGCGCCTTGCGCTTACGCAACGAAACTGTCTCTCACTAGCTTTCCCATGCCAGCCAAGCCAATCTCCATACTGATCCCCACACGCAACTACGACTGCCGTCAGCTCGTAGAGACGCTGCACCGTCAGCTACTACAGGCGCACATAGCGGGTGAGATCATCCTCGGAGATGACTCCTCAGATCCTCTCTATGCTCAGCTCTACGACACTTTACAGCAGGAGGGGCTCATACAGCTTGTCCGCCCTACGACGCATCTCGGTGCGGGACGTATGCGCAACTACCTAGCGCAGCAAGCCGAGGGCGATCAGCTCCTCATCATCGACTCCGATACGATGCCAGCCTCTGCCCGCTTCGTTGTGGACTACCTGCAAGCAGCGCATAGCGATAGGGTAGTGGTAGGAGGCTTTTGCTATCCCACCGAACGACCCTCCAGAGACAAACTCTTGCGCTATAAGTATGGACACAAGGTAGAGACACGTAGCCTCGCTGAGCGGCAGCAAGCACCCGCAGATGCATTCGTTAGTATGAGCTTCCTGATACCTCGTCACATCTTTCTAGAGGAGGGCTTCCCCACGGAGATGGGTATGGGCTACGAAGACGCATACTTCGGCTATCGTCTAGCCGAGAGAGGTATCGCCATAACGCATATCGACAACCCCGTCATCCATGCGCTCAAGGAGACCAGCGATCAATTCCTCGACACCACCGAGCGCTACGTGGAGAACCTCTACCGACACCGTGCCTTGCTTGCACCCTATCCCATACGTCTCCTCCAGCTCTACCTACGCCTAGAGCGCGCTAGGCTCGTCCCGCTCCTCGGCGCCCTGGCTCCGACGCTCAAGCCCTTGCTACGGCGACAGCTCACCTCGCACCACCCCTCGCTACGCCTCTTCGCTCTCTACAAGCTCCTCCACCTCTGCTCTCTACGAGATGGATCTCCCTCTGCCGTGTAGCAAGAATTGCTGTTAAGCCCTTAGAGCTGACGCTTTATAATATAAACTGAGCAAGCTTGTCTCAATCTCTCCCGAGGAATTTCCTAAATATCTCGGGAGATATTTTGGATTTCCTCCCGAGGAAATGACGAATTCTTCGGACTTATGATTTGATTCTTCCGAAGTTTCATTTGATTCCTCCGAAGAATTTTTTCTTTCCTCCGAGGAAATTTCTATTTCCTCGGGAGCTATTTGGGAAATTCCTCGGGAGGAATTCGAATCATCGGAGAGGTCGGCGTAATCAGAGAAGATTTGTAGCCTCTGTGTAGCGATACGCGAACTGTGTATCCTAACTATCGTCATGTGCAGCTCCTAGCAGACTGGTTATAATGCGTCAGCCCTGTTAATCCCTATGCCAGTGTAGGATGATTCGGAGAATATGCCTAAATTAGCGGTCGAAAACGACTGGAGCTTACTCCTATCTAGCACTATTAACTCTTATCCTATAAGGTATGAAGCAAATTCTACTTACTCTTCTGCTCATTGGATTGCTGCCGTTGAGCCAATTCGCGCAGACTCCCACAGAGGAGCCGCAGCGCATTATGGCGATTCATCTCAAGGGTGAACAGCCAATCCTGCTCCCCGTCGAGGAAATAGACAGCGTAAAGTTCGTAGTCTCAGACACAGTCCTCGCCCCCGTGCAGTTGCCACTAGAATACGTTCTGGAGTACAATGTAGACCCTAGTGGCACTGGACTAGTTACGACGCATGCGACTGATGTGAGTGGCTACTTTACATTCGAGGACGCTGTAGCCAAGTTCAGTAATATAACGATCGCTGGCAAGGAGTGTCACCTGCCCTCTACTGCTGAGTGGAGTGCTATCATTCCCGCTCTTCAGAACAATGATAAGCTGTGTGCTAAGTTCGATAAAAGCGATGAGTCTTTTATGGACGTAAGAGAGCAAGTTGTAGTGAAGGGGGATACGATTATCTCTAACAATGACTACCGCTTGGGAGTTAATAAGATAACTTATGGGTTGCGCTTCAAAGGCACGCAAATGCTCTCAGCTTGGCGGTATGAATACACGAAGGTGGATGATTGTCAAGTGTTGAAGATTACAGCCCGTCCAGTAGCAAATGATGCTAGCATTTCTATAGAGAAGGTCGCTGATCCCGCCTTTTGGGAGAGTCATACCGATGCTGATGTCATTCGCTGCTTCCCTGCCTCTGGGTATAAGATGTCAGATGACGGAAATGTTATTTACGGTGGCAGTGATGGAAGCTATTGGACTAGTACGACAAAGAGTGACAAAAATGCCTGGGGCATGTACTTCTTCTATGAGGAGGCACACCTATTTGACCTTAGCCCGAGAAGTTTCCTGCGGAGTGTACGTCTGTTTTCAGGCAAGTAGTTTGAACTGCCCAGCCCGAAGTAACACACAACACAATATACTATGCGTAAGACACGGATTCTATCACACATAAGCACTTCAGTTGGTCTGAAAGATATGAAGCAATTGTGGTCTATATCTGCACTTGTCTTACTTCTTTTGACTCCATGGAGTGGAGCTCTACGAGCGCAGACTGGTGCACTAGATGCACCTATCTACAAAGGGTCGGATGACTCGACGCCTGCTACTCCTACCATCACGATGACCACGACGGCAAGTGTGGGGTCCTATATCATGCTTTCCGTAGAGGGAGAGGGTGATATCGAGGTAGAGGGTGCTGAGTTGGAGTACGGAGGTATAGCTAAGGTCAAGGCTCCTCAGATTACAATCAGAGGCCGGGTGACTAGTCTAGATTGCTCCGAGGCTCAACTGACCCATTTGGATCTCTCCAAGGCTTATTCGCTTATATCTTTGTGGTGTAGCAACAATGCTTTGACAGAACTAGACACACGTGCGCTGTCAAACCTTAGCATACTATATTGTATAGAGAATCAGCTCTCAGCGCTTGATGTTACTGCAAATACAAAGCTTACTGAGCTAAATTTCAGTCAAAACAAGCTGACCAAAATAGATCTAGCTCAGTGTGGGGCGCTCACACACTTCCTCGCTTATCACAACCAGATAGCGGAGGTAGACTTGAGCCACAACCCGCTGCTCATCGGTGTAGATCTGTCTGAGAATAAGCTTACAGAGCTCTCGGTCAGTAACAACACAAAGCTCGAAACGATCTATTGCAATGGCAATGCGATCAAGGGACAAGCAATGGAGCGACTAGTAGCCTCGCTACCAGATCGCAATGATCGGACAGACTTGTGCCACCTTTTTGCCATAGACACGAAAAACGGAAGCGAGCAAAATGTGATTCTCAAGAAGGACGTTCAGGATGCACTTGCCAAGCATTGGCAGACGCTCGACTACTCTGACGGGGATAACGATGGTGCTGGTATACCTTACGAGGGGATCACTAGCAATACCGTCATAACCAGTCAAAAGGTGAAGGTCTATAGAGATCGTACTACCCAGATGCTCTATGTCACAGGTCTAGAGCCTCGCGAGGAGGTCTCGCTATACCTCGCTACGGGAGAGCTCCTTGTTCGCACGTTTAGTGACTCTGAGGGCTCTTGCACGATCGCACTCTCCGCTGCTGAGAGCACTCCGCTAATGATGGCTACATTGCATCACACCGTTCGTGTCATGTAGAGTCCATGACTATCCGATCAAAGTCAGTACTTGAAGCAACAAGCGAGGGACTCGGTCGCAGAGGAAGCGGTTGAGTCCCTTCCGTATGCTCTTTCAGACTTTTATCGGACAGCAATATAATGATATCGACAAGCAATCGTATGAGCAAGGGACGTATCGAAGAGGAGCAGCAGGTCATTAGGCAGATGATCCAGCTCTACTGCAGGCAAAAAGAGGGGCATGCGACGCTCTGCGATAGCTGTCGCGAGCTACTCGTGTATGCCACACAGCGACTAGAGCACTGCCGCTACGAAGCAGAGAAGCCCACCTGCCGCAAATGCCCCATACACTGCTACCGTCCCGACATGCGCGCCCGCATTCAGGCGGTGATGCGCTGGGCCGGTCCTCGTATGCTCTTCCACCACCCCTTCGCTGCCATCAAGCATCTCCTCCGCGAGCTCTAGCTCCCCACAACGCTCACATGTAATCTGCCAGCAGGGATGCGTATCTCTATGCTCTAACCTCTAAACTCTCTTTCCGCTAGGAAATACCGATTATGTCAAGAAAAATACCGAATATGTCAAGTCGATCAGGAGATGGTTCCGATTATTATGCCTATCTTTGTACCGAGTATCCCCGTAGACATTTTTATTTCGATGGACTATCGAAGAATCTTTATATCAATCAAATAACAAACACAGAATGAACAGAACAGTAAGAACACTGCTAGGCCTTCTAGCCGTTGGTCTAGTCGCTCTGACCTCCTGTAAGAAGGATGAGAAAGAGCCTCAGAAGAATGAGGGTTCGACCTACGTCAGCGTAGCGATCAACCTACAGTCTAGCCTGCGTGCAGGAGACAGTGATGACAAGGAGTTTAACTACAAGGGAGCTTGGAATGGCAAGGATGCTATCGAGACTATTGCCGTCTATGTCGTCGGCGATGGTTCGGTCTCTTATGGTCAATACACGATGGCTGACTTTAATATAGTCAAGGCTACGGATGATACAAACATCACCATCAAGCCCAATAAGGCTATCCTCACCAAGCCAGGTACAAAGAAGGTTTACGCCCTCATCAATGCGCCTGAGGAGATAACAAAAATGCTTGAGAAGTCTATGCCCACTCATTTCAACGAAGCTTATGCCAAGGCTGTTGAGAATATGACAACGGCTCAGGTGGCTCGTCCAAACGCAGCGAAGGAGGATCTTATTATGATGTCCAACGCTGCTGAGTGTGAGGTCAACATTGAGGATGGTGCCACCGAGGAGGAGGCTATCCAAGGCACTAAGAACCTCGCAAAGGTGAATGTCAAGCGAGTTGTAGCTCGTGTGATCCTAACGACAACAAAGCCTAGCTATGAGATCAAGCTCCAAGATGGTACTGTGCTAGGTAAAATCGAAAACATCACCTATGCCGTAGCTCAAGGTGAGAAGGCTTTCTACATTAGCCAGCAGAAGAATGAGGCTGGTAGCATCATCACTCCTGGATATAGCTTCCTCCCAGCTGTTAATCCTGCTGATAAGAGCAAGCTAACCAACTATGAGGATCAGGCTAAGGTTTACGACTATAGCGACTTGCGTTATACTGTCGATAATCCTCGTGCAGCTATTGTCGCTGATAATCTAACCGCCGCTCTAGAGATTGGTAAGAAGAGCCTTGAGAGCAGTGCTTTCATCTTTGAGGCTAGCCACAAGTTTGGTGAGGCTAGACAGACGATTGCTGACTACTCAGGAGACTTCCGTCGTGGTAATACGCCTTATGTACTAGTTCGTACGAAGTTTACGCCTGATGACAATGCGTTCTACAACGAATATCAGAGAAATCTGTTCAAAAAGGGCGATGGAACTTTCTATAGGGGAGAGGATGGTCTTTTCTATGCCAGGAATAAACCTTTTAGGAGTAAGAATGGTACGCATGTGCCAGAGCAAAAGTACACCAAGTTTGAGGCGGGCAAGGTACTCTATCATGTCTTTGTCAATCCCGATGATGTCCTTAAGACGCTAGATGCTCCTGCTTATCGTAACAACATCTACCACATCAGTGTCACGGGCTTTAAGACGCTTGGTCTCAACTGGAACCCGCTCTACCCAGAGGATCCAGATACTCCTGATCAGAAGAACCCCGATCCTAAGCCAAAGGATGATCCCAATACACCTCCTTATGTACCAGGGGACTTCAATACTCCTAAGGAGACCTATCTAGCGGTAGAGGTTAATGTCATTCCTTGGAATGTACATAGCTACGATATCGAGCTATCGCTCTAATCTAATAGACTTGATCTGCTTGCATGGACGCGCCACTGCGTGCGTCCACGCTTGACAGACGAGTAACCCTTTGTAGGGACGCTCGGTCTGAGCGTCCGTTGCATCAAAGGCTACAGCGTTAAAGCTTAAGGACAACGGGCTGTACGTCCCTACAAATCGTTACACGTCCTATCCCCCCCATTTTCATTACCCTTACGACCTACTCCATTTTTAACTAGACACACCTGATCTCTCAATCACTGCTACATCTTATGAAGCGACACACTATATATAGCATACTCCTGCTGCCTCTCCTCATCTTATCACTCGTCAGCTGTGATAAGTACATATATGATCGAGGCGAGTGTCCCACGATACTGGTCTTCACACCCTATATGCAGACCCCCTGTATGTCTGACTCGGCTTACATTGGCAAGGCTGCAGAGCTACACTTAGTCATCTGTGACCCCACATCTGGAGAGATCATCGCCTATAAGCATCTAGAGTCAGTCGATCTGACTGCCACCTCCGCGATAGAGGTGCCCGTACCGAACAAGCACGGTGATACCTATCGCTACTCCCTTTGGGTCGGAGCCACTCCCCAGCACTATATGGTAAGTGACCTTGTCTCTGCCGCTCGTCCCAAGCTTGCTGATTCTCGCTTGGCACTCCGGCTTAACGAGCAAGACCGACACATGGGACTACTCCCCGAGCCACTTTATTTCGCTACAGGAACTATTGACTGTCCCGTACCACTAGAGGGTTCGAGCATTAGAGTACCCGTTGCTCCAAACTTAACGCGATATAGCAACAACTTTGACATACACATTACTAAGCTCCCCAGCAGAGTCCTCTATCCACTACAGATCCAGATCGAGGATAACAACGCTGCTTACGACTTTATGGGTCAGCTGACCAACCCCACCAAGCATGTCATCTACCAGGCAGACCTGCCTAACGAGGGTACGACACGTAGCACGCGTCTGAGTACGCTACGACTCGATGATCCTAAGACACGCCCCCTGCTAAGCATTGTGCGACCTGATACGGGAGCCAAGATCTTTACGTACAATCTCAAGGAGCTACTGGCCAAGAAACTGGAGTATCGTCCTGAGTGTCAGTTTGAGTACGACATTGAGATCCGTCTTCAGGAGCTACCCGACAATACGCACTACGCCGTCGAGATCATTATCGATGGGTGGAGGGTACACTCCTACGAGATCGAACTGTAACTTCATACCGCATACTCATATCGTCACATCACTATGAATAGACCACGATACAATATAATAATATACACTACACTCCTAACTATCGGCATGTTGCTCTCCTTTGCCAGCTGTGTACGGCAAGATTGTGACGAGGAGCTGATCGGTGATGGTCAAGGGCTTTATTTCTCGCTTCAATTTGGCGTGCGAGGAGCGCACTCTCAGAATCTGCGAGCTCAGGAAGACGGGGTCTACAGTATCAACACCGACAAGACAGACAAGGATGACTATGTCAAGGAGCTTCGTATCATACTGCTCCAAGGAGATGAGGTTAAGAAGAACTTCTACTTTAGGGCTCTCGACCCAGACTCTCATGGCCCCAATAAGCTTACTACGGGACACAATGAAGTCTCTTTCAAGCTTGAAGAGGATGAGATGGACATCTATGATATGATAGTCATCGCCAATGAATCTTTTGGGCGAATTTCTACAAGACAAACTCTCTCTACGTTCCTACCTAAGGTTAAAACACGAGATGAGATTATGGCTATTAGGCTGAATACAGGTATAGTGCGCACAGTCTCTTCCAGATTTTACATCCCGATGACTGCCGAATATAGAGGTGTCGATATGCGAAAGGGAGGCTCTAAGGATAGCCCCCTTAAGCTTCAGCTCCCTACACCGACAAAAGGGGTCGAGCTACTGCGCATACTAGCCAAGGTAGAGCTCATCATCAAGGATTGTGTCGAGGCGACTAGGCGTAGCGATGGTAAGTTTGATTTTAGTTGGATAGGTCCATGGGGATTTGATCGTGTCGTTACTATAGATCTAGATAAAGTCTCAATGGGAACTCCGCTCTTCCCCGCAAATCAATACTCCTTTCCCCAAACGACTTCAGATGAGACCGCTATTAGTCTCTCTCGAGTAGTAGATGAGTCTTCTGTGGTCGGACTAGACGACCTTCCTAAGGATGATCCCATTGGAGGCGTTTATCTGCTGGACTATCGGGTACACTTTTACCTGCCTGAGCGTCTTGTAGCACAGGAGCAAGAAGCCGAGCAAGCGACAGTGATGAAGATTAAGTGGAACTACTATCCCGATCCATGGGATTTTAGGGAAAAGAAGGAGCACACGACCACATTCTCTTTTGACCGTCATAACGAAGGTGCTGATGACTACCTTACGACCTCTGCCACTTTTGATCCCTCTGACAAGAGTGTCTACCGCAATAGTGTCTATCGTGTCGCAGTCACTCCATACCGTGCAGACTTTAGATCTCTAGAGACAGGACTAGACACCTTCTAATTCCTTACGAACCTTAAGCTACTAGACTATACGACACATTCCCATCAAAGGCTATGAAACACTATAATCTCACAAGAACGATATATAACAAACGATTTTGGACATACCTCCTAATCCTCTGTACCTATTGTGCCTTACCTCTAATGGCACAAGCTCAGCTACAGGTAAAAGTTGATAATAATAATAGTCGCCCTTGTCTCCCAGGAGTTCCTAGAGGTACTGGGACCATACGACTTGAAGTAGAGTCGGGGACGGCTCCCTATATCGTCCACTTCACTCAAGTACCTGAGGGCTTTGCGGAGCCAATGACTTACACCGCAACAACTGAAAAGATTACCATTTGGAATCTTCCCTCAGGAGATTATGAGCTAGAGATTTCCGATGCCTCTGGCTCTATTGTTACCAAGCAGAAGAATGTTGGAGTAGCTCCATCGGCTGTGCAGTGGCTTCCAGATAATGGTGGGTTTACACAGCGCTTTACGACAACGGCTGGACATCCCGACTGGGTCTCTACGCGTTTTCACTTCGTGAGTTACTGTCCAGAACCTCTAGACCCAGACCGTTATGGCTATCCACTCGACTCGATTTTTTACTACTTTGAGTATGCCTTCTGTCTGTATGACGACTTTGTGGCCTATAAGTATCCCGAAAACTATAATCCAAACTACCAAAATGCGAAGCCTATCAATTGGGTAAGCCTCAATAAATATGAAGGCGAGGAGCCTACCTTCCAGGGGGAATATGGTTTGTGGAAAGTAACAGACACATTTAAAGACGATTGCCCCGACAACACTGGAGAATACCCAATCGTAACTAGAGATGTGCCACACCTCTTTGTCAAAATCACCACTGGGCAGACTGCAAATGAGATGACCCTTAGTCACGATCATGAGAAAATGATGATCGGATGTCGTCCGAAAGGGTCAACAGATCCAAAGTACGCTTCATTTTTAACTCATGGGTGGTGGGACGAAGACTCGTTTGACCCTAATCCTTGGCTTGAGATAGACCCTATTCCTCGCTATGATCCTGCTAAGAGACCTTATGAGAAGGAGTTCAGACCGAAGTTCCGTATTAAGGAAGAGTTCGTAGAGTCTTTGACATTTCCCGTAGAGGTGACATCGTTTTTATATCTCGGTTCGAGTAATACATTAGGTCCAGTAATCTTTACCAAGGAGGATGCTAGAACATGGAAAGAGTTTCGCGACCCAATGATATGGAAAGGTACAAATAGGGTCATGATGAAGGATGCCTCTGGAAAAATGGCTTCGATGTCGGTTAGTAACAAAATAACCAATGCCCAAACCAATGGAGATGGACCTGGTATGACTATAGGGAACCATTTCCCAGATACTAGACCTGATGTCTTTGATAAGACTACAAACGGCTATATCCCTGATCCAAATCCTCAAATAGCTGGTCATCACTTTTGTGAGGGAACTAGGGATATAGTTATGTCTTTAGCGATTGAGGATAGGCATCTTGGCTGGTATTACCAGATCCCAGCTGCGGGTGCTCAAATCACCTTATTAAAGGCACCGGCAGAGTACCAGCCACAAAATAAGTATCAGCCTAAGGTCAATGAGCCTATTACCATGCCTGAGAAGCATACCTCTTGGTGGATTTATCCATTTCCTAACGATGCAGCTCCTGCAGATAACCCATACGCGGAGCCTTGCTGGGATGTCAAGCTTCCACCAGGTCGCTACTTTTTTAAGGTTACCTATATGGATATGTTTGGGGATACAAAGACGGTTATAGATGATCAGACGCTAGGACTTTATTATGATCATCGTATCCCCAAGTTTGAGTATGGTCCGGAGCGTGCGAACATAAAGCCAGCTATTGATCCAGTTGACTGTAAGACATTGCGCGTATACCCATTTCGTGGGGCTAAGTCTCCCGAGATAATCCTCCGAGATGGTAAGCCCGTTATAACGGTGGCTACAGTCAAGCAATACGATCCGATAAACAAAGCTTTCTTCCCCAATGAGACCTCTAAATGGAAGAGCTATCCAGAGATTAGGGAGGCGGTTATTGCTATCCCTGAGGTCCTTAATGGTAAGAGTCCTGAGGATCTCTATGTAGATATCCCTTGGAAAGAGTCTAAGATCGAGATTACCTACACAACTCAAAACTCCAAAGATCTATGGTGGTGGGATATAACGGAGCTCCCCTGTTTGGATCTCCTACATACGCGTGAGATTGAGATTGGGAAACCTTCGTATGACCGAGATAACTTCGAGGCGTATATCTGTAAGAGTGGAGCTGGGGCACACATATCGTTAATGCCGATTAGAACGGCAGGGCGAGTTTTTGTCGAGCTACGAGAGATGGACAATAAGACGGTTGTCGCTAGTAAGGTGCGTGAGGCAGATGATAATGGACCTGTTGTCTTTGACCTAACAGCAGACCAAATCCGTCCTGAGTACTATCTCTATATACGTACCGAGAAGTGTGATCGAGAGAATGAGGGTGAAAAGATTACGCTGATTGACTTGAGAAGCGATCACATCTTGATACATAATGGAGAGTTCCCTAAATATTGTGAGGGTAGCACGATCCTTCTCAAGATACCTAAGATCACCGCTCAGTCTAAGTACAGCTGGACTCTCCCCGATGGGTCAACTATAGAGGGACCCGAACTCAAGATAGAAAATGCGTCCACAGCTCACGCAGGACACTACAAGGCTCATATCACGAATGTCGTGTGTGATCAAGCTGCGACTGATGAGGAGATTGACTTTCAGTTGATCATCTCTCCGCCTGAACTGTGGTGGCGTAAGGACGCTAGCTCTGCAGACTGGAACTCAACTGATAACTGGGCAGATAGTCAGGGTAACCCGATAAAGACTATCCCCGCATCTTGTACCAATGTTCATATACCAAGTGTTGTCGATAAGTTCTTCCCAGACTTAGATCCAGCGAAGACTATGAGACAGTCCTTCGGAGAGCCTGTGTGTAACGATATTTACTTCCATTACGGCGCAGCTCTAGGCAATCCTCAGCTACTCTCTAGCTATGCTCGAGCTTTCATAGATTACAACTTTGGCATTATGCAGTCCGATGGTACAGTTAAGCCGTACGAAGATCCTCAGCATCTAGAGGCTAATGCGCTTCTCTTGGAGCGTGATAGATGGTATATGCTATCTACGCCAATTAAGAATGTCTATGCAGGAGACTTCTCGCTAGCAGGCTATCCTCTGACCTATCAGCGCTATCTCAAGCTACTGCCAGTCAATGCAGACGGCTCACTAACGGAGGCTTCCTTCGATCAGGCTATCAGCACTCAGGGGACTCCTATCGCAGACTCTAACCTAGCGTTAGCTCTCAAGGTCGTTGGTTATCAGGCTGACAAGATTGGAGCTTCAGATCACAAGAACCTTAATGGTCTACAGGGTATCATACGCTTGCCTTTTTATGAGACCAATGAGCTGAATGGGCGCAAAGAGTTTTACCCGCTCCATCGATATGACCCAAAAGAATGGTTGTCGACATTCGTATATTTCAATGAGCGAGACTTGAAGCCAGTCGGCAAGACAGATGGAGCTCGGAGAGATCCCGTACAAGATTATCGCTTTGTCTTTGAGGATAGTGCAACCAAAGCTATCGGATCTATAGCCGATGATACTGCTGGTGCAGCTACGGAGGGCTATACATTGAAGCTTAAAAAGATTGCCAAGGAACCTCAGCTGATGGCACTCGTGGGCAATCCATTTATGACTCCGATTAGCTTTAACAAGCTCTATGAGGCAAATACTAATAACATAGAGCCCTACTACTATCTATTCACGGATGGTGCATGGCACTACTATCACGTCAATGCAGTTGCTCCAGATGCTACATACACGCAGTTGCCGAATGGTCAGATTGCACCACTTCAGGCCTTCGTTGTTAAAGTCAAGATGGGTGTCTCTCAGCTTCACTTCCCCACGACAGGAGATCAATCGGTACTTCTACCGCCTAAGGCAGATGGTACAGCAGACTATGAGCTACGCAGTGGCAATAGTGCAACAAGCCTTGCCAATCAGAGAGCAGTAAGTCTGACCGTCTCTGATGTCAAGGGTGCTAAGGGCTTTGCTATGCTACTGCCCGAAGCGACTATTAGTGCGACGCCTGCATTGATCGCTCCAAGTACGATGCAGACCGCTCCAGTTGCCTACTTTGTCAATCCAGCTGACGGTAGCTGCAACTTCGTACAGACTGATGCTCCCTATACGAGTCTCGAACTAGGCATTTATGCGCCTACCGATGGAATGCTCACGCTAGACTTCAGAACGATGTCGGAGAAGCCCTTTGACAAGCTGGCGCTCTACGACCGCCTGCGAGGTACTGAGCAGGATCTACTCGCTAATCCAAGCTATAGCTACGCTTATAGCTCCCGAGATGGACGACGCTTCGAGCTACGAATGTCGTATGCAGGTGTTCGCTCGAACAAGGAGGTGGTTGATCCACAAGACGAGCTACAGATAGAGCGCACCGCTACGGGCTATCGCATCTCTTACGATCAGGGTATCGCAGGCTACCAGCTCTACAGTGTACAGGGCTATCTACTGGAGCGTGCTACGACCGATGGTCAGACGCAGGTAGAGATCGAGATGCCCGAGACAGAGGTCGTACTGCTCGACGTACAGTCCGCTGACGGTCTCCGCTGGATCAAGAAGCTCCAGCGCTAAGGACACGCGCTCGTCGCATATAAATAGAGTAATCGGGGTAGTCCTCCTAGTGAGAGCTACCCCGATTGTCGTATCATAGCCACTAATCTGTCTAGTGATTCTACTATTACTAGTTATTGCTGTACTACAACGGACGCTCAGACCGAGCGTCCCTACAGTACTCGTTATCCCGTCCGTCACGTCGCCATGTAGGGACGCACGGTCTGTGCGTCCATTGTGTCAAATGTTACAGCGTCAAGTTTGTGTCAAAGGTTACAGCGTCGTGGTTTAATGGGGACGGACGCCATCCGACTCGATACTATCCGTCCGTCCTTACAACGGGTTACACGTATTGCTGTACTACGACGGACGCACAGACCGTGCGTCCCTACAGGAGTCGTCTCCTCTCGCTCTAACCTCTAACTTCTAACCTCTAATTCGATAGCCACGTGGAAATTCCCAAATCCCTACGTGGCTATTTTGTATTCTTCAGGTGGGGAAGAAAAAATTCCTCCGAAGTTTCGTTTGATTCTTCCGAAGTTTCAAATCATAAGTCCGAAGAATTTTCCCGTATCTCCGTGGAAAATAAAAAATCTCCACCGAGGAAATTCCAAATTTCTCTGTGGAGAGAGGTCTTCGTCTCCCCGTTGTTTCGTGAGCAGTACCTACTACTGGGTAGGTTTGCGGGGATGATCCCTTAGCAAAGAGGTATAACTTTGCGGTGTAATAGATCCATACAAGCTGTATTTCCCGCAGAAACTGATGATCAAGGCTCAGCATAACGCATATACCAAGCAGATGCACCGCTACGATGCACTCATGACGGGACGCTCCTGGTGGGGGCATCTCTTTATGAATGGGCTCTGGCAGGTGAATCAGCTACAGATGGCGGCAGAGGTCTTGGCCATGATCCCCGATGACTTTGTGGGGCGGCTACTAGATGTGCCGGTGGGGACTGCGGTCTTCACCTGCGACAAGTACAAGCAGCTTGCCAAGGCTCAGATCACTGCGCTGGACTACTCCGAGAAGATGCTCGAGATGGCCGCCCACCGCTTTGAGGTGGAGGGGGTGACCAATGTATCGCTCGTGCAGGGCGATGTGGGGGCGATGCCCTTTGCCGATGGGGAGTTTGACTATCTGCTCACGATGAGTGGTTTGCAGGCTTTTCCCGACAAGAAGCAAGCCCTTCGTGAGATGCACCGTGTGCTCAAGCCGGGCGGAAAACTGTGTGGATGCTTTTACGTACGTGGGGAGCACCGCGTAGGCGACTGGATAGCTCGCCATATATTGGAGCGCAAGGGGTACTTCTGCCCGCCACACTACACAGCGACAGAGGCGGTCGCAGTTCTTCGAGAGCTCTTTGGGGAGCGTATCTCCGTGCGTCAGTACCACGCCATGCTCATCTGCTCAGTAATCAAAGATAGGTAAGCAAACGAACTATGAATAGTCCGACACCAGATATACAGCAGCGTATACAGGAGGGTGCCTTACGGCTCTTCTCCCGACATGGCTACATAGGTACCTCGATGCGTATGGTGGCCAAGGAGGCTTACGCCTCGCTGGGCAGTATATACTACTATTATGAGGACAAGGAGGCACTCTTTCGCTCGCTCGTAGAGCCTGCGATCAGGGGGCTAGAGGCATTTTACTCTTTACCGCCTGAGGATCAAGATATGGAGATGGATATGCTGGACCCAGCGGAGCGTAAGCGGAGGGGCTACTCGAAGGCACCCTTCTACCAGTACATCATCGACCATGCGGAGGCTCTACGACTGGTCTTCTTCGCCAGTGCGGGCTCCTATCTGGATCAGTACGAGGCTCGGCTCAATGAGCTGAGCAACGAGTCGACCATCCGCTACTTCGAGCGGTATCGGGAGCTGCATCCCGACTGGAAAGCCGATATAGATCCTGCCTTCATCGATATTTACTCAGCCTTTATCACGGCAACCATCAAAGCTATACTGCAGCAGTCCGACACCAGTCCAGAAGAGCTGGCACGGTTCTGTCGGTGCCACGAGAAGTTTAGCTTCGGCGGTTGGCGAGAGCTCTTAGGGGTCTAGTGAAACAGTTCACTAGACCCTTTTTTTGAACACTTAGCGAAAGACGTTCAGTTTCCCCTCTTCCCAATAAGCAAATCAACCAACTAATCAATGAGACGATACAGACTACTATTACTAATCACGCTACTCTCCCTCAGCGCAGCAGTAGCTCAGGAGTACCACTACCGTGGTAGCGTACTAGATGACGCTACGGGCGAACCCCTCATCGGTGCCAATGTCTATGCCGAGCCAAAAGGAGCAGGTGCCGTCACCGATGCCGAGGGGCACTGGGAGCTCACCTCCAAGCAACGGGTCAAGAGACTCGTCGTGAGCTATGTGGGCTACATGAGCAAGCGCATCACATCCCCACGGCAAGATGGCAAGCCGATCAGCGTGAGACTAGAGGTCGACGAGACGACGCTAGGCAGTGTCGTCGTCGTTGCCAAGCGACAGGAGCGCGCTCTGCGTGAGTCCGCTATGCCTATCTCGGTCATCTCGATGCGACAGCTACAAGGCACCGCCTCCTCGATAGACGAGGTGCTGTCTCGCACTACTGGCGTGACGCTACGCAATACGGGCGGACTAGGGAGTGCCTCGCGCATCTCGCTACGTGGACTAGAAGGCAAGCGAATGGGCATCTACATTGACGAGACGCCCTTTGGCGAGATGAGCGACTTCATCTCGATCAATGACATCCCGACCGATATGATCGAGCGGGTGGAGGTCTACAAGGGGATCGTGCCCTACAAGTTTGGTGGCTCAGCTATGGGCGGAGCGGTGAATGTAGTGCTCAAGGAGTACCCGCCGAAGTACTTTGACGCTTCGTATGAGGTGGGATCGTACAATTCGCACATGCTCTCGACAGTCTTCAAGCGCACACTAGAGGATGCGGGCATACAGCTAGGACTAGGTGGTACGCTCGCCTACTCGGACAACAACTACAAGATGGAGCTGCCACACTACAAGGATCGGATCGTGAGGCGCGACCACGATCAGTTTCAGAAAGCGATCCTAGGCGGTAGCCTCAAGGCGACGAAGTGGTGGTTTGACGAGATCAAGCTAGAGTGCGCTGGGACCTACATTCGCAGAGAGATACAGGGCTTCGAGTGGGACGTACGAGAAGCTTTTACCCTCTCCAAGGGCTTGGCCATGGAGAGTACCTTCAAGCGTGCAGACTTCTTCCTTCCAGGGCTAGATCTAGACGCATCGGTCGGGGTGGTCTTCGGGCAAAATGGACTGACCGACAAGGCTGCGCATCGCTACGACTGGGATGGCAAGGAGTACCCCGCAGGCTCCTCTTATGGGGGCGAGCTATCGAGCATACCTACCGATGGGGTCAATAGGACGATCAACCTGGTGGACAAGCTTAACCTGAACTATACGCTAGACCGCCATCAGGCTTTCAATCTCAACCTGTGCCACACTTACGCTTATCGCAATCCCACAGACACGCTTATGGATCGAGCTTTGGGCTATAAGGCGAACTTCAAGAGCCGTATGAACAGCCTCACGGCGGGAGCCTCCTACGACCTTACGCTCTTTGAGGATCGGCTCCAGAATGCCTTCACGGCAAAATACTACAACTACCGCTCCCGCTCTAAGGTCATCGGAACGATCAGTATGGGCGACCTCAAGGATGTGATGACCAATCGACACTTCTTCGGCTGGAGCGAAGCTATCCGCTACCGCTTCACGCCTGACTTCCTGATTAAGGCTTCCTATGCAGACGAGGTGCGCATCCCTACGAGTGAGGAGCTACTAGGCAATGGCTACTCGATCAGTGCCTCGACGGACCTGCGTCCCGAGCATAGCCGTGGAGGTAACATTGGCTTGGTCTATCGCAACCTCTCGCCCACATCAATGCGGTTGATCGAAGCTGAGATCAATGCTTTCGGCTCTTACATCACCGATATGATCCGCTTTATGCCAGGAATTATTCCCTCCATGAGCTGCTATCAGAACTTCGGGAGCATCCGCACGTGGGGCGTAGAGGGTGAGGTGAAGTGGGATGCCCTCCCCTGGCTCTACCTCTATGGCAATGCAACCTACCAAGACCTCAGAGACACACGCCGACTGATCCCCTCGACGAATGTCGCTAACCCTACTTACCTCAAGCGTATGCCTAACATCCCCTACTTTCTAGCCAATGCGGGCTTGGAGCTACACAAGGAGAATCTCTTCGGTGGGAAGGGCTACAACAGCCGTCTGATGCTCGACGCCTCCTATGTGCATCAGTACTACTACGACTTCGAGGTGAGCCAGTACCAAGAGCGCAAGATACCGACTGCTCTGCGCCTAGACTTAGGAGTAGAGCAGAGCCTGCGCAATAATCAGTGGACGATCACCTTCAAGGTCAAGAACCTGACCAACCAGCGTCAGATGTCGGAGCTAAACCGTCCGTTACCAGGCATTAACTTCTCGGTAAAGCTGCGATACCTCTTCAGATGACAACTATATATTCACCAATTCAAATAACAGATTTCACTATGAACAGATTCAACAAGCTAACCAACAGTCTCACCCTTATCGCTGTCCTTCTACTAGGGCTAGTGCTCACCAGCTGTGACAAGGAGCCTAAGCCGACACCCCAGACGGGTAGTGAGAGGATTCTCTTCTCCACCTCAATAATGAATGCGGACGGAGCCTCAGGCAATGGTTACCTGCAGGCTATCGGCGCTATCGAGGCGAAGAAGTACGATAACAGCCGTGGCGTGCCGGTCGGGTTCGGCACGGAGCCTATCTACTGCGGAGATCATCTCTACGTCCTGCCCGACTATATGGGGATGGGCAAGGCTGAGCTCGTCTACTACACCGTAAGCAAGGAGTTGCAGCTCACCAAGCGTGGCGCTATGGAGCTACCAGGAGGAGCCGCTGCCTGCAATGTGGTCGAGGTCTCCCCTGAGAAGGCTTACATCAGCTTCCAAAACATCGGACAGGTCTGGGCGTTTAACCCCAAGACGATGACCAAGACGGCCGTGATAGACCTCAACCAGTACAAGCACGATGATACCAATGTGATGCCAGGGGCTATGGCGGTACGCGATGGCAAGCTCTACGTAGGGCTCTGTCAGATGGACTCCAAGTGGATGCCACTACACAAGGAGGTCGAGCTGGCGCTCATAGACATCGCTACGGACAAGGTGGAGAAGAAGATTTCCTCTACCACCTCGGGGCTCTCTGTCGCCACCCGTCCGATCGTGGCTAACTCGATCTTTCTCGATGACAAGGGCGATCTGTACATACTCTGCATGGGGAGCTTTGGCTTCAACCCTGAGTTCCCCGGAGGTATCGTTCGCATCAAAAAGGGAGAGACCGAGATCGACCCCTCATGGTCTATGAATCTCTCGGAGATCAACATAGAGGTCAAGGGAGTCCTACCCCAGACGACCAAGCTCCCCGCCAACTACATCGGATCGATGCGCTACGTCTCTGGCTCTAAGGCGGTCGCCATAATGGGCATCTATGCGCTCGACCCCACGAGCAAGAACCCCTACACGGCTCTCTACTGTATTCCTACGGTCATCGACCTAGAGCAGCGTACCATCCAGCAGATTGAGGGCATCCCAGCGTCCAATCCTCACGCAGTCGCTCTCGGGCGGTACAACGATCAGATCATGATCGGTTCGGCAGGCAAGGAGCGTAGCGGATTTTACTCCTACGATCCTAAGACTGGCGCCGTCTCCGACGGACCCGTCTTTGAAGTGGAGGGCAATCCCGTCTCCTTCTACCAGATGAAGTAGTCTAGAGGTCTATAGAACCCCAAAAGGCGGGTCGCTAAGAGAGCGATCCGCCTTTTTCTATGGTTTGGTGTTTGAGTAGAAAGACTACTCGGAAGGAGCTTTACTAGCGAAGCAAAGGACGCGCCTACCCCTTGGTGGCAGCCTGTACGACGTTGAGCACGTAGTCGCCTAGCTGCTCGTAGTAGCCGACGAGGTCCATATAGCTCACGGACTCGGGGTAGTCGTACTTCTGCGTACGGACGTTTTCCATGTTCTGCGCTTTTAGCAAGGTGCGCAGATCGTTTAGTTGCTTCTCTAGAGTGTAGCTCTCACGAGCGTCAGACTCCGAGAGTTTGTTGCGTCGCAGCAATTCGGCCATCTTGAGCGCCGTCTCTGTGGCGATCATGTGGATCTGAAGGAGGTTGTTGCGGACCATCTCGGTGTAGCTCTTGCCGAGCTGGTGGTAACGATTGATCTCACGCGCTATGCCCACAGCGGCATCAGCGACACTCTCTATCTCAGTTGCCACACGATAGTAGACGAGTATGTCGCTCTGCGACTCCTTGCCCAGCTCCGTGTGTGAGATCTTGTTGAGATAGTCGGCAATCTCGACCTCTACGGCATCGGATATGTCTTCCTCCTGCTCGCACTTGTTGTAGAGCCTCTTGAGCTCGACATCATTGTCCGTCTTGAGCATACCCTCACAGTAAGACATCATCTGCGTGACTCGACTAGCGTACTCGGCCAACTCTTGCTGTACTTGTAGCAGCCCGATCTCACCCGTTGGTAGGATACCCGCACGTATGTAGCGCAGGTGCGTCTGCTCTGTAGAGCCCTTCTTAGACATCTTCATGGGGATGGCTCGCTGGCAAATCTTGACATAGACAGGTACGAACCAGATCATCACAAAGGCGTTCAGCATGTTGAAGGTGGTGTGGAAGAGCGCGAGTCCTACGGAGACGACCGCTGCTAGCGAACCTATCTGAGCTTGTATCGCAGCTAGCGAGGGATCAGCGAGTGTCTCTGTCGAGGAGATAGCACTCATACTAGCGGGATCGTAGACCTGACTGAGGCGAGAGGTGTACTCGTATAGCTCACGTGGATCGCCTACGCCCATATTCATCAGCCAGTTGGCGATCATATTGGTAAAGGGGTAGAAGAAGATCAAGACGAGTAGCACACCGAAGACGTTGAACAGCAGGTGCGAGAGTGCCGCCCGCTTAGCATTGACATTAGCACCGAGTGCTGCCAGATTGGCGGTGATGGTCGTTCCGATGTTTTCGCCTAGGATCATCGCCGTAGCGATCTCAAAGGGTATCCATCCTTTCGAACACATGATGAGTGTGATGGCTACCGTGGCACTGGAGGACTGCACCAGCAGCGTCATAATGGTACCTATCAAGAGGAAGATCAGGATAGACCCAAAGCCCATATCGGTATACCCACGGAGGAATTCGAGTGCCTCGGGGTGGCTCTGGAGGTCTGGCATCGAGTCCTTGAGGAACTGTAGCCCGAGGAAGAGGAGCGAGAAGCCTACGAGGAACTCGCCCAGCGAGTTGAGCTGCTCCCGCTTGGTATAGATAAGCGGTATGGATATGGCGAAGAGCGGTATGGCAAAGGTCGATATATCTATCTTAAAGCCGAAGAGGGTGATGACCCAAGCGGTGACGGTCGTACCAATGTTGGCACCCATAATGACCGAGATAGCCTGTCCTAGCTGGAGGAGTCCTGCATTGACAAAGCTGACGACCATCAGTGTCGTAGCACTAGAGGACTGAACCAAAGCAGTCACGAAGACTCCCGTAAGTAATCCTAAGACGCGACGAGAGGTCATCGCTGCGAGGATCTGACGCATCCTGTCGCCTGCGGCCTTTTGGATGCCCTCGCTCATGATCTTCATACCAAAGAGGAAGAGTCCTAGCGATCCCAGCAGATAGATAAAATCAAACAGAGTAAATGCCATGAGTATGTCGTTGTTTGTATGTCATTACCGTGCGAAAGTCCCCTAAGACCTACCAGCTACATGAGACTCAAAGCCACACATTTACAATGGTTGTCATGCGACTGAGTCACCTGATCTGACTGATTATGGTCCTTTGGTGACAGCTATTTCGTAACTTCGCATGCAAAGGTAACGATTTTAGACTGGTTAGACGAACTAACCGGCTATACAATTTGACAAAAGATATCTAAGTACCAGCCCCTATGGAGAATCTATCAATATATTGCCCCAATCTGGACGAGCATCTCAGCGTACCCCCTGGAGCCACACTCTATCAGGTAGCACAGAGCTACCGCAACGCTCTAGGCTTCGAGCCTGTCAATGCTCGTGTCAACAATCTCACCGTCGCCCTCGACTGGAGGCTCCGCGAGTCTTGTCAGGTCGAGTTCGTCGGGCTCACCGAGGAGAGCGGTCGGCACACTTATCTGCGCTCCCTCTGCCTTCTTTTCGCTAAGGCACTCCACGATGAGCTCCCGCACTACCATCTGAGCGTACGGCACTCCCTCTCGGGGGGCTACTTTAGCGTCGTCAGGTGTGGCGACAAGGGTATTACAGAGGAGCAACTAGCCATCGTCAAGCGACGCATAGACCACCTCATTGCTGAGGATCTACCCTTCGAGCGTCGCACCGTACCGGCCGAAGAGGCGGTGCAGATCTTTACCGCCATGGGTGAGATGGACAAGGTGGACCTCATCACCTCCAGCGGTCAGCCCTACGTCACTTATCACTACCTCGACGGCTATCCCGACAACTATTACGGCTCGCTACTTCTCTCCACGGGACAAGTCCAGCTCTATGATCTCGTCCCCTACCTTGGTGGCGTACTGATACGCGTACCCTCGATAGTCAATCCTACAGAGCTAGCACCCTTTGAGCCACAGCAACCGATGCGTGAGGTCTTTGACAAGCAGTCTCGTCTGCTCAACCTTCTCGACGTAAGCTATGTGGGTAGTCTCAACAAAGCGATCAGCACGGGACACTTCTCCGAGATCGTACAGGTCGCCGAGGCTGCACAGGAGAAGGAGATAGCGGCCATGGCTACTGAGATTGCTGAGGCTTACAAGAAGGGGGTGCGCATCGTACTCGTGGCGGGCCCTTCCTCTTCGGGCAAGACCACCTTTACCAAGCGGCTACGCCTGCAGCTTATGGCAAACTACTTACGCCCGCACCAGATATCGCTCGACAACTACTTCGTAGCTCGTGAGTTTACACCCTTAGATGACAATGGGGAGTATGACTATGAGCATATCGAGGCACTAGACCTAGAGCTCTTTGCCAGTGATCTGCGCAGGCTCCTAGCGGGTGAGCTAGTCGATATGCCACTCTTTGACTTTACTCAAGGTGCTAGAGTGTACCAAAAGGAGCTCCTGCAGCTTGGAGAGGGAGACCTGCTTCTCATCGAGGGCATCCATGCGCTCAATCCACGACTCATCCCCGATGACCTACAGCACCTCACCTATAACATATATATCAGTGCCCTGACAGCCCTCGGACTAGATGCACACAACCGCATCCCTAGTACCGACATACGTCTCCTCAGGCGCATGGTGCGTGACCACAAGTACAGAGGCTACTCAGCCATCGACACCATCAGCCGATGGCGCAGCGTGCGGGCTGGTGAGGAGCGATGGATCTTCCCCTACCAGCAGAGAGCCAATGTCCTCTTCAACAGTGCGCTCCTATACGAAGTTGCCGTCCTCAAGACCCTTGCCGAGCAGATCCTCTACCAGGTACCCGCCTGCGTCCAGGAGTACAGCGAGGCGCGCCGCCTGCTACGCTTCCTAGAGCACGTCAGGCCAGCACCCATCGACGAGATACCCTCCACCTCGCTCCTGCGGGAGTTTGTCGGGGGCAGCTCATTTCACTATTAACCCCATAGCTATGTCCAAGAAGAAGAACAAAGCCCCCTCCACGGGAGGTATCGTGTACAGTACCGACCCCGACTGGTCGCCACAGCAGGCGAGTAGCGAGGCTGAGACTCTCCCTCCCGCTCAGCAACGACTACGCATACAGTACTCCCGCGCTGGCAGAGGAGGCAAGGAGGCACTCATCATCATGGGCTTCGTCGGGTCAGACAGCGATCTGGCAGACCTCGCCCGTCAGCTCAAGCAGTCGCTCGGCTGCGGAGGCTCTACACGTGATGGCGAGATACTGCTCCAGCAAAACGATAAGGAAAAGCTCATCAAGCTCCTTCAGTCTAAAGGGTACAAAGACACTAAGTAAAGCCCCCGCTATGCCCATAGAGAAAACCTCCATCCTAGAGATGCAGCGTCTCACCTCCGAGGAGTACCACTCCGCTCCCAAGGTGCCGCTTACCATACTCCTAGACAATGTGCGCAGCATGCACAACGTCGGTTCGATCTTTCGTACGGCAGACGCCTTTCGCCTGGAGGAGCTGCTCCTCGTCGGCATCACAGGCTGTCCGCCCCACCCGCTCATTCACAAGACCGCCATCGGTGCCGAGGAGGCAGTGCCGTGGCGACATCTAGACTCTGCCATCGAGTTGCTTGAGCAGTATCGAGTAGCGGGACGCACTATCCTCGCTCTTGAGCAGACGCACCAGAGCATCACCCTCGGCAACCAGCCACCGCTCGACGATCGTGGAGCCGTGCTGATCGTCGGCAACGAGGTGCACGGTATCTCTGACGAGGTCATTCAGTATGCCGATTACTGTCTAGAGATCCCGCAGTACGGCACCAAGCACTCGCTCAATGTGAGCGTCGCTACCGGCATCGCCATCTACGACCTCTGCACCCCTTATCTGGAGATGCATCGTAGCTTAACCTAGCCGCAAAGGCCGTTTCAATCTTTTTATGTAGCTTTGCCGTATAGAAAATCAAACACCACAACACTATGGAAGAAAACATGATCGAATACATCGGAATCAATGCAGGTCTCGTCTGGAACGCACTAGACAAACTAGGCAAGATGGACGTCAAGCAGCTCAAGAAAGCGACTAAGATACGTACCGAAAAGGATGTCTACGCAGCACTCGGCTGGCTCGCCAAGGAGGAGAAGCTCACCTTCGCCTACGAAGACAACACGCTCCTAGTCGCACTGCGATAGGTCCTCACTAGACAACAGGCGAGCAAACCAGCTAGATTGCTACACATCAGCGCGTTGAGTCGCTTTGCCGTAGGATTTGCGTATTTTAGGTTGTGTGATCGCTTGCTAGTTCAAAGATTATTCTTACCTTTGCAGACGCAAACCTCGCTGCGGTCGTGGCGGAATTGGTAGACGCGTTAGACTTAGGATCTAATGCCGCAAGGTGTGTGGGTTCGAGTCCCACCGACCGTACAACGACAGAGAGACCTATCTGACACCCCCTTGTGGGAACAGATAGGTCTCTCCTTTTTTATCTCTCTAGTCTAGTCGCAGCATTTGGAGTCTGACGACCGAGGGTTACACGTTCAAGCAACTATTCCAAGTCTCCAGCGAAGAAATCTCAAATTCTTCGTTGGATATTTTTCGTTTTTCAGGGAACCGTTGGAAATTTCTTCGGACTTATCATTTCATTCTTCCGAAGTATCATTTGATTCTTCCGAAGAATTTTTCCACGCCCACGTGGGGAATTTTTATTTTCCACGTGGCTATTTCGAAATTCCTCCGAGGAAACCTTTTCTAGCTAGGAGCAAAAAAGGGAGTGTGCCAAAGCTTCCAAACTCTTATAAACTATTGACGTTGGCGAAGAGCAAAATTACCCTTTCGGGTATTGCAAGGGTGACAGAAGGTCCCGAACTTTGCCTCTGTAAAACAAAACAACCCCTCCCTAGGGGAGCGCATAAGCCGAAAAGCGCTGAATTCAAAGAGTAGGCACAACTAAACAGGTACTGAACTATGAACAAGAAAATCTGGACTCTCTCCCTCATTGTCGCACTCATCGGAAGCCTTAACACATGGGCACAGGAAAGCACGGCAACAAAGTACACACCTAAAGAGCTATTTGGCTTTCATGCCTCAGTAGCTCCAATGGGTATGGGCGTACTCTTATCTCCAGCACTGGGGACAACGACAGATCAGTTTACCTATCCACAAGTGGGTGGACGGGTACAGGTCGGTTGGCTTCTACACAAGAAGTCCCTAACGCTCCCCACGCTTGCAGCTAGCTATGCCTATGGCATCAATCAAGACAAGGCAACAGCAGGGCAACTCAAGTCTATGTCTATCTTAGATCTTGGTACAGAATTCAATCCATGGTCTTTCTATGAGACGAAGAGTCAAAAGCATGTGGTTGTTGTTCGAGTCGGTGCTTACGTCTCTGTGTGTAGTACCAAGTTTACACAAGATAAGACAATGCACCACCGCTGGGGAATCTCCCGTCGTATCGCTCTCGGGTATCTCTACAAGATGGACTGTGGTACTCGCCTTGGGGTAAACCTCTACAACCATGCAGGGCACTACTTCGGCAAGCGTCCTCAGCAGGGCTCACCTGTACCAGTCTACACGGAGGAACTAGGCTTAGCTTTTGACCTTTACTTGTAAGCAGGCAATGCCTATCAACGTAAGGGTACAACAAAGAGACTAGGATAGGCTATACAACAACTCTTTTTTAGCTCATTGAGCAGGTCAGAGAGGGTACTTTCCCCTTTCTCTGGCTTGCTCAATTGCTTTTTAACTTCTTTGCGTAGTGTCTAGATTTCGCAATGCAGAGCCTAGGCGAAGTTGGGGCGTGAGGATAGACGGCAATGATTTTGTATCTTTGTGGCGTAATGCTTTATAAGAGACTATAGTCGAAGATATGAACTATGGATATGTCAAGGTAGCGGCTGCTGTGCCCTATGTCAGAGTGGCTGACTGCTACTACAATACGAGCCGCATCAAGGATATGATCTTTCAGGCAGAGGAGCTGGGCGTGGAGATACTTACGACCCCTGAGCTCTCTATCACGGGATATACCTGTGGGGATCTCTTTCACCAGTCGTTCCTCCTAGATCAAGCTCAGAAGGCTCTATGCCAGCTAGTCGAGGAGACGGCCGAGACCGATGTGATGGTCATCGTCGGTATGCCTGTCAAGGTGGAGGAGAAGCTCTTTAACGGGGCAGTTGCCTTCCAGCATGGTAAGATCCTCGGAGCGATTCCTAAGACTTATCTGCCGAACTACCGAGAGTTTCAGGAGAAGCGCTGGTTCTCTCCCAGTGATTCGCTACAATATAAGACGGTGCAGATGGGACCCCATACGGTGCCCATCGGGCGAAATATCATCTTTAAGTGTGGGCAAGTGGGCATCGGTATCGAGATCTGCGAGGATATGTGGACGCCCTTTACACCTGGTACACGCCTCAGCCTCTATGGAGCGCATATCATCTTCAACCTCTCTGCGAGCAATGAGAATGCGGGCAAGCATGACTACCTCCGCTCGCTGATCAGTGGTGCTACGTCGCAGGCTATCTGTGGCTATGTGTACGCCTCTAGTGGCTATGGCGAGAGCTCGACCGATCTAGTTTACACGGGCAAGGCGTTTATCGCTGAGGTGGGCAAGATCGTCAAGGAGATGCGCCGCTTTGAGTACAAGGAGCGGATGATCGTGAGCGACATCGACGTGTCTCGTATCCATGGCGAGCGGCTGATCAATAGCAGCTTCAAGAGTGCGGTCAATCACTTTACCGACGAGGAGGAGCTGGTGAGCATCCCCTTCACGCTACGCTCTGAGGAGGAGTCACAGCCTATGGATCGTGTCATCGAGCGCAATCCCTTTATGCCTGAGGGGGCGAACCCTGAGGAGCGTTGTCACGAGATGTTTCAGATACAGGTGTGTGGACTCATACAGCGCCTCAAGCACATGCGTGCGGAGCATGCCGTGATCGGCATCTCGGGCGGACTGGACTCGGCACTGGCTCTACTGGTGACGGCAGAGGCTTTTGACCTCTTGGGCTTGGATCGCAAGCAGATCATTGCGGTGACGATGCCGGGCTTTGGCACCTCTGAGCGCACCTATCGCAACGGCTACACGATGATGCAGGAGCTGGGTGTGACGATCCGTGAGATAGATATCAAGGAGGCGACGGAGCAGCATCTCTCAGCCATCGACTATAAGGGTAATCGGGAGGATGCGACCTTTGAGAATGTGCAGGCGCGTGAGCGGACGCAGATATTGATGGATCTAGCCAATATGTACCATGCGCCCGTCATCGGGACGGGAGACCTGTCTGAGATCGCCTTGGGCTGGTGCACCTTCAACGGGGACCACATGTCTATGTATGCGGTGAATAGTGGTATCACGAAGACGAGCGTACAGCTGATCGTCGGGTGGTATGCTACGCACAAGGCTGGAGACACGCCACTATCTACGACGCTACAAGACATCGTTGCCACGCCGATTAGTCCAGAGCTACTGCCGATCAAGGACACGAAGGCTGGCAGCGAGCAGCAGACGCAGAGCCTCGTAGGTCCGTACGAACTACACGACTTCTTTATCTATCACTTCCTACTCGATGGCTTTGAGCCTAAGAAGATCTTTTACCTCGCCAAGGTCGCTTTTGAGGGAGCTTATACGCCCCAAGAGATCAAGCACTGGATGGGAGTTTTCTTCAAGCGATTCTTCTCTCAGCAATTCAAGCGCAATGCGATGCCCGACGGACCTAAGGTGCAGAGCGTCTCGCTCTCCTCACGTGGAGAGTGGCGTATGCCGAGCGATGCGGTGAGCAGTATGTGGCTCCACGAGGTGGAGAGTCTAGAGGTATAGAGACAAGAGCGATGATGAGCCAAGAGGAGCGTGCGCAGCTATTGGTGCCGATAGCGGACTTTATCAAGGAGTTCGAGCAGGACTTCAGGCGGTCACTACAGAGTGATGCGCCGGTGCTGTCACACGCCTTGGAACACTTACAGCACTCCTCGGGTAAGCATATCCGTCCGATCATCGTGGGTCTATGCGCTCAGCTATGCGCAGGACAAACCAATAAGCAGACGCTCTCGGCAGCGCTGGTCATAGAGCTACTACATACCGCCTCGCTAATTCACGACGACGTCATCGATTGGTCGGACACACGACGTGGACAGCCTACGCTCAATGCACTCTACAGTAATCATCAGGCGGTCTTGATGGGAGACTACGTACTCTCGACCGCCTTCCTAGAGTTGATCTCTCGAGAACACAATCCTGAGATGCTACGTGTCGTCGCCCAGGCTGGACGCAATCTTTCTATCGGAGAGCTAATGCAGCTATCCCTCTCGAAAGCACACACCTACCGTGAGGAGGACTACTATGCAGTAGTAGATCGTAAGACGGGAGCGCTCTTTGAGGCGAGTGCCAAGCTGGGAGCCTTGAGCGTAGATGCTCCCGAGGAGCAGGTGGAGCGCTGTGCCCGTCTAGGGCAATTGATGGGACGTGCCTTCCAGCTGCAGGATGATCTCTTTGACTATGACAAGCGCAAGGATGTCGGCAAGCCTACGGGTCACGATCTTATCGAGGGGAAGGTCTCCCTCCCGCTGCTCTATGTCCTGAATCATGCGACCCCTACGGAGCGTGACGAGATCATCTCGTATCTACAACAACCTATCAAAGCGGACTCAATAGACTACCTCCTCCGCATAGCCCGCGAGCGTGGTGGCATCGACTACACAGAGAGGCAGATCCAGGGCATCCTCCAAGAGGCGATTGACTTGCTCAGAAGCTTCGCACCAAGTGCCACAAGGGAGACGCTAGAGCGCTTTATCACATTACTAGGAGAGAGACAGAAGTAGCTGACGATAACGATGGAAGGGGATACGCTCAATTGGATTGACTATATGGTCATGGGCTGTACAGCGTGGGCACTCTTCAAGGGCTTCAAGAGGGGTGTCGTGTCGGCACTGATTGGCGTGCTGGGTATCGCTGTTGGCTATGTGATGGTGCGCTGGGTAGGCGTACCCGTAGCACTGTGGGTCTCTCGCACCTTCGGACTACCTCACGGAGTGGCTGTGGTGGCCGCTTATGTAGCTACATTCTCGCTCTCTTGCTGGGGCATCGCTTTCCTAGCTCGTCCTACAGTGAGAGCGATTAAGCGTTCGTCACTCTCAGTTGTCAATAAACTTATGGGCGCTCTCTTTGCGGGAGCCTTCGTCATCTTATTCTTTAGCCTTATATTTAATCTAACCGACTTCATACTGCCTCGAGGGGTGCTGGAACAGCTGCCCGACATCACAAGAAAAGAGGGCGAGCCAGCTGAGCCTCGACGGGATCAGCGGGACAAGTCTAGACTATACGACCCAGTCCGTGGCTTGATACCATGGGCTGCGCTGGGCGACTTGACCTCTTGGCAGGATAAACAATTAAAGCAACAATCAAGTGAATAGCGAATATAATCCTAAGCAAACGATCCCTACGCCTACTGACACAGAGGCGCGTGCGGTGACTCCGACGGGTGAGGACATCCTCGACGATATCACCCAGGGGGACTACAAGTATGGCTTCGTGACCGACGTCCATACCGAGACCATCCCCAAGGGTCTCAACGAAGAGGTGGTACGTCTCATCTCGGAGAAGAAAGAAGAGCCCGAGTGGCTCCTTGAGTTCCGCCTCAAGGCTTATCATCACTGGCTCACACTCGAGCGACCCGACTGGGCGCATCTCTCGATCCCTGAGATAGACTATCAAGACATTATATACTATGCGGCTCCTCGTCACAAGACCCCTGGAGACGGCACGATAGATCCTGAGATCGAGAAGACCTTTGACAAGCTCGGCATACCGCTCCACGAGCGAGCTATGCTCTCGGGCAATATGGCGGTCGATGCGGTCATGGATAGCGTCTCGGTGAAGACGACTTTCCGCACAAAGCTCAAGGAGCTGGGCATCATTTTCTGCTCTTTCAATGAAGCGGTACGCGAGCATCCTGACCTCGTGCGCAAGTACCTGGGCAAGGTGGTCTCGTCGCACGACAACTACTTCGCAGCGCTGAATTCAGCGGTCTTTAGTGACGGCTCTTTTGTCTATATCCCTAAGGGTGTGCGCTGCCCGATGGAGCTGTCGACCTACTTCCGCATCAATGCGGCCAATACGGGTCAGTTTGAGCGTACGCTCATCGTAGCAGACGAAGGCGCTTACGTGAGTTACCTAGAGGGGTGCACGGCTCCGATGCGTGACGAGAACCAGCTCCACGCAGCCATCGTCGAGATCATCGCTGAGACCGATGCTGAGGTCAAGTACTCGACAGTTCAGAACTGGTACCCAGGCGACAAGGACGGGCGAGGCGGTATCTACAACTTCGTCACCAAGCGTGGGTTGTGCCGTGGCGACCGTAGTAAGATCTCTTGGACACAGGTCGAGACGGGCTCGGCTATCACCTGGAAGTATCCCAGCTGCATCCTACGGGGTGACGACTCGGTAGGAGAGTTTTACTCTGTCGCTGTAACCAACAACTACCAGCAGGCGGACACTGGCACGAAGATGATTCATCTCGGACGCAACACCCGCAGCACCATCGTCTCCAAGGGGATCTCCGCCGGTAGTAGCCAAAATAGCTACCGCGGACTGGTCTCCATCGCTGCCTCTGCAGAGAATGCACGTAACCACTCACAGTGCGACAGCCTTCTCCTGAGCGACCATTGCGGAGCGCACACTTATCCTTACGCAGACATACGCAATGACTCTGCCGTCGTGGAGCATGAGGCAACGACCTCTAAGATCAATGAGGATCAGCTCTTCTACTGCAACCAGCGTGGCATCACCACCGAGGAGGCGGTCGGTCTGATCGTCAACGGCTACGCCCGTGAGGTGATGAGCAAGCTCCCGATGGAGTTTGCCGTTGAGGCGCAGAAGCTCCTCTCCGTAACCCTCGAGGGAAGTGTCGGCTAGCACGACCCCGCTACACATTATATAGATACAGATTACACACTACTATGAGCAACGTAATACTCGACATAAAGAATCTCCACGCCAACATAGGCGACAAAGAAATACTCAAAGGGATCAATCTCACCATCCGTGAGGGTGAGACACACGCTATCATGGGGCCCAACGGAAGTGGCAAGAGTACCCTCTCGTCCGTCCTCGTAGGGCACCCCACCTTTACCGTAACCTCTGGCGAAGTGACTTACCTCGGTCAGGATTTGCTGGCTATGGATGCGGTCGAGCGTGCACACGCTGGACTCTTCCTCAGCTTCCAGTACCCCGTAGAGATACCAGGCGTGAGCATGGTCAACTTCATGCGCTCAGCACTCAACGAGCGTCGCAAGACTCAGGGCGAGAAGCCAATGCCTGCAGGGGAGTTCCTCAAGATGCTAAAAGAAAAGCGCGAGGTGGTCGGTCTCGACGACCGTCTCCTCAAGCGTTCGGTCAACGAGGGCTTCTCCGGTGGCGAGAAGAAGCGCAACGAGATCTTCCAAATGGCAGTCCTCGAGCCACGCCTCTCGATACTCGATGAGACCGATAGTGGACTAGACATTGACGCTCTGCGAGCCGTCGCACACGGAGTCAACACACTCCAGCGTCCCGACAGCGCTTGCGTCGTCATCACCCACTACCAGAGACTGCTGGACTACATCAAGCCGCAGTTTGTCCATATTCTGTACAAGGGTCGGATCGTCACATCGGGCGGACCTGAGCTAGCCCTCAGACTAGAGGACGAGGGATACGACTGGATTAAGGAAGAGGTAGCTAAAGAGGAAGAGAAGCAATGAATCCACGTAAGCAACCACCCACCGCACACCTGCAGTATCTAGACCTTTATCAGTCTCAGCAGGCATACATTGAGCAGCACAGCTTGCCTGTGCTACAAGCGCAGCGTGCCTCCGCTCAGGAGGCTTTGAGCGAGTACGCCTTGCCCCAGCTCGGCATGGAGGACTGGCAGCGCACGGATGTCGAGGCGCTCTACGCTCCCGACTACGGGATCAACCTACAGGAGCTAGACCTAGCTCCCGCAGGGCATAAGCAGCTCCCTCAGTATAGCTGCGACCTATCGGTCAATGAGCTCACCATCAAGGCGAGTGCTCTCAACAGCAACTACCTCTACACCCACTACGTCAACCAAAAGCGCAAGCTCCCCGAAGGAGTTTTCGTAGGCTCCATCAAGGAGTTTGTCAAGGAGTTCCCCGACTTGGCGGAGCGTTACTACGGGCAAATAGCCGAGGTCGATACCGACGGCACCATCGCGCTCAACACGCTCTTCGTGCAGGACGCCTTCGTCCTCTACGTACCCGATGGCATGCAGCTCGAGCAGCCCGTGCAGCTCGTACAGCTACTCCACGCTCAGGAGCCACTCCTCTGCATTCGTCGCTGGCTCATCATCCTCGGTGATCGTGCCAAAGCCTCTGTCCTTGTCTGCGACCATACGATAGATCGGACCAGCTTCCTCGTCAACCAAGTGGCCGAGATCTACGTTGGCAATGGCGCTCAGCTCAAGCTCTTCGACATGGAGGAGAATAGCCACCAGACGCACCGCACTTGTGGCTACTTCCTGCGCCAGGGGGCAGAGAGCCAAGTGACCCTCGCCGCCTATACGCTCAATAATGGAATCACGCGCAATAGCTTCCGGACACGCTTCCTCGGCGAACATGCCGAGCAGACACTCGGCGGGGTGGCTGTGACCAATGGTACACAGCATGTCGACACCTTCACACGTGTCGAGCATATCAAGCCCAAGTGTCATAGCACGCAGCTCTTTAAGAACCTCCTCGATGAGCAGTCCACGGGAGCTTTCTCGGGGCGCATCTTCGTAGCACAGTCGGCACAGCAGACCGAAGCTTACCAGAGCAACCGCAATATGCTCCTCTCGCCTGAGGCTCGTATGTACAGCAAGCCTCAGCTAGAGATCTATGCCGACGATGTCCAGTGTTCGCACGGTATGGCTACGGGGCATCTCGACGAGCAGGCGCTCTTCTACATGATGCAGCGAGGCATCCCCGAGCACGAAGCACGGGTCATGCTGAGCGTTGCTTTCGTTAGAGATGTCATAGACCTCATGCCCCTGGAGGATCTCCAAAATCGCATCGAGAGCATCGTGCGCAATCGTCTTCTAGGCAAAGAGCCGACACACTGCAGCCAGTGTGGCAAGCTTATCTTCTAAAACACGCTATACTATCGTAATGAGATCTCGCTGGAGACTACACCTCGTGATGCTCTGCGTCACAATTATCTTTGGAATCAATGGGCCCTTCACCAAGGCACTCCTTGGTGGGGGGCTCACTCCATATACGCACATGTTCTGTCGCTTCCTAGGTGCCACGATACTCTTTTGGATCGCTTCGCTGTGGGTGCCACGAGAGCGCATCGACCGCAAGGATTGGGGCAAGATGATCTTAGCCTCCCTGACAGGTATCTTTTTCAACCAAGGGCTCTTCGCCATTGGCATGTCGATGACCTCTCCTGTCAATCAGTCGCTCGTTGCCACGCTAGGACCCATCGTCACCATGCTTCTCGCAGCCATCGTGCTCAAAGAGCCGATCACACGACTCAAGGGAATCGGCGTACTCATCGGAGCCTCGGGTGCCCTGCTCCTCGTATCCACGAACGGCTCCTCCACCGCGGGTTCTACGCTAGGCGACCTGATTTGCGCCACGGCAACCGTCTCCTACGCCATCTATCTCACCTCATTCAAGACTCTCATACAGAAGTACCACCCGGTCACCTTGATGAAGTGGATCTTTGTCATCTCCCTCCTCGGCTCCGCTCCGATGGGCGTACGTGACATGATGAGCACCGAGTGGAGCACCTTCGACGCTACCTTCTACGGGCAGCTAGCCTTCGTCGTCGTGGGCGCCACCTTTGTCGCCTACCTCTTGTTGCTCTTCGCACAGCGAGGCTTGCGTCCCACGGTCGTCAGCATCTACAACTACGGTATCCCCGTCATCGCCTCGCTGCTGGCTGTCATGATGGGTCAAGATCAACTCACACTCACCAAAGTCGCCTCCGCGATCCTCATCCTGCTCGGCGTCTTCATGGTGACCCGCAGCAAAAGCCGCCAACAACTTCTTCGGGAGCAGCTTCGCAACGACTAGCATAGCGCTCTTGTTTGCTGATACAAAGCCAAACAACAGATGAAGTGGATCCGCAGGACTCAAAAAGGATTAGCTATTACCTCTGAGCATCCTCATCCTCTTCGATGAACTCCGAGATAGTCAGAAGTTACTTGCCGATGCAGAAGTGGGAGAAGATGAAGCCGAGCACTTCGTCGGAGGTGATGGAGGCGCCTGTGACGAGGCCGATCTCTTCGATCGCTTCACGGAGATAGGGGGTGATAAGGTCGCTGGTCAAGCCGTTGTGGAGTCCCTCGGAGACTAACTCTAAGGCGCGACTCGCCTTGGTGAGCGCCTCGTAGTGGCGCAGGTTGTAGAGCATCACGGTCTCTTCATCGCTGTGGAGGGGCTGGGCAGTGGTGACCATAAGCTCTTCGAGAGCTTCGATGCCCTCAGCGGTTCGTGCTGAGATAGCTAGCGGAGGGGTGATGTGCCGTTTGTTCGTGATGCGCTGTAGCTGTTCGGAGCAGTGGCTGAGCCAGTTCGTGGCCTCGCTCTCGGTGAGTAGATCCCGCTTGTTGAGCAGGAGCATGAGGGTACTATCGGGGGCGGTGAGTGGAAGTATCTCGCTGAGCTGTGCCTCTAGCTCGTCCCACGTGGGCAGGGGCGGGGCGATGACCCAGAGGATAAGCCGTGCCGAGGATATCTGCTGGTAGCTGCGCTCGATGCCTAGTTGCTCCACGAGGTCGGTCGTCTGGCGCAGGCCGGCAGTGTCGATGAGTCGGAAGAGTGTACCGCGAATGGTTAGTCGCCCCTCGACAGTGTCTCGGGTGGTGCCAGGGATGTCGCTGACGATGGCTCGCTCGTGTTGGAGGAGGGCGTTGAGGAGGCTGCTCTTGCCCACATTGGGTGCGCCGATGATAGCGGTCGGGATGCCCTGCTGGAGCTCTTGCCCCGTGGTGAAGCTTTGCGTAAGCAGTCGGAGCTGATGCTGTATGGTGGTTAGCGTCTCAACCAGTGTGGAGCGATCGGCAAAGGCGACATCCTCTTCGCTAAAGTCTAGCTCTAGCTCGAGAAGTCCCGCAAAGCGTAGAAGCGTCGCCCGCAGTTCGTTGAGTAGGTGACTGAGCCTGCCGGTATGCTGCTCCATAGCCATCTTGTGCTGTGTGGCAGTGGTCGCAGCGATGAGGTCAGCGACCGCCTCCGCCTCGGCGAGGTCTAGCTTGCCATGCGCTAAGGCACGACGGGTGAATTCGCCAGGGTCTGCCATACGGCACCCCTCTTGCTGAGCGATCCACTCTAGTATGGAGCGTACGATGAAGGGGGAGGCGTGGCAGGAGAGCTCGACGACCTCCTCGCCAGTGTAGGAGTGTGGTGCGGCGAAGTAGGTGGCTACGACGAGGTCTATGAGTTGCCCGTCAATGCGTAGCCCAGCGGTCGTGGCTTCACGAGGCGCGAGCCTTTTGCCAAGAAGCGTCTCAGCGATCTGTGGGGCTAGGCTTCCCGAGATACGTACGACGGCAAGCCCTCCGCCTAGTGCGGTGGCCGGTGCGCAGATCGTTTCGCTCAGATCATGTATCATGCGGGCAGGGCGGCTAGTAGCTGAGCCACGGTAGTCCCCGTCGTGGGGATCGTAAGCTCAGGCGCTATGTAGCTGAGTGGCTGCAGGACGAAGGCTCGCTCACACATACGAGGGTGCGGGATGGTGAGCTCAGGCGTGGTCATGACCAACTGGTCGTAGAGCAGGATGTCTAGGTCTATGACTCGGTCGGAGTAGATGCCGTCGTGCGACTTGTGCCGTCGCCCCATCTCACGCTCGATAGCCTGAAGCTGTGCCAAAAGTTCTGCTGGTGTCGCTGTCGTGTGAACGGCCACGACGCTATTGAGGAAGAGGTGCTCCGAAGCGAAGCCCACGGGACGAGTCTCCACAAAGGGGGCTATACTGTAGATCTGGAGCCCACGAAGGCGCATTCGCCTGATCGCCTCTAGCAGCTGGTGACGAGGATTGTCAAGGTTGCTACCGAGGGCTATATAAGCAGTAGGCATAGGAGCGACAGTGAGAGAGTCTTAGCGAGATAGGTTAGTCCATAATGAGGAGCGCATCCCCGTAGCAGCCGAAGCGGTACTTCTCCTTGACCGCTACATTCATCGCATTCATCACATTCTTCTCACCACCCATGGTGGCAGCGCACATGAGGTTGATGCTCTTTGGCGCATTGAAGTTGGTCAGCATAGCGGTCGGCAAGTGAATGTGGTAAGGCGGATAGATAAACTCATTGGTCCAGCCACTGAACTCCTTGAGGTAGCCATCCGTGCTGACGCCCGTCTCGAGGGCTCGCATGACGGTCGCTCCGACGGCAACGATCTGTGCATTGTCGTCGCGCGCTTGATTGACGATATCGCAGCACTCGATGGGGATATACATCTCTTCGTTCTCCACCTTATACTTGCTGATCGCCTCAACCTCGATCTCCTGATAGCTAGAGAGGTTGTGGTGTAGCGTGAGGAAAGCAAGGTTGCACCCCTGTAGGCGTAGCTTGTGCAGGATAATGTCGCTAAAGTGCAGGCTCGCAGCGGGGGCGCACACGGCACCGATATGCTTTGCAAAAACACTCTGATAACGCTCTAGGTCGCTTGGCTCAGCGGGTCGCTTGATCTCCGCGGGTAGCGGTGCTTCGCCTAGACTGTACAGATCCTTGAGGAAGTCCTCATGAGAGCCATCGTAGAGAAAGCGCAGGATACGTCCTCGAGAGATGGTGTTGTCAATCACCTCAGCGACCAGGACGGGGGCACCGCCCTCCTCGCCAAACTCGAGCTTGTTGCCGATGCGGATCTTACGTGCTGGATCTACGAGGACATCCCATAGACGCAGAGATTCGTTGAGTTCGCGCAGTAGGAAGACCTCGATCTTCGCCTGATTCTTCTCCTTCAGACCATAGAGTCTTGCGGGGAAAACCTTGGTGTCGTTGAAGACAAAGGTGTCTTTCTCCCCGAAGTAGTCGAGGATGTCCACAAAGTTCTTATGCTCGATAGAGCCGTCGGTGCGGTGTAGCACCATCATACGAGACTGATCTCTGAAGGTCGTCGGGTACTGAGCAATGAGCTCCTCGGGGAGCTTGTAGTCAAAGTGTGATAGCTTCGCTTTATGTCGCATATTGGATTTTGTTTCTAATGGGATAGAGTGAGTATAGCAAGGGTGTTTGGTCAGGAGAGTTTTTCCTCGTCGGGCGTTAGGGCTAGTAGCTCGTCTAGTTGATCGAGGCTAAAGCAGTCCGCCTGTGACACCTCGCCAGAGCGTGTCCGCACCAGCTGGGTGAGATAAGCTCCCGAGTCGAGAGCCGTGCCGAGGTCGCGTGCCAGCGAACGAATGTAGGTGCCTCTACTACAGACGATACGTAGCTGTAGGGTGGGGGGCGTAAAGCTCACCAGCTCGAGTTCGTGAATGGTGACGCGCTTGTGCGCTAGCTCTACTTCCTGTCCCTGACGGGCTAGGTCGTAGGCGCGTATGCCGCCTACCTTGACTGCCGAGAAGGTGGGAGGTCGCAGATCGATCTCTCCCGTGAACTGGCGCAAGGTACTCCGCACCATCTCCTCCGTGATATGTTCGTAGGGATAGGTCGCGTCGATCTCGTGCTCGCTATCGAAAGAGGGTGTGGTGGCTCCGAGTTGGAGCGTGGCGCAGTACTCCTTGTCGTGATCCATCAGCTGCTCGATCAGCTTCGTAGCACGCCCTGTGCAGAGCACCAGCACGCCCGTCGCCTGTGGGTCGAGCGTCCCAGCGTGTCCCACCTTGATGCGCTTGACCCCTGTCACCTTGCGCACCATGATGCGTACCTTATTGACTACGTCAAAGGAGGTCCACCCCAACGGCTTGTCCAAGGGTATGATCGCTCCCGTACGTAGCGTGAGGGGGCGATGAGCCTGCAGGTCGGCAGGCGTATAGAGCTTGGAGGAGACTTCCTGATTCATCTTAATGCATCGCTAGGGGCACTCCGCAGAGTAGTAGGATGAGTACCAGTAGACCGACCACGATACGGTAGTAGCCAAAGAGCTTGAAGCCGTAGCGGGTCACATAGTTGATAAAGAACTTGATCGCCAGCAGTGCTACCACGAAGGCAACCACATTGCCTACGAGCAGTGCCATCCAGTTTTCCTGCAGCATCTGACTAGAGACTGGATCAGCGAGGAGCTTGTACCCCTTGAGCAGGGTAGCGCCTAGCATCGTCGGAACTGCTAGAAAGAAGGAGAACTCGGTCGCTGCGCGTCTCGTGAGCCGTTGCTGCAGTCCACCCACGATCGTCGCCATAGAGCGTGACACGCCCGGGATCATAGCGATGGTCTGAAAGCAACCGATGACGAAAGCATTGCGATACGACGGACGCTCCACCGTCTGTTTTGTAGCTGGCCAAATGCGATCAATGAAGAGCATAAAGATGCCACCCAAGAAGAGCATCGTGGCGACTACATAGACATTGTCTAGGAGCTTATCTATCTGCTCCTCCAGTAGTAGCCCGATGACTGCTGCGGGGATCAGACCGACGAGGAGCTTGATATAAAAGGAGAAGCGTCCGACCCACTGCCACCGCTGAGGTAGCTGTCGTGCGCTCTCCTCCACACGAAAGGTGAAGAAGCGCTTATAGTACAGCACCACGACCGATAGGATTGCACCAAACTGGATCATCACCGTAAAGGCGCGAAGGAAGGGTGTGCTCTCCATCCCGAGTATACCCTGGGTGAGGATCATATGCCCCGTAGAGCTGACTGGGAGAAACTCCGTCAGCCCCTCTACGATGGCTAGGATAATGGATTCGAGTAGCGTCATCTTAAGACTATCGGCACAAGAGGTTTACTTGTTCTGTGGCGTAGTATTGCTATCCTTGTCGTTGCTTTTGTTGGGGTTTTTGGGCTTAGCCATGATAGCGTAGATGATCAAGAGGAAGCCGATCAGGGTGACGATAGGCGCCACGACGATACGGCGTGTGCTAAAGATCTCAGCCGTAAACTCTGTGCTGTCTGCACTACCTCCTCCCGACATTAAGAGGAGACCCAAGATGATGATCCCCACGGAGATCGCTAGGAGGATATAGTTCTTCTTGCCAAATACCATAATAGATAAGTTGTGATGTATAAGATAGTGACTAAGCCATGACAATGCGTCCGCCATCCATCCGAATGTATCTGCTTGTCGATATAGAAGCGGTGATCCAAGAGAGCAAGATACCAAGACAGATAATCCCCCCCAGGATGATAGCTACCTCGGTGTAGCTGAGATAGCTCTCGAGGAGTAGCGGGTTACGCTGCATCATATAGCAGAGCGTGCCTAGGATCATGCAAGTCGCCAGCAGACCACCCCACAGACCATTGAAGATGCTGTAGGTGGTAAAGGGCTTACGTATCAAGCTCGGTTTGGCACCCAGTAGGGTCATAGAGCGGATCAGGAAGCGTCTGCTGTAGATCATAATGTGGGTCATACTATTGACCTGTATGATAGCGATGATCAGTAGAATCAGCGAAACAATCAGTAGGATCGTCGAGAGATGCTGCATATTCTCATCAATCATCTGGAGCATGTCGCCACGATAGCTCATCGTCTGCACATTGCCCCACGAGGCGAAGTCTCGCTCTATCTGCGCCATGCTATCGGCTACGGCGTACTGTGACTTGAGATGCACCTCCAGAGAGGGCTGTAGGGGGTTGAAGCCGAGGACGGCCACAGGATCTTCGCCGATTTCCTCCTCCAGCTGTCGTGCAGCCTCGGCGGGCGTTATGTAGGTCACGTCTTTGACGTATGGAGCCCGACTCACTTGCTGCATCAGTCGTATACTGTCTTGAGCAGTAGTCTCAGGGTCTAGTAGGACGGTGAAGGTCATCTCCTCACGCACCGACTGCTCTAGGTGGCTCTTGCCTACCTCCAAGAGAGCTATAGATCCAAGCAGAAAGAGCGGCAGGGCGATACAGACGATGGCAATAATCCTAGAGGAAGGTAGTAGCGATCGACGCCGTGGACGAGGTGTGTGATGCGACATAGGCGAGCGTGAATCTTAGCGGTGAAACGTGCGGGATGTGCTATGGGTACAACAGATAAAAGGAGTCAAGCAAGAGTATGGCCCTTCTATAAGTCTATATCACAGACTATACAAAGGGCATCATACAGTATTTATGCAAAGGTACTCAAATATCTGAAGCGGAGCTAAGATTTCAATTTTATCTCTAGGGCCGTACATTCCACCCGCTAATGCAATTTCTCAAGAATGATGTTTTTGATGACTTCATTG
>OIVP01000009.1_pt1:5000-78276 | contig 78276 bp, 70 predicted proteins | sample 1587231 | NCBI WGS metagenome assembly OIVP01 (sample SAMN02675049, study PRJEB24791) | human gut metagenome, SKBSTL061 | isolation source: stool | host: Homo sapiens | place: USA | reverse complement strand
ATATTCCTTTCTTCCTTTACAGGCTTATGAAATTATGTGCATGAGGGGAGAGAGGATGCAACTGGGTTTTACGACTGACCCGATGTTCCTTTCCTTATTACAAATGAACAGCATTTCACGGCAACTCGCAAACGCCATTTTCATGCGCTTGCGAGATGTCTTCTATCATGAGGGATGCCGTATATGCCTTTACCTGCCACTTAAATTGCCTACTCCTCGGCGATACTCCATAGGCGTTATGCCGTACGCCTTCTTGAAGGCAGAGTGGAAATTGGGAGCATGCTCAAAACCGCATCGTTCGGCGATGTCCTCAATCGTCAGTCCTGGTTTGCTCTCCAATAGGTTTCGCGCCAGCCGCATCTTTATCTTCAGCATATAGGTGGCGGGAGAGTCGCCAGTGATGGTCACGAGTTTCCGGTGGAGCTGTCGGGGACACATGTTTAGTTTATCAGCCAGCGCGTTCACATTCAACTGATGTTTGTCTAAGAGTTGATAAATGGAATCGACCGTCTTAGCAAGAAAGCGACGCTCCGTATAGGTGAGGGTTTGCTTCTTGTCCGTGTCGTTGTCATTACTGAACTTTTCACGCAGACGGCGATGGCGTTCGAGCAGCTTCTCCACTCGTGTGTGCAGCTCATCGGGATTGAAAGGCTTTGCGAGATAAGCATCGGCTCCTGCCTCCAGTCCCTTGATGCGCTCTTCCTCCGTGATCTTCGCCGTGACGACGATTATGGGAATGTGGTCGGTTATTCCGTTGCCGCGTACTTGCCGGCACACTTCCAGTCCGTCCATGCCGGGCATCATCAGGTCAGTAATGATAAGGTCGGGCACTAAGTCGAGTGCTTTTTCTAATCCTTGTGTTCCGTTTTCAGCGTAGGCTACGGCATATCTGTAGGCAAAATGTGCGCCGATGTAGGCTGCGATATCGCGGTTGTCCTCAATGATGAGCAGTCGGCACTTGTCGTCGCCGTTGTCGCTGTCGACGAGTGTGGGGGCGGTTTCGGGAAGCAATGGTGCGTTGGTGGGGATTCTGTCGTCCGCTTTGCGCTTGATGTCGTTGTGTATGGGTATTGTGATGTGGAAGGTGGTGCCTTTTCCGGGTGTGCTCTCGACGTGTATATTTCCTTTGACTGTGTCTATGATCTGTTTGACGAGTGCCAGTCCCACGCCTGTACCGATGTTCTGGGTGTCGCTTTTACCCTGGAAGAATGGCTCGAAGATATGGATGCGGGTCTCTTCGTCAATTCCTTGTCCGGTGTCAGCCACATCGATATGCAATCTGTCGTCCTTACGCCACGCAGTGACATTCACCTTGCCGTATTCGGGAGTGAACTTGAATGCGTTGGATAAAAGGTTGCCTATAACCTTGCTCACATAGTCTGGCACGAAGTCCATCACCACTTCTTCCTTGGGCATGAACTGCAGGTCGATGTTGCGGCTATAGGCATAGTTGCGGTAGGTTTCCACAATCATCGTGAGCTGCACGATGATGTCACCGTTAATCCAATCGGGATTGCCCACCTCCGACTTGATCTTAGATATGTCCAAGAGCTGATTAATGAGCGCGAGCAAGCCCTTGCCGTGCCGCTCAATGGTCTGAGCCTTGCTCTTTACCCCCCCTCCAGGGGCGTTCTGTATCTCATAGCTCATTCCGAGAATGACGGTGAGTGGAGTTCTGAACTCGTGTGTGATGTTGGTGAAGAAGTCCTCGCGCAGAGCCGACAGGCGTTTCAGTGCCAAGTGGTTGCGTCGGTGAATGCGTTGGATGTAGAGGAAAGTGGCGAGTGTACCTATCAGCACAGCCAAGACGAACACGAAGACGGCATTGCCGATATGACGTGCCGTCCTCTCCTGCTCCAGTTTCAACCGCGCCTCGCCCATTTCTCTTTCCTGTCGATTGTGCTCAATGTTAAGGATCGTGTTCTGTATGCTGTTCACCTTCTCCATGTCGAGCATACGATTTTGCATAGCTGTGGCTTGCTCGTAGGATGCCAATGCCGAGCGGTAATCATCGGTATTCTTATAGTGCTTATAATATAAGGTGTGTATTTCTGCCAGATGCTTGGGCGACTTGATAGTCTCTGCCATCTGCCTCGCTTTGTCGAGATAGCTCATCGCCTTGGCGTCGTTGCCCATCGCATTGTGGATGCCGGCAAGAGCGATAAGTGAGTTCAGCGCGTGCCATACGTCATTGGAGGTCTGCATCATTCTGTATGCCTCCTCGTACTCTGCAGAAGCTTTGTCATATTCCTTAGCTTTTTCATAAAGCGATCCGTAATAGGTGTGGCATAGCGATATGCCAAGATCACTGCCCGATTTCTTATTAAGCTCCATCGACTTGCGATAATATACCCATGCCGAATCCGTCTGCCCACGATGCTCGAAGATAGAGCCGAGGTTTGCGTAGTTGATGGCCTGACCCAGGTCACTGTGCAGTTGCTGCTCGCCTTTCAGAGCCATTCGCAGCACGCTATCTGCCAGCTCGTAGCTGCCCAGCGACATATATACGTTGCCCAGTCCGTTGAGCGACACCACGCGGTTCTTCTTAGCCATGAATGTTGTGTCGGCGCACTCCTCGCTCAGTTTCCACGCACGGTAATGATACGCTTGCGCCACATCGAGTACACCCATACGGCGGTAGTCGGTACCGATATTGTTCAGAGCCTGTACCCATTCCAGCGTGTCGCCGAGGACCTCAACCTGACGCAGCCCCTCGCTGTGGATACGCAGTGCCTCCTCGAAACGGCTCTCATTGCGCAGCTGCTTGCCCAACTCTCGCAGAGCTACGACGCTGCCGAGCCTGTCTCCCTTACTTTCCAATCGCTTTTGCAGAATGGCAAGCGAGTCCGTGCCAAGTGTGGCGCGCACAAGGTTGTCTGCCGCCTCGCGGTCGTCCTTAGTGATTTGTGTGGGACTCTTCTCGCAGGCAACAAGCAGGAGACAGATGGAAACAAACCATGAGAATACGCCTAACTGCCACCGCACCTCTTTCATAAATGCCCAAAAAGTCATAGTGGACAGCAAAGGGGCTTGAAAGTCTCGTTTGTAGTTCTGCATAGATATAGTATTTTGTCTGTATTTATGGGTGAACACCTTATGTCAACAAGGATTTGCGCCGAGGGTCATCTTTCCACTCGCGCAACTGTCTATGTCGCTTTTGAAATAGGTCTTATATTTTTTCATGATTGTCTATAATAGCCGAATAACACGCAAAAATACAAATAAATCTAATAACTCAGTTAAAAAGATGAAAGTTTTTTCGTAAATCTATATAAAAAACAATTTTGTATGATACCAAAGCGGAAATAGAACGCACTTGTGCAGCGGAAGTAAAAGACGAGAAAACCTGCCTTTAGTCACTAAAATGCTCATTTCTTAAAACATGTAAAACTATTCATGGGTTTATTATGAATATCAGCGAGTTACAGACCTAAAATGTCCGATGAGAATAATCGGGCAGATGAAAAATGTCCGATTATAATAGTTTTTTGTCCGATTATAATAGTCTATTCTCTGCGTTTCACCTTTAATTTTGTAACAGAAAACATAAAAACCATGAACAAGACAGAAAGAAAAACACATACGGAAGGTCAATGGCACAAGTCAACCGAGGCGCAGCAATTCTCGGAAGACCGAGAACAACTGCTTGAAACCATCCGCGAGATGATGGACAATGAGTTCGAGCGACACGGAATCGCTCTTCCCGACAGTAATCCAACTGACAACATGGGAACGGGACCTCCCAAAGACAGACCAGAGGCTGCCACCGGCTACAAAGCGTCCCGCCGCACACTTTGGCAGCGCATCGTGAGCCTGTTCTCCTTCTGCGCCGCCCTGACCTCGCTTGACCTAAAGAACTTCAACACCGAAAACGTAACCAACATGTATAGCATGTTCTACAAGTGTAACGCCCTGACGTCGCTTAACCTATCAAGCTTCAACACCGCGAAGGTGACCACCATGGAGACTATGCTCTACGAGTGTACCGCCTTGACCACCATCTATTGTGATGACGACTGGGCGCGGAGCGGAATAAACTCGAACGTAATGTTCTCAGGCTGCACTTAACTCAAAGGTGCCGTACCATACGATGGCAGTAAGGTGAATATTGAGATGGCGAATCCAACCACGGGATACTTCACCAAGACAGCTGCCACCAGTATCATCTCGCCAACAATCAACATGACTGCCAAAACGCGCGGCATCTACACCATGCAGGGCGTGAAGATGCAAGGCGAATTCGACAGTCTGCCTGCCGGCATATATATCGTCGACGGAAGAAAAGTGGTGAAGCATTGATATTTATAATAAGGTGTATAGTACAAACCCCAATATAATATAAGGCTGTCCGGTAAAACTTTTATTAATTTCCAATATTAGGGCTGACACTTCTCACGAGGTATCAGCCCTTTTGGTTATCATTGTATTTGCAAAAAATTAAGCCATGAGCAAAGAGACATGTTCACCCCGAATCGGTCGTTAGGACGCGAGATGTCCACTTTTTCTATTTGCATTATGCTATTCTTCATCTTTGCGTCTTCTTTTGACTCTTTTCCTCCACCTTCTTGGTTGTTTAGCCCGCTAAACGCCCTCGAAGCTAAATAGACTAAAAGAATATTGCAAATATCGATTAACAAACATGCTATAGCGCCTTATATTACCCATGTAAATATTAAACCAGAGTCTGATTATTTACATAATAACATCAATAACTGACAGAATAATAATTTATAGTCTAAATTTTGTCACATTTATACATAATTAACGCATACTATCGTCTAAGGTCTGAAATAAGTTGTTATATTTGCAACGAAATTTCAATAAATATCAGACGTAATTATGTTATTGTCAGCCAAATTTGAAAACATTTACTCGTTTAACGAGGAAACACGTATCTTGTTCACAGCAAGCAAGAGCGACCAACTGCCGTTGCAAGTGTCACGTGCAGAAAAGCGGGATGATATATCTGTGCTCCGTATGGGATTGATTTATGGTGCCAATGCTTCCGGAAAGTCAAACATCATCAAATGCTTGGCTATTATCAAGGATTTTGCCTTAAATGGTTGGAGCACCCTCAAATATAATTATTTCAAGATGACAGATGAACCCAAAGAGCGTTCGAGTATCGAAGTGGAGTTTAAGGTAGACAAGCAGTTCTTTGCTTACGGAATAGCTTTCTCTAAAGGCGGTTTGCTTGAGGAATGGCTATATAAGACTGGCAGCCGCTATGACACCATGATCTTTGAGCGTAAACGCAATGGTGACAGTTGGAATAATAATATTGTATCTGAGTTCACAAAAGGTGATGATGGACAATTCTTGAAGTTCTTGATTGACGGCACACCTACCAAGGGTACTTTCTTAAGTGAGTATATTAAGCGTAACGGAAAGGGAATAGATGCGATTAAATCTGCTCGTAAATGGTTTGAGAATCTAAACATCATCTTCCCCAATACACATAGAACAGATTTCCCATTCCGAGTTGTGAACGACACTCAGTTCAGAACTGTGATGCGCGAACTGCTAAATTATTTTGGAACAGGCATCTCAGACCTTCGCCGCGTAGAGTCTAAGCCTGAAGAATTGGGCATTCCCGATGAAATCCGACAAAAGATAGAGGAAAGTCTTGAAGGTAAAGGCTCCGAAATGGGTGTGGTGCTTCACAATGAGAAACGCTTCATCTTTGCTGAAAAAGACAAGTCGAAGAATCTGAAGTGGTATGAGCTTAAAACCATCCACAAGAAAGAAGGCAGCGGCTCGGACTATATATTCGAAATGTTCGAAGAGTCTGATGGCACGTCACGCCTGTTCGACTTCATTCCAATGCTTATAGATATGCGTGCTAATGATGCAGTCTATTTGATTGACGAGGTTGACAGGAGCTTACACCCAATGTTGACATTGAAATTGTTGGAGATGTACAACAGTTTGCTTAGAAGCGATTCACATATTCAGTTAATCTGCACCACACATGAATCGAATATACTTTCTACCGCCCCTATCCGTCAGGATGAAGTCTGGTTTGTAGAAAAGGACAAAAGAGGAGAAAGCCATTTGTCTTCACTATGTGAGTACAAGCCAAGAGTGAATGTACAGAAAGGTTATTTGAATGGTCGCTATGGAGCAATTCCATTCTTTGGTGAACTGAATAATATACATTGGGACGATGCGAAGCAGGAATAGTTTGATGCGCGAACGTTGCGAGGCATTTCGTGACGCTCGCCTTATAGTCATAGCCTCCGAAGGCAAAGACACGGAGCGGATCTATTTCAAGGCATTAGCCAAAGAATATACTAATCCGCGCGTACACGTGCATATATTAGAACGGGGCAAAAATGAACAGAACAACTCCAGTCCAGAACATGTATTAAAACAACTCAATGACTACAAAAGCCAATATGAGTTAGAGGCGGATGACGAACTCTGGTTAGTAATAGACAAAGACCGCTGGACAGAGGCTATGTTGTCTTGTGTAGCCAGGGAATGTTCGCATGAAGTTGCCATGTACATGGCTTTAAGTAATCCTTGTTTCGAGCTATGGCTTTTATTGCATATAGAAGATGCAGCATCGCTGTCACCCGAAGAACAGAAGCAGTGGGTGCAGAATCGCAGAAAGTCTAAAAATACCGATCCATATTTGAAGGTGCGATTGCGTCAGAAGATAGGTTCTTACCATGAGTCATCCTACGATGCATTAACTCTGATAGCTCATATAGAAGACGCGTTAGAGCGAGCAAAGGCATTAGATAAGAATCCTACTGACCGTTGGCCGCAAACTCTCGGTACGCGAGTATACCTATTGGCTAAGAGTGTGATGAATAGGAAATAATTTGGGTCAGTCGTAAAACCCAGTTGCACCCCTCTCCCCTCATGCACATAATTTCATAAGCCTGTAAAGGAAGAAAGGAATATCCGTTACTCCCCTGTACTGTGCCCTGAAGGCTTTGACTTTTGCGTTGAAGGATTCAGCATTGGCATTTTTGTAGTTTGGAACTGCTCATTGCTGCTTCACGTGCCAGTTCGGGAATGCTCGGTACGTTGTTCAAACTTTGTAAAATCTGACGACGGACTCGGAAGACAGCCTCCACATCGTTCAAGTTCAAGTTGGAAAGAGATTTTACCTCCGAACGTTTTTCGAGTTTTTCAAGGAATATCGTCAGCAATTCTATTGCCTTTCCATGCAAATGGAGGGGATAGAAAGGCGCATCGCTTTTGGCTGTGGTCTTGATGTCATCCAATACTCGTTGCATAGCAGGTGTGATGGTCTCGAAGAGATAAAAAGACTTGTCCGACCGAAGCAACCGACCGATGTAGGTTTCGTGAGCCGTATCCATTTGCTCTATCCAATCCTTGTTGAAGGTTTATGTGATGTTCTCATACTGCCGTTTGGGAGCGAAAGTCCATTCCGTAGGGATATTGCTTGAAGGCATAAAGATACCGTCGAGCGTGTCCACCCCGTCCGTTTTCGTGCTTGTGCCGATAATCTGTTCGTGCTTATGCTCGTTGATATAGAACATCACAGGAATCCATTTCGAGTTTTCCACCGAACGGCGCACCATTGTCATCGATTCGTATGACACGAAACTGATGTAGGTCAATGTGAGCCATGACAACGGGTAGTATTGCTTGAAAAAGCCGCTGCCCACTGAGGGCGGAACGGCAAAACCATTATCCGTTACCGATGTGCCGAATTGCTCAGCAACCATCTCCATCCAATCTTCTGACTTATTGATTGCACAAAATTCTATTATCATTTAGAAAATCTGAGGAATTTGAATTTTCTAGGAGCCTTTTCCAACTTTAACTCTTTTCGCAAATTCTCCCTAAGTAAGATTAATAATTTTAATGCTGAACTTTCTTTGTTTCTTGCAATATCTTCAGCTAATTGCTGTGCTAGTTCAATTTGCTGTTTTGTCCCAAAAAGTTGAATGTCTGCAATCGCAGTTTCTATTTCCGTATTATATCTATTGTCTTTTCTGTTGGATGCTTTTTCTAACTTTCCCCATGCTTGAATTAAGTATTCTATTGTAACTTCTTTCTTCTTGATTTGGGTGTTTTGACGAATAGCAAGGATATAGACTACTATCCAGCCAATAACTGTGATTATACATTGGATTATTAAATCGTTATTCATGCCTCGTTATATTATGAAATGTATTCTTAGTGTGGAGCGACTGCCGATAGAGACAATCGCTCCGCCAAGGATGGATAAAATCTCAGAGGTTACTTATTCGTTCGCATTTTCATTGGAACTTTCACCCGAGTTGCCTACATTGTGGGGTTCGTCTGAAGGCTTTGTGCCTTTCTTGGGTTTGGCCGTCGTTTGTTCGTAGCTTACATCGGTAAGTGTAAAGTATTTCTTCGATGGGCTGAGACGTACAACCGGTTTTTCGATATGCTTCTGCACGTTGAATACTTCGCCTTGTGGGACGGATTTGCTCTTGAATGAGGGTTTGAGCGTACCTAAATCGCAAAATTCTACGATGTCGCCATTTGCTACGATGTCTCTGGCAATCTCGGTGGCGTAGTTCAATACGGCTTCCACTTCCTGACGATTAAATGTGGTGGACTTTGCCACACGCTCACAGAAACTGCGGAAGTCCACACGATGTCTTCCTGTGGGCTTGGCTATTTGCACGGTTTTACTGGCATTTTTGCCGACAGACATCTTGATTGCACTTCGTTTTGGAACTTGCTGCATCTCCCTGCTACCGGCTTGCGGCGCGGGCTGTGACGGCCTATTTGCCGTGATGCTCGTCCGATACGGACAGTTTCTTGCGGCCCTTTGCGCGGCGGGCTGACAGCACGCGGCGGCCGTTCTTTGTTGCCATACGCTCGCGGAAGCCGTGCTTGTTAGCTCTTTTCCTGTTGTGAGGCTGGAATGTTCTTTTCATCTTTTCGTATTTTTATTGTTATTATTCTTGAGGTTCGACCGTTCGAGGGTGCAAAATTACTCATTTCTTTTTAATTACCAAAGAAATAGTCGAAATTTAGTGACTTCTTGGGTGATTTTCGCTAAATTATCCGTAACTTTGCACCCACAAAGCGGAAATATCACATTATATATAAAAGTTATGATAAACTCACAGGATATTAAGAAGGGCACCGCCATACGCATGGACGGCGGCATCTGGGTATGTATCGATTTCCAGCACCGCAAGCCGGGCAAGGGGAACACCGTAATGAACACCAAACTGAAGAATGTCACCGACGGGCGCGTGCTCGAACGCACGTTCCTGGTGGGAATGAAGCTCGAGGACGTGCGCATCGAGCGGCGTCCATACCAGTACCTCTACAAGGAGGGCGAAGACTACATCTTCATGAACCAGGAAACGTTCGAGCAGGTGCCGATAGCACGCGACCTCGTCACCGGCGTTGACTTCATGAAGGAGAGCGACATCGTCGAGGTGGTCTCAGATGCGGACACCGAGACAATCCTCTTCGCCGAGATGCCGGTGAAGACCAACCTGCGCGTGACGCACTCGGAGCCGGGAGTGAAGGGCGACACCGCGACGAACGCGACGAAGCCCGCAACCATGGAGACCGGCGTGGAGATACGCGTGCCGCTGTTCATCAACGAGGGCGACCTCGTGCAGGTGGACACGCGCGACGGGTCATACCTGAACCGCGTCAAGGAATAAGGGAAACACAATAACACGACACCCCCAGCCCATCCCGGAGCCGCCGGGGCCAGCCTGCGCGCGACAGCAGGCCGCCGCGCTGCTCAGGAATGGAATGGGGGCGTGTCATAACCGACGCCAATGAAATATTCGTTCATAATACCCGTTTTCAACCGCCCCGACGAGGTGGACGAACTGCTCGAGAGCCTCACGAGGCAGCGCGTGACCGACTTTGAGGTGCTCGTCGTCGAGGACGGCAGCAGCGTGACCTGCGAGGAGGTGTGCCGCAAGTACGCGGACAAGCTCGACCTGCACTATTTCATGAAACCGAACAGCGGGCCGGGGCAGAGCCGGAACTATGGCGCGGAGCGTGCCGCAGGGGAGTATCTGATAATACTGGACAGCGACGTAGTGCTGCCGGAGGGATACCTCGCGGAGGTGGGCAGGGAGCTCGCCCGGGAGCCTGCCGACGCCTTCGGCGGCCCGGATGCGGCCCACTCATCGTTCACACCGACGCAGAAGGCCATCTCATACTCCATGACATCGTTCTTCACCACCGGCGGCATACGCGGAGGAAAGAAAAAACTGGACAAGTTCTACCCGCGCTCGTTCAACATGGGCGTGCGCCGCGCCGACTACCTGCGGCTTGGCGGCTTCTCGAAGATGCGCTTCGGCGAGGACATCGACTTCTCGATAAGGATATTCAAGGCAGGGCTGCGCTGCCGCCTCTTCCCGGGCGCGTGGGTGTGGCACAAGCGGCGCACCGACCTGCGGAAATTCTTCCGGCAGGTGTACAACAGCGGCATAGCGCGCGTCAACCTATACAGGAAATACCCCGAGTCGCTCAAGGTGGTGCATCTGCTGCCGGCGGCGTTCACCGTGGGAGTCACCGCGCTCGTGCTGCTCTCGGCGGCGGGCAGGGCGATGATATACTACGACACGGCGAACTGGCGCGCGTGGTATTGGGTGGCACTGCTGCCGTGGATGCCGATAATGGCATACTGCGTGATAATACTCGCTGACTCCGCCCTGCGGAACCGCTCGCTGCGCGTGGGGCTGATTTCCGTGCCGGCAGCATTCACGCAACTCATGGGCTATGGCTTCGGCTTCATAGAGGCGTGGTGGAAACGCTGCGTGCTGAGGCGCGGCGAGTTCCAGGCTTTCGAGAAAACATTCTACAAATAGACCGGGATGGGAAACGGGAAGACCGCGAGGCTGTCGATAAACAGATGGTCGGAGGAGGACAGGCCGAGGGAGAAACTGGCGGCGGCGGGGGCAACGTCGCTGACGAATGCCGAGCTGCTCGCCATACTCATAGGCAGCGGGAACACCGAGGAGAGCGCGGTCGACCTGATGAAGAAAATCCTCGGCGACTGCGACAACCGGCTGAACACGCTCGGCAAGATGAGCATCGGCGAGCTGATGGCATACAAGGGCATCGGCGAGGCGAAGGCGATAACAATCCTCGCGGCGTGCGAACTGGGGAAGAGGAGGCAGAGCGAGGAGGCCGCCGAGCGGAGGGACATGGGCTCGGCAACGGCGATATACAACTTCATGCGCCCCAAGATGCAGGACCTCGACGTGGAGGAAGCGTGGGTGCTGCTGCTCAACCAGAACTACAAACTCATCAAGGCGGAGAGACTGTCGCACGGAGGGATAACCGAGACGGCGGTCGACGTGCGGCTGATGGTGAAGTCCGCGATACTCTGCAACGCCACAATCGTCGCCCTGGCTCACAACCACCCGAGCAACAACGCGAGCCCCAGCCGCGAGGACGACCGGCTGACCGAGCGCGCGAGGAAGGCCTGCGAGACGATGCGCATCTACCTTCTCGACCACATAATCATCACCGACGGCCGGTACTACAGTTACCGCGAGGAGGGCAGGATGGGGTGAGCGGAGCGGCGCACAGCCGCTGGCGGCTTGCCCGCTTGCACTTGGCGAGGCACCAGACACGGCGGTCTCACTCACCAAACTCGCCGTGTTCACTCACCAAATACGCCGTGTTTACTCTCCAAATACGCCGTGTTTACTCTCCAAATACGCCGTGTTTACTCACCAAATACGCCGTGTTTGCTCTCCAAATACGCCGTGTTTACTGGCTGGCCAGATGCGAAACACATTCCATTATGGGGTGAGCCGTGGAGTTTTCCTTGCCAAAACGCCTTTGTTCCCGTGTCGCCTTCCGGGAGGGCGCACGCCTTGTCACCGCCTTACCCAGGGCAACGTTTCAGGGGCAGGAAAATTGCATGATGATGAATCAAATGAAAAAAAAACTGCGTGGCATGCTGGCATTATAAAATATTTTGCCTATCTTTGCAAAAATTAAAACCATGTATGTGGCACGCTGTTGCCGATACCGTTCGTTTCAGACAGAATTATTTACTTAATAACCAACAGATATGAAAAAGCATTTATTTTCACTCCTTGTCGCCCTCGTGGCGACCGCGGGCAGCCTGCCCATGGCAGCACAAGAGGCCTACGCCGTATTAACCGGGGCCGACTTCACGCTCACATTCTACTACGACAACCTGCGCAGCACACGTCCGGGAACCAAGTACGACATGCCAACAACAGGTGCGACTCCTGGCTGGACAAAATACGACACTGCCGAAAAGATCAAGCACGCTGTGTTCGATGCGTCCTTTGCCGACTACCGCCCCACCTCCACCAGCCTTTGGTTCCAACAATGCGTGAAATTGCAGGACATCAAGGACATACGAAACCTCAATACCGAAAACGTCATTGACATGAGTCTCATGTTCCAGGACTGCAGTTCCCTGGCATCGCTCGACTTGAGCAACTTCAATACAGAAAAGGTCACCGACATGGGCGGCATGTTCGAGAGCTGCAGTTTCCTGGCATCGCTCGACTTGAGTAGCTTCAATACAGAAAAGGTCACCGATATGCACGGCATGTTCAATCACTGCAGTTCCCTGCCATCGCTCGACTTGACCAGCTTCAATACCGAAAACGTTACCACAATGGAAGGTATGTTCTGGAACTGCAGTTCCCTGGCATCGCTCGACTTGAGCAGCTTCAACACAGAAAAGGTCACCAACATGAACGACATGTTCTCTGGTTGCAGTTCCCTGGCATCGCTCGACTTGACCAACTTCAATACAGCAAACGTTATCTCTATGTACGACATGTTCCGGGACTGCAGTTCCCTGACCACCATCTACTGCAACGATGATTGGAGCGTGGGCGGCAAGGTAGAATACCACAGCGACATGTTTAGCAACTGCCCCAACCTGAAAGGAGATGGCGCGGCGTATGATTCCAGCAAAACCGGTATCGAGATGGCGAACCCCACCACGGTTACTTCACAACCATGACCACCGGCATTGACCATGTGACGGCTGCCGGCAAGGTGGGTGATGGCAAAACATACGACCTCAGTGGCCGGCTGGTGAGCAAGAACTACAAGGGTGTTGTGGTCACGAACGGTCGCAAGATATTGCAACGCTAACCATTGATGGCCAATCATGTGCAATGGACCATGTATCATGTATCATGTATCATGCGCAATGTATATTTGACAGTTGACAATCGGTCTGCGCGTCAACGGATCATTATCCGAAGCCAGGCATACGCAGTCTGAGGGACTGTATCTTCAGTGCCGGATGCCATTACTCTTCCGGTAAATCACAGTCAGGGGGGGGCAGTAGCCGCTCCTGACTGTTAATCAGTTGTGTTTGCTGTTGCCCCTGCGGGGCGCACGCCTTGTCACCGCCTTACCCAGGGCAACGTTTCAGGGGCAGGAAAATTGCATGATGATGAATCAAATACAACCCACACAAGAAATGCCACAAGGACATTGACGCGCGTTGGATTAAGAAACGGGATGAGAAACATTATGGATACAAAGGTCATACGAAGGCTGACAAGAAATCAAAACTCATAGAGTCCTACCATACCACAGCATCAAGCACCCATGACTCCAATGTTATCTCGCAGCTTATCACGGACAAGGACAAAGGCCAGCGCCTTTATCTTGATGCTGGATATGAGGGCAGGGAAGATGTTGTCAAGGCCAACGCGATGCGTCCCGTCATCTGCGAGAAGGGACACCGCAATCATCCATTAACCAAGAAGCAGAAGAAACGCAACCGCAAGAAATCAAGGCGGAGATGCCGCGTGTAACACGTCTTCGGCTTCATTGAAGGAGCCATGCATGGCTCCTTTGTCAGAACAATTGGTATTGCCAGAGCAAAAGCGAGTTTTGCGCTCACCTGTCTTGTTTACAACATTATGAGACCGATACCCCCATAACTGCATTATTGTGGGGATAACCCCACGTTAATATATGAATTAATAGAACCTACCTAAACCCAAATCGGTCATTACAACACAGATTTTCCTATTTCATCCTGGCAACCTGTTCCCCGTCTGCTTGCAGCCGCTTGCCGGCATCTTGCCCGTTGTTTTTTCTTGACGTAGCCCGCTACGCCTGCAAAAAACAAAAGCCAATCTGCCTGGGCAACCGACTACAATCAGTTCGGGCTCTAATGACCTATTTGGGATAAAAATGTCGGATTTGTTTTGAAATAATGACGTTTTGCATTATCTTTGCAGACATACAAAGATATATGGGGAATGACACAGGAAGAAAAGACAGACATTGAGGAGCGCGTCGTTGATGTGCTGAAAACCGTTTATGACCCGGAGATACCGGTGAACATATACGACCTCGGGATGATTTACAAGATTGACGTCAAGGACGACGGGTCGCTCGACGTTGACATGACATTCACCGCGCCCAACTGCCCTGCGGCAGACTTCATCCTCGAGGACGTGAGGACGAAGATAGAGAGCGTCGACGGCGTCAATGCTGCCAACGTGAACCTTGTGTTCGAGCCGGCGTGGGACCAGAGCATGATGAGCGAGGAGGCAAGGGTGGAACTGGGATTCGACTGATGGAAATGAGACGCAACATATATATACTCAGCGACGCGCACCTCGGCTCGTGGGCGATAGACCACGGGCGGACGCAGGAGAGGCGGCTGGTGCGCTTCCTCGACGAGATAAAGGGCAAGGCGCGCGCCGTTTATCTTCTCGGCGACATGTTCGATTTCTGGTACGAGTGGAAATACTGCGTGCCGAAGGGTTACACGCGCTTCCTCGGCAAGCTCTCAGAGCTCACCGACATGGGGGTGGAGGTGCACTACTTCACCGGCAACCATGACATCTGGATGTACGGATACCTCGAGGAGGAGTGCGGGGTGGTGATGCACCGCAAGGACGAGACGGTGGAGCTCTACGGCAAGGTGTTCTACCTCGCCCACGGTGACGGCCTGGGCGACCCTGACAGGAAGTTCAGGCTAATACGCGGCATGTTCCACAGCCGCCTGTGCCAGAGGATGTTCTCCATGCTGCACCCGAGATGGTCGATGTGGTTCGGCATGACGTGGGCAAAGCACTCGAGGATGAAGCGCGGCGGCGGGCAGGAGCCTCCGTTCATGGGTGAGGACAGGGAGTGCCTCGTGAGATACACCAAGCGGTATATGAGGGATCACACGAACATCGACTACTTCATATACGGGCACCGCCACATCGAGCTTGACCTGATGCTCGGCGACGATACGAGGATGATGGTCATCGGCGACTGGATACAGCAGTTCACATACGTCGTGTTCGACGGCGACAACCTCTTCCTCGAGGAATACGAGGAGGGAGAAAGCAAGATGTGAGGCACGCGCCGCGTGTGCCCCACATCCTCATGTATCCGCAGATTATGCTTAAATCACCGTCATTTCCTTTGGCGTGCTTATTTCAGCAGCTCCATCGTGTCGGTGGCAATCATCAGTTCCTCGTCGGTGGGAATGATGCACACCTTGACGCGTGAGTCGTCGGCTGAGACGATGGCCTCCTTGCCGCGCACGTTGTTCTTCGACGCGTCGAACTTCACTCCGAGGAACTCCAGTCCCCTGCACACCTCCTCGCGCAGCCCGGTCTGGTTCTCGCCCACGCCGGCCGTGAACACGATGATGTCAACGCCCCCCATCGCGGCGGCGTATGCGCCGATGTACTTCTTTATGCGGTAGAAGTACATGTCGAGAGCCAGTTGCGCGCGTTGGTCGCCGGCATCTGCTGCGCTCTCTATGTCGCGCATGTCAGAGCTCTTCCCCGTTATGCCCAGCACCCCGCTCTTCTTGTTCAGCAGGTCTGACATTCCGTCGGCGTCGAGCCCGAGTTTCTTTTCGAGGAAGGTCACCGCGCCGGCGTCGATGTCGCCCGAGCGCGTTCCCATCATCAGTCCCTCGAGCGGCGTGAGGCCCATTGTCGTGTCTATGCACTTGCCGTCTGCCACGGCCGCGATGCTCGCGCCGTTGCCTATGTGGCATGTGATTATCCTCTTGCCTTTTGGGTCGCAGCCGAGGAACTCGCACACGCGGCGGCTGACATATCTGTGGCTCGTGCCGTGGAAGCCATAGCGGCGCACGCCGTATTTCTCGTAGAGGCCGTATGGTATCGCATACAGGAAAGCCTTCTTGGGCATTGTCTGGTGGAATGCCGTGTCGAACACGCCAACCTGCGGCAGGCCCGGCATCAGCTCGCTCACGGCGTTGACTCCCTTCAGGTTTGCCGGGTTGTGCAGCGGTGCGAGGTCGGTGCATTCCCCGAATGTCTTCAGCACCCCGGCGTCAAGCACCACGCTCTTGTTGAACTTCTCTCCGCCGTGCACCATGCGGTGTCCTACGGCGTCAATCTCCGATAGGCTCTTTATGACACCAATCTCCGGGTCGGTGAGCAGCGAGAAGATGAACTTCACTCCCTCGGTGTGCTCGGGGATGTCGTGCATGATCTGCCTCTTCTCTCCGTTGGCGAGCTTCACTTTCACAAACGCGCCGTCCATTCCCACGCGCTCTGCGCCGCCGCTTGTCATCACACTCCTGTCGTCCATGTTGTAAAGTGCGTACTTTATCGAGGACGAACCACAATTCAATACTAAAATCTTCATATCAGTTGTTTCTATCCGGGGGCAGCTCGTTCGTGCCGTCCCCATAATGTGTTATCTTTTCCCTGCCGGCATTGCCGCTGTCCTACTTGGCGTCCATTGCCTGGCAGGCGGTTATGGCAACCATCTTGTAAATGTCGTCAACGCTGCAGCCACGGCTCAGGTCGTTCACCGGGCGTGCTATGCCTTGCAGTATCGGGCCGAGGGCGACTGCTCCGCCGAGCCTCTCGACGAGTTTGTATGATATGTTGCCCACCTCGAGGCACGGCACCACGAGCACGTTGGCGCGCCCTGCGATGTCAGACCCCGGCGCCTTCTTCGCGCCTATTGCCGGGACGAGCGCCGCGTCGGCCTGCAGCTCGCCGTCAATCCTGAGTTGCGGCGCCATCTCCCTTGCCAGCCGTGTTGCCTCTGCAACCTTGTCAACCACCTCGTGCTTTGCCGAGCCTTTTGTCGAGAAGCTGAGCATTGCCACGCGCGGTTCGGCAAACCCTGCCACCGACTTCGCCGTCTGTGCGGTGCAGACGGCAATCTCTGCCAGCTGGTGTGCGTCTGGCATCGGTGTCACTGCCACGTCGCCTATCACGAGCATGCCGTCCTCGCCATACTGCTCCGCCTTGGTCAGCAGCAGCATTGCCCCGCTGACGCAGGTTATCCCCGGCTGTGTCTTGATTATCTGAAGTGCCGGGCGCAGCGTGTCGCCGGTGGTTGACAGCGCGCCGCTTATCTGCCCGTCGGCATCCCCAGTCTTTATTATCATGCAGCCGAGGTAGAGCGGGCTCTTCACCAGCTTGCGCGCCTCGTCGATTGTCATGCCCTTCTTCTTGCGCAGTTCGGCGAGCATCTGCGCGTATTCCTCGCCCTTGTCGCAGTTCTCCGGGTCGATAAGTGTTGCCTTGCCGATGTTTCTCAGTCCGAGCCTCTGGGCAAGATTCCTTACTTTTTCAGGGTTTCCGATGAGGATTAGCTCTGCGATGCCGTCTGCCAGTACCCTGTCGGCAGCCGTCAGAGTGCGTTCCTCCTCTGCCTCGGGGAGGACGATGCGCTGTTTGTTGCTTTTTGCGCGTGCAATGATTTGTTGTACTAAATCCATAGTAGATAAATTTTAAGCCCTTCGCTTCCTTCGCTTCCGGTTTCCCGTTGCCGGGTGCTTTGTCGTGAAGCCTGTTCCGGGTAGTTTATATTATATGAGTTAATTGTCTCAGTATTTCATTTGTCTCCCTTCCTGCGCCGTGTTCAGTACTGCGCCGTTCTCATCGCGTCACAGTTCCTGCGTGAGCAGGCTCTCGAGGTCCTCCGCCGACAGGCGCAGCTTGAATTTCCCGTCCATCGCCACGCTTATGCGTCCCGTCTCCTCCGACACCACCACGGCGAGCGCGTCGCTCTCCTCCGATATTCCCATTGCCGCGCGGTGCCGCAGTCCCAGTTCCTTGGGTATGTTTTCGCTGTGGCTCACGGGCAGTATGCACCCTGCGGCCTTTATCCGGTGCCCCGACACCACCACCGCGCCGTCGTGCAGCGGCGAGTTCTTGAAGAAGAGGTTCTCTATGAGCCGCTGGTTCAGCAGCGCGTCGATTTTCTCGCCCGAGTCTGCGATGTCGTCGAGCGGTGTCGTGCGCTCGAAGACAATCAGTGCGCCCACTTTCCCGCGTCCCATGTTCATGCATGCCCTCACTATCGCCATCACGATTTCCATGTCGACGTTCTTGTCGTTCTTCCCGACTTTGAGCAGCCTTTTCAGTGCGCTGAGGTTCCGGTGCGCCCCTACGTTGTAGAAGAATTTGCGTATCTCGTCCTGGAAGAGGATTATGAGCGCGATGACTCCCACGCTCATCAGGTTGTCCATGATTGCGCCGAGAAGCCGCATCTCGAACACGCGGCTCACGAATATCCACGCTATCATGAACACGATTATGCCCCCGAACACGTTCAGCGACCGGGAGGCCTTCATTACGCGGTAGATGTAGTACAGGCCCAATGCCACCGCCAGGATGTCTATTATGTCCTTTAGACCGAAGTCAAACATATATATAATGTGTAATATAAGTGTGTCGTTTCAGGCCGTCAGCCTCTGGCCCTGAGGTGCTCCGTTAGTTTGACCGCCTCCACCGCCTCCCTCACGTCATGCACGCGCAGTATCGCGGCCCCGTTCATCAGTGCCACGGTGTTCAGCACCGTGGTGCCGTTGAGAGCCTCGTCGGGCGTGCAGCCTAATGTGCGCCATATCATTGTCTTGCGCGATATGCCTGCCAGCACTGGCAGCCCGAACTCCCCGAGCATGTCCATGCGGCGCAGCGTGTCGAGGTTCTGTTCCATCGTCTTGCCGAAGCCGAAGCCCGGGTCGAGGATTATGTCGCGCTGTCCGCGCGCGCGCAGTTGCCTTGTGCGCATGGCGAAGAACTTCATGGTGTCCTCAATGGGGCCGCGGCTCGACATCAGTATGTACGGGACTCCGCCGTGCCATCCCTCGTCAATAACCGGTGCGCAGTCGCCCTCCGCCGTGCCGAGGTCGTCTGCCGTGGCTTCCGGGTGGTCGCTTCCGAACGCCCCTTCCGGGTTTCCCCCGCTCACGTCGTTTATTATGCCGGCGCCGAACTCCTCGACCGCCATCTTTGCCACGTCGTGCGTGAATGTGTCGATGCTCAGTATCGCGTCCGGCTGCCGTCTCCTCACCGCCTCGAGCGCGGCCCTCATGCGCCGCATCTCCTCCCCGGCGCTCACCGTCGCCGCCCCCGGCCGTGTGGAGAAAGCCCCGATGTCGATGATTGTCCCGCCCTCGGCGATGATCTGGTCGGCGCGTGCGGCGATTTCCGCCTCGCCCTGCTTGCGGCTTCCGTGGTAGAAGGAGTCCGGCGTGCAGTTGAGTATTCCCATCACGACAGGTTCCTTCAGCGACAGCAGCCTGCCGCCGATGTTCAGTGTGTATTCCGTGCTGAGGTCTTTCATTGTATTGCGTGTCGCGTTTATGTCGCGACCCTTTCGATTTGCAAAAATACTAAAATTAGTCCATACCGCAAAACATTGCGCCCTATTTTGATGAAAAAACGATATACGCGGCGCACAGAGCCAGTGCGGCGGCGCATACGGCGGCGGTCTGCCGCTGGTGGCCGGCGAAGAAGCGGCGCAGGTAGGCGCCTGCGAGGAGCCAGAGGAGGTTTGCCCCCGGGCCAGCGAGTAGCAGCCATGCCGCCACCGTCAGCAGGTCGGCGAGGCTGTTGCTGTATGGCAGCACGAACGTGCTGAACGCCGTGAGGTCGAACAGGAGCATCTTGGCGTTTGTCATTTGCACGATCATCCCGCTTGCGAAGCTGCACTCGCCGCCGTCCTTTTCCCTTGCCACGCCTCTGTTCCTCCACATCCTTAAGGCGAGGAACAGGATGTATGCCGCGCCGATGTATTTCAGATAGCCGATGCCGGAGGAGAACTCCACGCCGATGAAGTGCGCCAGCACTGCCGTCACCGTGACGGCCACCGAGAAACCTGCCAGCAGCCCGAGCCACATGACGAGCGACCTCCTCCTGCCATGTTTCAGCGACATGGCGAGGGCGTAGATGTTGGCAGGCCCGGGCGTGTAGCCCACAACCAGTATCTGCAACAGCAGGCTCGGGAGCAGTGCAATCGGCATATCTATGTTCGCGGCAATGTTTTTTCCGGGCTGCAAAGTTACTTATAAAATCCGGGAAACGCGCTTGGTGAAGTTTATAATTTTCAAAACTACGTTTCGGTGCAAGTGCAACGTCTACCGGATACAAATATAAATTGGCAGTGTATGTAATAGATGGCTCCGAAGACGTTGATAAATTCATTGAATCGCCGAGGAACAAATTAAGGGAATCGATTATTGATTGGACTGACTGGGGTTATTTTACTTTTGACCTGGCTGAATACAGAGGCCCGATACGCATTGCTTTGCGCCATTTCGACAGTATAGGCCAACATGTAATCGCCATAGATGATCTGGAGGTCACAGGTACTAAAACCACTGGCATAGAGGAGGTTGACGCGGGAAGCTGCGAGGCCGACAGCCGCATGTATGACGTGGCGGGCCGCCGCATCAGCAATCCTGTGAAGGGACAGCTCTACATAAAGGGCGGCAAGAAATATATTGCGAGATGATTTTTTAGTGATGATGGCACTGTTCCGGTAACACGGCGTCGGGCAATGGCAATCCATTGCCCGACTGCCGTTTCAGGAATGAGCGTGGCAGTTTTGCAATCCGTGCTTGTCCGCTGTGCGGTTTGCGGTCATACCATCGATTTGTACAGTCCGTCAACAATGCTGTCGGCGAGGGATATTGTCGGCACGATTATCCTGTCCGCCTTCAGGTGTCCGGCGATGTCGAGGAAGATTTCCGAAGCCGGTATTATGACGTCGGCGCGGTCGTCCTTCAGTTGGAACATCGTTATTCGCTCGCGGATTGTTAGCGGGCGCATCGTCTCGTAGAGCCGCCGCAGCTCGCTGACCGATATTGCCGGGCTTTTGTCCCTGTCGTTGCTCAGTTTGTATAGTTTGTTTATGTTTCCGCCCGAGCCTATTATTCTGATGTTGTCATACTCCTTGCTGTAGCGTTTCAGGTCGGCCTCCATTTTGCCGCGCGTCTCGTCTGTGACCTTTCCGCTCAGCATTCGCAGCGTCCCGATGTTGTACGACTGGCTTTCGGCGAGTTTCCCGTCGTGTACGATTGATATTTCCGTCGAGCCTCCGCCGACGTCGACGAATGCGAAGTTCCCCTCTGCGGAGTCCTCTTCCTCCACCATGTTGTTGCACAGCAGCCGCGCTTCCTCGTCGCCCCGGATAATCTCCAGCCTTATCCCCGTTGCCTTCTCGATGCGCGCCATCATCTTCTCGCCGTTCCCGGCGTCGCGCATTGCCGATGTCGCGCACGCCCTGTATGCGTCAACGCGGTGCATCTCCATGAAGTGCTTGAAGCCAATCATCATGTGCATCATCATGTCTGCGCGCCCCTTTGATATCTTGCCCAGCGTGAACACGTCCCTTCCCAGCCTCAGCGGTATGCGTATGAACATTATCTTCTTTATGCGGAATCCTTCCGGCGCGCCGTCGTTGAATCTCTTTATCAGCAGCCTCGCTCCGTTCGACCCGATGTCTATCGACGCCAATTTAAGTGGTTTCATTCCTTCTCCCTGTGATTACAGTGTGATGCATCCGTAAATGTCTTCCGGGTTTTCCTTTATCTCCCTGACGTATTCCGTGTGCAGTTGCTCCTGCGAGCGGAACGGTGTCCCCTCCTGTATCGGGTCGTTCCCCGTGCCGCTGATCAGCCTGCCGTTGGTCGTGTCTTTCATCCCGTACTCGATGGTGCGCATCAGGTCGGCCTTCAGGTCCTCGTCATACACGGGTGTCATCACCTCGATGCGCTGCATTAGGTTCCGTGGCATCCAGTCTGCGCTGCCGATGTAGTATTTCGGCTTTCCGCCGTTGCAGAATATCAGTATGCGCGAGTGTTCCAGGTACCGGTCGATGATGCCCACGGCGCGTATGTTCTCGCTCACGCCCTTGATGCCCGGCACCAGCGAGCAGTTGCCGCGCAGCAGCAGGTCTATCCTCACCCCGGCCTGCGACGCCTCGTACAGTTTGTTGACCATGTCGTTGTCCGTGATGTGGTTTATCTTCACCTTTACCCATGCTTCCTTGCCTTCCTTCGCGTTCCTGATTTCCGCGTCAAGCATCCTCAGCACCCTTTTCTTCATTGAGTTCGGCGACACCATGAGTTGGTTGAAGCGTACCTGGCTGAACGGGCGCTCGATGAAGTTGAACACCTTTTCCACCTCGTTCACTATTCCCCTGCGTGCCGTCATCATCAGGTAGTCGGTGTAGACCTTGGCGTTGCCCTCGTGGAAGTTTCCCGTGCCGACGCACGCGATGTTTCCCTTCTTGGATGTTATGTGCAGCAGTTTCGAGTGTATCTTCAGCTCTTCCACGCCGAAGATGACGTTCACTCCCTCCTCCTGCATCCGCTTGCTCCACTTGATGTTGCTCTCCTCGTCGAACCGTGCGAGCAGCTCCACCACGGCCGTCACCTTCTTTCCGTTGCGTGCCGCCGCGATGAGTGCCTTGACCACCTTCGAGTCCTTTGCCAGCCGGTAGAGCGTTGTCTTTATCTCCCTCACCTCCGGTCGCAGTGCCGCCTCGCGCAGCAGTCGTATGTAGCCGTTGAATGAGTGGTATGGGACGTGTATGAACCTGTCTTTCTCGCGTATGGCGGTGAGCAGGCTTCTCTCCGATAGGAACTCCGGCTTCATCAGTTGCTCCCATTCCGGGTATTTCAGTTCCGGATGTCCCCCGGCGGGGAACGACATGAGGTCCTTGTGGTTGTGGTAGCGCCCGGAGGCCAGCGTGGTGTCGAGCTCGTGCAGGTTGAGCCGCTCGATGATTTTCTTCCTCGCCTCGTGCGGCATGTCCTTGTCGTAGATCACGCGTATGGCCTCGCCGCGCTTGCGGCTGTTCACGCCCTGCGCGATCCTCTCCATCGTGCCGTAGTCGCCCTCGTTGGTGATCTCCATCTCGGCGTCCTTGGTGAACTTGAACGAGTAGGCGTGGTACTTGCTCGGCCTGAAGCCGATGAACACCAGCGGCAGGCAGAAGCGCACCACGTCGTCGAGGTACATTATGTTGTCGAAGCCGCCGGAGGCTGGCACCCTGATGAAGCGGCCGTAATCGCGGTCTGGCACGCGCACGATGGCATACTGTACCTTGCCCTCGACCAGGTCGTCCTTCTCCACGAGCAGGTAGATGCGGTTGTCCTCGAGGTAACTGATGTCCTCCATTTCCGAGAGCCAGATGGGGGTGAGCGATCCGTTGAGCTTGTCGTAGAAGAAGCGTTTGATGAAACTTTTCTGCTCGCCGTTGAGCATCGTCTCGTTTATCAGCCTTATCTTGTGCGACTCCAGCTCGCGCAGCACGTTCCCGGTCACGCGGTCGTATTCCTTGCTGTAACTCTCGTTGAGCTTGGTGATTGTCTTTATCGTTCTCTTGATGTTTGCAACCTCCTTCCTCGTGAGGCTCTCGGACTCCAGGTATCGGTTGAGCGACGCCATCCTCACGCGGTAGAACTCGTCGAGGTTGTTGGAATATATGCCAAGGAACGAGAGGCGCTCGAGCAGTGGCGCGTATTCCTTGCCCGCCTCCTGGAGTATGCGGTGGTTGAAATACATCCAGCTTATGTCGCGCTCCAAGTATGCCCCTCTGAATTTACACTCTCTGTTCATCGTTTATATCGTTTTGCTGTTTACGGTATGCAAAGATACTGATAATGTGCCAAAGCGTGGCGGAAATCATGTTACTATTTTGTGATAATCGTGTTACAAAAGTGTTAATTTGCACAAATGTAACATTTATGCTGCACTTGTTTGAAAACTTTTGCAGACCTTTGCGGCGCGGACTTGCAGCACCGGGCGGGTGGCTGTGGCCAGCTGCCTGTGAGTCCGTTGCCAATACCGGGTATCCGGCCTTACTCGCGGCAATCTTTCTTAACAGAATAAAAACAAGGCAAATATGAAGAAACGTATGATTTTTATCGCGGCGTTGCTCGCCGGGGCGGTGGCGCAGGCACAGGCACAGGAAAGCGGCACTGACTTCACCCCGCACATACACGGGACTGTGCGGGGTAAATATGAGTATCAGCCCGGCGACAAGGCCGGGAGGTTCGAGGTGCGCAACGCGCGTTTCAGCGTGGACGGCAAGGTGACGGACATTGTGGAGTACAAGGCGGAGATTGACCTTTCCGACGAGGGTAAGATCAAGATGCTCGACGCCTTCACGCGGCTGAAGCCTGTTGACAATGTGCGGCTCACGATAGGGCAGATGCGCGTGCCGTTCACCATCGACGCACACCGCTCGCCGCACCAGCAGTACTTTGCCAACCGCTCATTCATCGCGAAGCAGGTGGGCAACGTGCGCGATGTGGGCGCGACGGTGGGTTACCAGACCGGAGGCGACATGCCGGTAATCGTTGAGGCGGGAATGTTCAACGGGTCGGGGCTCACCAACCAGAAGGACTTCTGGACGAACAACGTCAACTTCTCCGCCAAGGCGCAGTTCTTCCTGCCCGAGGGCTTCAACGTCACGCTGAGCGTGCAGAAGATAAAGCCGGACCACACAGGGGTGGTGATGTATGATGCAGGGGCGTTCTACCATGCCAGAGGATGGCACGTAGAGACGGAATACCTCTTAAAGCACTATGCCGAAGATGCCTTCAAGGACGTGCATTCCGTCGATGCCTTCGTCAACTATGACATTCCGCTGAGGAAATGTTTGTTCTCAAAGGTGTCGCCGCTGCTGCGATATGACTATATGAGCGACCACAGCGACGGCATCAGATACCTGGACGGGAAACCGGACGAGAACGGCACGCTCGCCGTGACCGACTTCCAGCGGTCGCGAATAACGGGTGGCGTGACGCTGAGCATAAAGAAACAGTTCGTGTCGGACATACGCATCAACTACGAGAAATACTTCTACCGCAGCGGGGGAATACCAAAACCATCCGAGAAGGACAAGTTCGTAATTGAGTTTATGACGCGCTTCTGAAGTGCCGCAGGCGACGGGCGCGCCTAAAAAACATGCGATATGAAGCGTCTATATTGAAAGTTTTTCATATTTTTGCAGGCAGAATGGCAAAATGGAAGACAACATGGACATTAAGCGTATATTTGACATCTACCGCAGGCACAGTGTGATAACGACCGACAGCCGGGACTGCCCACCGGGCAGCATCTTCGTGGCGTTGAGGGGGGAAAAGTTCGACGGCAACAAGTTTGCCGCGACGGCACTGCGCAACGGATGCTCGTATGCCGTGGTTGACAACCCGGAATATGCCACGGATGACAGATGCCTGCTCGTGCCGGATGCGCTGCAGGCTCTGAAGGAACTGGCGCGCGAGCACCGCAGGCAGTACGGCATACCGGTCATCGGCATAACGGGGACGAACGGCAAGACGACCACAAAGGAACTCATCGCCGCCGTGCTGGCAGAACGTTTCAGCGTGCATTGCACGCAGGGGAATTTCAACAACGACGTGGGAGTGCCCAAGACGCTGCTGCAACTGCGGCCGGAACATGAGATCTCGGTGGTGGAAATGGGCGCGTCGCACCCCGGGGACATAAAGACGCTGGCGGAAACGGCGGAGCCGACGTGCGGACTCATCACCAACGTGGGGCGCGCGCACCTTCAGGGCTTCGGCTCCTTCGAGGGGGTGAAGCGCACCAAGGGCGAGCTCTACGACTTCCTTGTCGGCAGGGGCGCGACGATTTTCGTCAACGCCGACAACGCCGACCTGATGGGTATGGCTGCGGAGAGGAACGCAACGAACATCGTGAAATATGGCAAGACGACGGATGACAGCGTATCAGTGCGCGGGGAAGTGATTGACTGCGCGCCGTTCCTGCGCTTCGCGTGGCACGCCGGAGGGGGCGAGGAACACGAGGTGAGGACAAGTCTGATTGGCTCGTACAACATCGACAACATGCTGGCTGCCGTTGCCGTCGGCCTGTACTTCGGCGTCCCCGAGGAAAAGATATGCAACGCGCTGTCCGCCTATGTCCCAACGAACAACCGCTCGCAGATGACCGTCACCCGGCACAACCACCTCATAGTCGACGCTTACAACGCAAACCCGTCAAGCATGAAGGCGGCGATAGAGAACCTCTGCGACATGGACGTGCCGGCAAAGATGGCTATCCTCGGCGACATGAGGGAACTGGGCGCGGCGAGCGGCGAGGAGCATCAGCGCGTGGTCGACATGCTACGCGACAAGGGGCTGGCCGATGTGTGGCTCGTGGGAGAGGAGTTCGGCAAGACCGACTGCCGCTTCCGGAAGTTCCGCAGCACGGAGGAGGTTGAGGCGGAGCTCGCCGCCCATCGCCCGGAGGGCAGGTATATCCTTATCAAGGGCAGCAACGGCATACGCCTGTTCACACTGCGGGGATTGCTGTGAAGGCGCACGGGGGCTGTTTTTAACCCAAATCGGTCATTACAACACAGATTTTTCAATTTCATCCTGGCAACCTGTTCCCCGGCTGCTTGCAGCCGCTTGCCGGCATCTTGCCCGTCGTTTTTTCTTGACGTAGCCCGCTACGCCTGCAAAAAAACAACAGCCAATCTGCTTGGGCAACCGACTACAATCAGTCCGGGCTCTAATGACCGATTGGGGTTTAATGACCGGTTTGGGGTTACAGAGGCTTCTCCACTCGGTTCAGCCTCAGTGTCTCTGTGTTCCTTCCGTTCGACTTGCTCATAACGAGCGTATTGCCCACGACGTCCGACTCCAATTCGTAAATGCCGTTGACATCGGTGAAGTAACCGTCCGTAAGCGAGAACTTCAGTCCTTTCAGAGTGAAATTGAAGTCGCAACGCCTGCCGTTAAGCACGTAGACGCCATGGTTGTCACTGTCGAAAGTGACCGTGATTATTTTGCTGCTCTCGACTGCGCCGTCCCTCAGTTTAATGAACGACCCGCTCCACTCGGTGTTCCTCAACGTCTGCGGGGTCAGTATTGCCTCGGGGTCGTCGCCGCATGAGGAGAATGCAAGCATCATGGCCAAGGCCATGAAAAGATAAGTGATTTTCTTTTTCATCATTTTATATATTTGTTTAGTCATCTGGATATACAACGGCGTGCGCACGGCAAATCGTACAAATGCGCCGCGTTAAAAAAGCATAAGGACAACTCGTCGCACGACACCCCTCCCGCGCCTAATTGCGCCGGTATCTCCTGTCGCCGCAGTAGCGTATGCGCCCGCTGTCGTACCTGTCGTTTATCACGCTGAAACGCCCGCAGTATTCCTTGGTGCTTATCTGCATGAGATCCAGCAGGGTGTGTATCATGTCGTCGGTAACGAAAGGGCGGGCGGCAGACCGCCGGATGCGTTCGACAAGCCCCGGGCGCTTTTCCCTGAACTTGTCAGACACCCATACGATCATTGGTATCTCGACCATCTGCCGGTTGGGATTCATCTCGTAGTGCCCTGGCATCCTCACATTCTCCTCCATCACGTCCTCTCCGTGGTCCGGGGTATAGACGACGATGGCATCCTTGTCCTCGAACCTCCTTATCACGGCGTCTATCACGCTGTCGTTGTACAGCACGGCATTGTCATAGTCAGCCTTCTCTGCTCTTATCCTTGCCGTGGCGCCGTACTCCTGTGCCGCAGTGAACTTCCTGCGCGACTGCGGGTAACGCGCGCTGTACAGCTGGTGCGCGCCCATCATGTGAAGCACGATGAAGTTCTTCCGGCGTGGCCTTGCCAGCACATTGTCCAGCAGCGGGAACAGAGCCTCGTCGTAGGGGTCGGCAATGGTGTGGTTTCCCATAACCCTGTATAGCGTGTAGGCGCAAGTGTCGCACCGGCTCGCATAGAGCCGGGCGGTGTTGACGTGCTTGCCGGAATATTCCTGGTTGGAGAGCCACGCAGTGTGATAGCCAGCCTGCCGCAATATCGAGAACAGGTCGGTGCTCTCATACCATTCGCCCTTCATCCCACGGCGGTGGAATGTGAACATCTTGCCGAGCGACTTCCTCGTCACGGGATCCGGGCTTATCACGTCGGTGAACTTTATGAAGTTGCCCTGCCTCTCCCTGGCGCTGAGCAACGGCGTGGTGTTGAGATGATAGCCGTAGAGGCCGAGGTGGTGGCGCGTGACGGACTCGCCGAGGATATACACGACGTATGGGATGGAACTGTCGTTCCGCAGTATCACAGGCTTGTGTCTCAGTCCGCCCTCCATCTTGCTCATCGCGTGCATGTTGCTCACGGCCTTCACCATCAGCAGCGTCATGCCGATGACAGAGCACCCCTCATACCTCACGCGCCTGTAGGTGCTCATGTCGCGGTTAAGTTTCTCGACAACGATGTTGCCCAGCGCCATAAACGCGCCGGCAAGCACCATCGCACTGACGGCGGAGACCACGCCACGCTTACTGCGGAGTTTCCCGGCATGGCGCAATATCAAATATGACACGGCCAGCACGGAGACGAACGCCACAACGTACCATGCGTTCATAAGATATGCCATGACATAGCCCGATGCCTCGGACGGTGTCGTCTCGAGGATTATCTCGAGAACGGACTGGTCTGGTACGCCATGGTAGAATATCTCGAAATAGGTGTAGAGGAAAAAGAGCAGCAGCGAAACCGCGATTACCACGGCCTGCGCCGTTTTCCGCGCTTTCCCCCGGGGTATGGCGCACAGCAGCAGCGCCACGAGGACGTTGACAACGAATATGTAAACGAACTGCGTGACCACCGTGCCGACATTATCGTATGTTGTCAGCACCGGCAGGTTGCAGCACACCATGAAAATGATGAACGTGAAATTTTCATCCACGAGTTGCCTTGTCGCCTCAAATATCCTTCTCGGAAAAACAGGAATCTTCATCGGTCCGCCTCCAGAGTCGATTTTGTAATGTTAATAGTACATTGCCCGTGCATACCATCTGCCCTTGTGTAAAATCCGTATGTTCAACAACATGAAAAGTGAATGTCACAATTCCGCGTGCAAAATTACGAATAAATCCGGATATTACAATACTGTTACAAGATTATTACGAACAAACAGCCCCAACCGGGTGTTCAAAAGCCGGATGCCAAAAATAAAAATTACGCGGAACATGCCGGATTGCAGTATTTTTATTAACTTTGCACTCCTGAAAAAGTTTCACGCGGAGGCCGCATTGGCGCACGCAATAATTAAAGGAAAGGAAAAATGGCTCTGATAAAGGAAGTGAACGGTCTGAAGCCGCAATGGGGCAAGGACTGCTATTTCAGTGAGAACGCCACGATTGTTGGCGAAGTGACAATGGGCGACGAGTGCTCGGTTTGGTTCAACGCCGTTGTGCGCGGCGACGTGGCGCCGATTGCCATAGGCGACCGCACCAACGTTCAGGACGGCGCGTGCCTGCACACCACGCGGTACACCGGGCCGCTGAACATCGGCAGCGACGTGACGATAGGCCACAACGCAACAGTGCACGCCTGCACAATCCACGACCACGCGCTCATCGGCATGGGAAGCACGCTGCTCGACAGCTGCGACATCGGCGAGGGAGCCATCGTCGCAGCCGGCGCACTGGTAGTGGGCGGGACGAAAGTGGGGCCGCACGAGATATGGGGTGGCGTGCCTGCCAAGTTCATAAAGAAAACCAAGCCTGGACAGACGGACAACGCCGCCCACTATGTGGAATACATGAAATGGTACAAGGAGTGAGGAACACACCATGAGCCAACCGGCAATGCGGGGTGGGTGTTCCAGAGTGTCGCCACCGCCGGGCTGTTCTTCAGCGAGAGCAGCCGGGGAACGGGTTGCCATGAGGGAATGGAGAAATCTGCGTTGCAATGACCGGTTTGGGTCAAAACACTTACAGCAACAATCTTCTTGGGTTTCTTTACGGTTTCATAACCTCAGGCTAATCTTGCGGCATGAAAAACGGCAACAACATTCTGTACCATTTTGTGGCCTTCCTCACCATTGCTGTGTGGGGAACGACTTTCGTATGGACTAAGCTACTGATAAACAGCGGTCTCTCGCCGCTCAACATATTCATCATCAGGTTCCTCATCGCATACGTCCTGTTGCTGGCTTTCTCGCTGGCAAGGACTCGCGGGCACAAATTCATGTGGTTCGCCAACAACTGGAAGGAAGAGCTGAAGATGGCCGGGCTGGGCATCACGTCTGGCTCGTTGTTTTTCATATCGCAGAATATCGCGCTGCAATACACCGCCGCCACCAACGCATCGCTAATCGTTTGCTCCTGCCCGCTGTTCACGATGCTGCTCTTTGCCGCCATATACCGTAGCGAGCGTTTCAGCCGGATGCAGGTCATCGGGTCTGTCCTCGCGTTCGCCGGCATGGCCATCGTGGTGCTCAACGGGCGCTTCGTGCTGCGCCTCGACCCACGCGGCGACTCCCTGGCGTTCGTCGCGTGCATATCGTGGGCGTTTTACTCGCTGCTGATGAAGCCGCTGACGGGCCGCTACCCCGCACTTTTCCTTACGCGCAAAGTTTTCTTCTATGGCATCGTCACGGCACTGCCTTATTATGTAATAGAGCCGGGGCTGCCATCGGCGGAGGTGCTGCTGCGCCCCCAGGTGATGGCCAACCTGCTGTTCCTCGGCTGCGTCGCCTCGATGGCGTGCTACCTGACGTGGAACTGGTGCATGGCGAAACTCGGCGCACTGGCGGTCACCAACTGGGTTTATTTCAACCCGATAGCGACCATCATCGTGGCATGGATGGTGCTTGACGAGCAGATCACGGCATATTTCACCATCGGCTCGGCGCTGATACTTTCCGGGATGTATCTCTCCAACAAGCGCAAGAATGCGGTGGATGGTGCCAAGGCATAGCCCATCCCGGGCTTGCCGCTAAAACGTAACCCCGACACCGACCGTGAATGGAAAGGCGGCAGGGGCCATGCTGCGGTCGAACATCGCCGTGAGCGACTTGTGGGCATAGACCACGATGCCGTTGTAACTTGCCTGAAAGTCTATCCCGAAGCCGAAGGCACGCATGTTGAGGTCTGCCGACTCGGCGTGCCTCCTGTCACTCTTTTTCTTCTTCCAGAACGAGTTCTCGTCGCCATGCATGTCCATTGAGCAGCCGAGAGCGACGCCGAAACGGTCTTTCCACAGCGGGAACAGCCGGTGGGCCATAAGCCTCATGCGTCCGCCGAAATAGTTCAAATGCCCGTAGCGGTCGTCCGCATTGTCCTTCACCACGGCGTTCATGTTCTCGTCGTTGCCGAGGTTGTAGCCCTTCTTGAACATGATGCGCCCCATCAGTACCGACACGTCCCATGTCACGCCGATGCCGTCGCCACCGTCAGTCTGCTCGATCGACATCACCGGGATACCAAATTCCACCGTGCCGACGCCACGGACGTGCAGGTCGCCGGAGTTGGCAAAGCCGAGCGATGAGCCACTGACAGTCCCCAGACCTACGAAACAGACCGGCGTGAGCGGCTCGTAGCGCGTTTTCTGCTGGTTGAGCAGCGGCGACCTGAAGAAGAAAGTCTTCTCCTCGGTCAAGTCAGAATAGCGCGCCTCGTAGATCTTATCATACTCGTTGCCCTTCATGTCGAGCACCTTGACCGACGTTTCCCAGTCATTCCCGCTTATCACCACCTTGCGTTTGCCATAGTTCACAGTGGTGTCGTTCTTCTCCTCCGCCATTGCCGCCAACGGTAACAGCACGGCGACAATAAAAGTAAATGCCTTCATATTCTTACAGTTATAAATTATTGATTTCATACAAACCAGACTATCGCCTGCATATCTTCCGTATCTCGTCTGGCGGGAGATATGCCTCGATGTATATCACCGCGCCCGCCTTGTCGCTAACCCGGCGGTAAAGCATGTATCGGTTCAGACCGCCGTCACGCGGAGGGAAGACATAGAAGCCGCTCTCGACACATCCGTCGACCACCACCTCCGTTATCTTCCGCGCCCGCTTGCGGTCAGCCTTCAGCATACCCACTATCTCACTGCCATACGCCCGGTAGGTCAGGCTCTTGTAAAGCTTTAGTTGCCGCCCCTTGAGTTTTCCGTCAACCAGCGTCACCATCTTGCACCCTTTCCTCATCCCGTATTTCTCGAATACCGCGCCGACGGCAAGGTTGTCCTGCGCCTGCGCCACGGCGGCAGACATTATCATCACCGTAAAGATGAGAATCTTAAATATGCCCTGCGGCATAGATGTTTTCCTTTCCATATATTCCTTTTTTCACGATGCGGTCCCATTCACCGGACATCCAGCGCATCGAACACTTCATCCTTTTCTATACATACCATGTCAAGCGCCTTCATAGCCTCCGCCTCGACGGTCTGCGGGTCCTCGACACGCACGCCGTCTATCACCGCGAAACTCTCCGCGCCAGTATCTGGCGGGAACATAAGCCAGGCCGCCACGACCATTGCCGCACACGCCGCAGTCTTCAACGCCGCCCACAGTTTCCACCGGCTGCCGCGTGCCGGGTGTTTCTCCTGCTCGACATATCCCGACAATGCGCGAAGCCACCGCATGTCCTCGCCAGCCACGGTTGTGGGCGAGCCGAAGAAGTCGCGCAAGCGTTGCTCCTCGCCGCATGTTGTCAGCCCTTCGAGATACTTCTCTGCAAGTTCCTTCATCTTTTCCTCCTCCCTTCAGTCAATCTCATATATTCCTCCCTTATCGTCCGCCGCGCCCTCGACAGGTTCTGCCTGAGGGCTTCTGCCGTGCAGGACGTTATCTCCAAAATCTCTGATGCCTCATATCCCTCTATCTCCTTCATGCGGAACGTCTGTCTCTGCAGGGGCGGCAGGGCATCGACAATCCGCCTTATCAGTTCCACGTCGTCAAGTCCGGCAACCGTCTCCTCCGCCGCCACGTCTTCCGGTGGCGCCGTGGCGTGCCTCATCCTGACCTTCTCGCGCCGCCGGCTGTCGATGAACTTGTTGCGCAGTATGGTGAAGGCGAGCGCCTCGTTGTCGCCGCGCACATCGAGCCGGCCGTGAATGTCCCACAGGCGCAGCATCGTCTCCTGCACAAGATCCTCCGCGCAGCCGGCGTTCCCGGTCATTGCGGCGGCACGCGCCAACAGTCTTTCCCTCATAGGCACGATTACCTCTATGAAATCCTTCCTTAACATTACGTTCTATAAATAGAACGGGCGTGATGCCTTTTTGTGACATCACGCCCGCCGTTTTTTCATTCACGGAGCAATTGGTTTGCCGGTTTGCCAGCCCCGGCATGTTCCCTCGACACATAATGTTCATATATGTGTCTCAAAGTTTCACGCTGCCGAGTATCTTCTTTGTTGCCCCGGCGTGCGATGCGATATACCCACCGGCAAGCTTTCCACGGCGGCGCATCTCGCCGGGAACGGCAGTGAGGCTGTCCATCCGGGCCGCGAAATCGTAATGACTGTGTATCTCTATGCCCCCGCCGCACGACTTCAAGGCCTGCGCCTCCTGGAATCTGCCGTTGTTGGGGCCGAAGAACACCGGCACGCTCCACACCGCAGCCTCGGGCAGGTTGTGTATTCCCACGCCGAAGCCGCCGCCGACGTATGCCACCGTGCCGTAGCGGTAGATGCCCGACAGCAGTCCGAAGCAGTCAATAACGAGTATGTCCGCCCCACGTACTGAAGCCTCGTCGGCCTGCGTGTAGCGCGCCACTCTGCGCCTCGTCATGCTCTCTATCTGCCGAAGGTGATCCTCGTCTATAACGTGTGGTGCTATTATCAGTTTCCATTCCGGGTGCTGCTCGAAGTATTCCATGAAGATTTCCTCGTCTGGCTGCCACGACGAGCCGGCGACGAAGCAGCGGGCCTGCGCGCCATCCGCCGCATCACCAAGGAAACTTTCCACCACCGGCAGCCGCCTTGCCTGCTCCTTTATCTGCAGCACGCGGTCGAAGCGCGTGTCGCCCGTTATCGTAACGTTGTCTATGCCTATCGTCGAGAGCAGCGTCCTGCTGAGCTCGTTCTGCACGAAAAAATGGGTGAAGCACTTCAGCACGCGCCAATACTGCCAGCCATACCACCGGAAAAATATCTGTCCCGGACGGAATATCGAGCTGACGCTATACACCGGAACGTTGCGGTGCTTCAATATATGGAGGTAGTTATACCAGAACTCATACTTTATGAAAAACGCGACCTCCGGGCGCACGGCGCGCAGGAAGCGGCGGGCGTTTGTTATGGTGTCTATCGGCAGGTAGCAGACGATGTCGGCACCCTCGTAGTCCTTGCGCACCTCATAGCCCGATGGCGAGAAGAAAGTGAGGAGTATCTTGTATTCGGGATGCTCGCGCCGCAGTCGCTCAATGATTGGGCGGCCTTGCTCGAACTCGCCGAGCGAGGCAGCGTGGAACCATGCGTAGCGCGCCTCCGGGTCGACTTTCTCCCGCAGTGTCTTCACAGCCTCGCGCTCGCCGCGCCACATCTTGCGCACCTTGCGGCTGAATATGCTGGTTACGGCCACGCCGAACAGATACAGATATATCGCGATGTTATACATTACTCACGCTTGTTTGGCAGAAGGTTCGGCTGGCAGCGCCTCTATGGCACGCCGCATACGGGCGAGCGTTTCCTCCTTGCCGAGGAACGCGGTTATGTCGAACATGCCCGGTCCCTTGCCCTCGCCGACGAGCGTCAGGCGGAAGGCGTTCATCACGTCGCCGAGCTTGTAGCCCCTGGCCTCCACCCATGCCATGACAACGCGCTCCTGGCTGTCCTTCGAGAAATCATCGATGCCCTCTATCACTTCGGCGAGCTCCGCCATCACGCGCGGCGAGTCGGCCTTCCAGCGCTTGCGCACCGTCTTGGCGTCATACTCAATCGGCGGAACGAAGAAGAAAGAGCAGAGCGGCCACAGCTCGCGGACGAAGTCAACGCGGTCCTTCATCATGTGAACCACCTGGCGCACACGCGGCATGGACTCCTCCACCCCGTTGCCGACAACTATCGGCGCGAACAAGTCAGCAATCTCATCGTCGCTCTTGCCGAGCATGTATTCATGGTTGAACCAGATGCCTTTCTTGAAATCGAAACGCGCCCCGGCCTTCGAGCATTTCGTTATGTCGAACTGCCGCACGAGCTCGTCGAGCGTGAAGATTTCCTGCTCGGTGCCTGGATTCCAGCCTAACAGGGCAAGGAAATTGATGACTGCCTCCGGGAAATATCCCTGCTCGCGGAAGCCGCTGCTCACCTCGCCGGTCTTCGGGTCGTGCCACTCGAGCGGGAACACGGGGAAGCCGAGGCGGTCGCCGTCGCGCTTGGACAGCTTGCCCTTGCCGTCAGGCTTGAGCAGCAGCGGCAGGTGGGCGAAGCGCGGCATCGTGTCCTCCCAGCCAAAGGCGCGGTAGAGCAGCACGTGCAGCGGCGCCGACGGCAGCCACTCCTCGCCGCGTATGACGTGGGAAATCTCCATGAGGTGGTCGTCAACGATGTTCGCCAGATGGTATGTGGGCAACTCGTCGGCACTCTTGTAGAGCACCTTGTCGTCGAGAATGTCGCTCTTTATCACCACGTCGCCCCTTATGAGGTCGTCAACGTGGACTTCCTCGCCGGGCTCCACCTTGAAGCGCACAACATACTGGTTGCCGTCGTCAATCAGCGCGTCAACCTCATCCTTCGTCATGGCGAGCGAGTTGCGCATCATGCCGCGCGTGGTGGCGTCATACTGGAAATTCTTTATCTCGCGCCGCTTGCACTCGAGCTCCTCCGGCGTGTCGAAAGCAATGTATGCCTTGCCGGCATCGAGCAGGCGGCGGACATATTCCTTGTATATCTCGCGGCGCTCGCTCTGGCGGTAAGGACCGTACTCGCCGCCGAAACCGACGCCCTCGTCAAACTTCAGCCCGAGCCAGCGGAACGACTCTATGATGTATTCCTCGGCGCCAGGCACGAACCTGCTGCTGTCGGTGTCCTCGATGCGGAACACGAAATCGCCGCCATGCTGGCGGGCAAACAGATAGTTGAACAATGCCGTGCGCACGCCGCCTATGTGCAGCGCGCCCGTGGGACTTGGTGCGAAACGCACCCTTACTCTTCTTTCTGACATCTTTTCGCTGATTTACCGGGGGAAACACGGAGGCCTGCAATGTTTTCACACAATCACAACAGCCACTGGCATTATGCCGCATAAAGCACCGGGAAAATGCCCCCGAGGTTGAAATTCCGTGCAAAATTACTTATTTTATTTCAATTATACGATATTTTTTTGTATTTTCGCGGAGTAAATAAATACAAGCAGGCAAAATGAAGAATTTCAACTATAGGGAACCGCACTTCTGGAGAAACACCATGACGCGCGCGGCACTCGTCGCCGTGACGGTGGCAATAATTGTGTGGTTCCTGCCAAAGAACAACGGGCCACAGTACCAGTATGACGCCGGGAAACCGTGGATGTACGGCACGTTCATCGCAAAGTTCGACTTCCCGATATACAAGACCGAGGAGGCCATAAAGGCCGAGAAGGACAGCATCCTGAACCAGTTCGAGCCATACTACAACTTCAGCGACAGCATAGGGGCGGCGGCGGTGAGGCGGTTCGCGAGCGACTTCGCAGACGGGATACCGGGACTGCCGGCGAACACGGTGGCGGTGATTGCCCACGACCTCGGGCAGATTTACGAGGCCGGCGTGATGGACACGCACGAATACTCCGAGAATTTCAAGGACACCACTAAGATGGTGCGCCTCGTCACCGGAAAGGTGGCGCAGAACATCAGCGCGAAAAACATATACAGCGAGATGTCGGCATACGAGCAACTGTTCATCGACGCCAGGCTGCAGCCATACAGGCAGCAGCTGCAGAAATGCGACCTCAACAAATATGTCGTGCCGAACATCATCTATGACAGCAAAAGGAGCGAGGCCGAGCGCAACGACCTGCTGAGCTCGGTGACGGTGGCGAGCGGGATGGTGATAAGCGGCCAGAAGATAATAGACCGGGGGGAGATTGTCAACGACCACGACGTGCTGGTGCTGAACTCGTTCGAGCGCGAGATGCAGCGGCGGCATGCCGGCAACGACGAGATAAAATTCACGGTAGTGGGACAGGTAATCTACGTCGCGCTGCTCGTATTCCTGTTCACCCTGTACCTCGGGCTGTTCCGAAAGGACTATTTCCAAAGCCAGCGGAGCATAGCGATGGCATACACGCTGATAACACTGTTCCCGATCATCGTGTCGCTGATGGTGCGCAACAACATTTTCAACATCTACGTGCTGCCGCTTGCCATAACACCGATGTTCATAAGGGTGTTCCTCGACTCGCGCACGGCATTCGTCGCGCACACCACGATGGTGCTGATTTGCGCCGTGGCGGTGAAATACCAGTATGAGTTCATCGTCGTGCAACTCGTGGCAGGCCTCGTGGCGATATACTCACTGCGCGAGCTCACACAGCGCGCGCAGGTGCTGAGGGTGGCTCTCTACGTCGCACTGTCGATGTGCCTCACCTACCTCGCGTTGCAGATGATGCAGGAGCGCGACGTCGAGAACATTGACATGAGCGTCATAAGGTACTTCTCGTTCAACGGCATTGCGCTGCTGTTCACATACCCACTGATGTACGTCATAGAGAAGGTGTTCGGATTCACAAGCGCGGTGACGCTCGTCGAACTGTCGAACACCTCGAAGGACCTGCTGCGCAGACTGAGCGAGGTGGCGCCGGGGACGTTCCAGCACTCAATCACCGTGAGCAACCTCGCGGCGCAGATCGCCGACCGCATCGGGGCGAAGGCGCAACTCGTGCGCACCGGCGCGCTCTACCACGACATCGGCAAGATGATAAACCCGGCCTTCTTCACCGAGAACCAGGCGGGAGGGGTGAACCCCCTGAGCAAAATGCCGAGAGCAGAGGCGGCGAAGGTGATAATAAGCCACGTCACCGAGGGGCTTAGGCTGGCCGACCAGGACAACCTGCCGAGGGAGATAAAGGACTTCATCAGCACGCACCACGGCGAGGGGAAAACAAAATATTTCTACATCACATACAAGAACGAGCACCCCGGCGAGGTAATCGACGAGAGCATGTTCACATACCCGGGACCCAACCCATTCACGCTCGAGCAGGCGATACTGATGATGGCAGACGGCGTGGAGGCGGCATCACACTCACTGAACGAGTACACCGAGGACAACATATCGGAACTCGTCAACAGGATAATAGACAGCCTTGTGGACGAGGGGGTGTTCCACGACTGCCCCATCACGTTCCACGACATCACCCTCGCCAAGCAGGTACTCATCGAGCGCCTCAAGGCGATATACCACACGCGCATCGTTTACCCGGAACTGAAGAAACAGGACAGCAAGTAAGAATCCACACATCGCGGGGAATTGCACAACGCAGGACATCAGAGGGACCTACAGGAACTTACAGATCGTGAGGCTGTGCCGAAACAGGCATGGCTTGGAAAATTGAGAACATTTGCCCGAATAAGTCTGTATGGGCGGACACGCAGGTCCGCCCATACGGTTTGTTATGGTGGCGAATGATGGATATATTCATACGAAAAAGAGGATGCGACTATTCTGACACACCCTCATTCCGTTCTCGCACAATTAACTGTTGTTGTCTTTTTTAGGTAGGGGATTATTTCTCACTATATGGATGTTCCTAATCCCGAACCAGGGTATATTTATTCGATATATGCATCACTGCACGCAGGACGGACTTACAGGGCATAAACACACCCCAACACCTTCAACGGCGCATCAACGGCATACACGATGACCGTCACTACTTCTGCGGCTCTCGTTCCTCTATCACACTTATGAACTTAAATGTGCGCTCCGCATCCACCAAATCCTTCGACGGGACATAAACCGCCACGCTGATCAGGTACTCCCTGCCTTCCTTGTAAATACCGTCAAAGCCCTCTATCACCGGTATGGTGTAAGTACGCCCCTCTTCATCGGTCACGACATATCCCTTCTCCGTTGACAGGATAGAAGTGCCAGTATAGTAATAATGCTCCTTATGGGCATGGACAAGCAAATTCTCCACATGCGAGTAATGGTACGGGGCATCATAGCCGTCATCTCCCGAACAGCCAATACATGAAAGGACGACGGCAACGAGTGCTACATAAATAATTTTTCTCATAACATTATTATATCATATCAAATTGAAATCAAAAAAGTGAAATCCTTTCCAAGTGGCTGAAGCGTAGCAAGAGTTATTATGTCTGTAGTTGACAATCTATTTCTCTGAGCATAAAACAAAACCGTATCAACAGCGTGCAAATATAATAAAAAAAACACACACAGCCCAAGATTGTACTTTTATTTTTTAAATTAACACAACTATCGTTTCAACCGATTTCAATCCGAATGGCAAAACACATCGTTGCCGCACAATTACCCGATGCACGAAGATGTTTTCCAAATTAATGCCAAACGGGATTTCGGAAAGACAGCAGCGGGATTCTCATTTGCACTTAACCGTAAGGTTCCCCAGCAATTGTTGCAGTATATGAAAATATAAGCATAAGAGTTAATTATGCGTTGCGTTTGTGGAAAAACAGAATGATTTTAGTAACTTTGCAGCCATTTTATTTAATACTTGTTCAAAATGACTAAAATCAGAATTGGCATCGCAACGCTGTTGCTTGCCGCAGCAGGCAACACCTTTGCAGGAGGGATACTGACGAACACGAACCAGAGTGTGGCATTCCTCAAGAACCCGGCACGGGATGCGGCAATCGGCATTGATGGCGTTTACAGCAACCCCGCAGGCGTGGCTTTCATGCCAGACGGCTTCCACCTTGCCTTCAACTGGCAGTATGCCCGCCAGACACGAACCGTGACATCAACAAACCCCCTTTTCCTACTGGGAAGGAAGAACGACAGCGCGACAAAGACATTCGAGGGAGTGGCCGACGCACCGTTCATCCCATCGCTGCAGGCGGCATGGAACAAAGGTGACTGGAGCCTGCAGCTCAACTTCTCAATACCAGGCGGCGGCGGAGTGTGCGAGTTCGAGAATGGCCTCGGCTCGTTCGAAAGCGCGCTGGCAATGATTGCAAAACAGCTCGAACCGCTCGGCGCGAGGGGATATGACGCAAACGCATATATGCGCGGCAGACAGTATTATTTCGGCATACAGATAGGCGCGGCATACAAGGTGACACCGAACCTGTCGGTTTATGGCGGACTGCGCGCGCTCTACGGAGACGCTTCATACAAGGCGCGCATGAGCGACATACAGGTGAGAACGGCAAACGACGCATACGTTGACTTCGGCAGCTTCCTGAACAACGCAATGGCGGAAATCAACAAGCAGGTGTGGCAGGCGGAACTCGCGGTGGCACAGGGAATGATAACGCCGGAACAGGCCGCACTGGGTATAGACAAGGCAACGGCTGCTCTGGCACAACTCGAGACTCTACAGAAATACTCGCAAGGGGTCAACCTGATGAGCAACCAGACCGGCTTCGGCATAGCACCGGTGCTTGGCATAGACTGGAAGACGGACAGGGTGAACATCGCGGCAAAGTATGAGTTCAACACGCAGATGAAAATGAGGAACAACTCGACACTCGAGAAGGCTACGGAAATAGAGTCGCTCAACAAGTTCCAGGACGGCACCGAGGTCGATGAGGACGCGCCGGCTCTGCTGACAATCGGCGCGCAGTGGACCGCACTGCCCGGAGTGAACATAAACATTGGCTACCACCACTACTTCGATAAAAGCGCGCACTGGTACAAACACGAGGAGAAGAAACTCGGCGGAGGGACAAACGAGTATCTTGCCGGCGTGGAATGGGACATCACGGACCGCGTAAACGTGTCGGCAGGAACGCAGATCACGAGATACCAGCTCACCGACGAATACATGAACGACATGTCGTTCGTTGTCAACTCGTACAGCTATGGGTTCGGAATGACATACAGGCTCAACAAGAACATCAAGGCCTCGCTCGCATATTTCCAAACCGAATACGGAAACTATGACCGCGTGACCGAGGCAGACCCGGCAACCGGGGCAACCATTGTGGGCGACTCGTTCACGCGGACAAACCGCGTGCTGGGCCTCGGCGTGGAAATCACCATATAGCAACCATGCGGCACAAGGCCGCAAAAGTGCTCCCGACCTGTATTCAAACGCAAGCCAAATACGGCGAGTTTGCGCGGTAAATACGGCGAGTTTGCGCGGTAAATACGGCGTGTTTGGTCGGCAAATACGGCGAGTTTGCGCGGCAAACACGCCGTATTTCCTTTTCCGTCCACATCGAAACGGCGGCCGCCCTGCGGCATAAGAGCGATGCCTTTGGCAAAAACCGCACGGCGGTTCGCCAAAGGCATCGTTGCTTTGTGTCATCATACAGGCGTGGAACCCAAGCTGGCCGCCTGTGTCTTCCGTGGCCCGCCGTGCTTGCCTTGGCTGTGGCAGCAGGCATTGTGAGCCAGCCGGAGCATTTACTTCATCACTTCAAGTATGCTCAGTATCTTCTCTTCGCCGTCGGCCTTGACCCACACGCGCCCCCTGTTCTTGTCAATCTTGGTCACTTTGTAGTCATGTGTGAAATTTCCGACGAATACTCCCTTCACGTTGTCGCCTACGCCGAAGTTTGGCTTGAGCGGCACGACCTTCACCTGACTCTTGTCCACCTCCATGAGTGTGCCTGCGAAACCGGCGTAGATGACCTTGTCTCCGTCAACATTTATAAGCACTCCGTTTTTCAGTTCGCCATCCACGTTCACTGCGATTGGCGCGCCCTGCTGCATCTCGCCGTCCTTCAGCACGACGAAGCTGTTCGGCTCGAGCTGCTCGTTGTCATGTTCCCCAGCCATACCCTTGCCTTCGCCTTCGTAATCCAAGTCGAGATAATGTACCCTTGGCTGCGTGGGGTCGCTGTCATCGGTCACGATTGCGCGCTGCAACCCAGAGCCGCTCTGCCACCATGTCAACACTACGTCGCCTTTCTTTGCCTTGGCGTCCTTGTAGATTGGTATCAGCAGGCTGTTCGGGTAGCGTATGTCCGAGCCGGAAAGCTTGGTGTTCTTCTCGCCGGCATCAGCCACCGTGTTCTTGTAGTAGATGGTTGTCATGCCGTTGATGTCCTCGCCATCCTCCATTGCTTCCTCGTAACTGTTCGGATAAAGGACGTATGCGATGTTGTAGACATCCTTGAGGGGTTTGCCCTCCGCCATCTTGAAAGATCCCATCGGGCCCAGTTTGCCGCCTTTCTCGCCCTTTGAGACTTCGTTGCCCGTACTGTCACCGTCCTTGGCATCGCCTTTGTTCTTTCCGTTGGCGCAGCCTGCGATTGCGATTATGCAAAATGCCAGTGCTGCGAAAAAAAAGTTCTTTTTCATGTCTTTGTTGAATTAAGTTAATAAATATTGGTTGTCGATATATTGCGTTGATTACATTGCAAAGATAATTAAAAAAACAACGGCCAGCACTTTCCAATCAAGAAAAACGCCTTTTGTTAACGTTTTTTAAACATGCGGGGACTCTAATTCCACAATTCCCGCACATTAAACCCAAACCGGTGTTGCAATGAGCGGTTGAGGTTAAAGCGGGTCAACGTCGAAATAAACCTGCAGCGAGGCGTATCGCCTGTCGCCGAGCATCGCTGCGCGCGCCTGCCGCAGGCACTGCCGCACTGCGGCGAGGTCAATGCCCGGCTCGAGTTTCAGCACTATCTTGCGTATGTTCATCGTCTTTACCCTTGCGACGGCGGGTTTGTCGGGCCCGAGCACGCGCGCGGCGAACCACTGCCGCAGGCGCGCGCCCATCTCCATCGCCGCGCTGTCTACTGTGCGGTCATCGCGGTGGCGGAGGTATATATATATAAGGTGTGTGAACGGTGGGTAGTTGAAGTCGCGCCGCTCGCTGCACAGGTCTCTGAAATACGCCTGGAAGTCGTTTGTCACCACCTGCTGCACGACGGGCAGGTCCTTGTTCTTCGTCTGCAGCAGCACCAGCCCGCGCCTGCCCTTGCGCCCGGCCCTCCCGCTCACCTGCGCCATCATCGTGAAGGCGTGCTCGTGGGCGCGGAAGTCGGGATAGTTGAGCATGGAGTCGGCGTTGAGTATGCCCACCACCGACACGCGGTCGAAGTCGAGTCCCTTCGTGACCATCTGTGTGCCGACGAGTATGTTGGTCTTTCCTGCCGAGAAGTCGGCTATTATGCGCTCGTATGCGCTCCGTGTGCGTGTCGTGTCGAGATCCATGCGCGCCACGCGCGCGCCGGGGAATATTTCCATTATCTCGTCCTCCACCTTCTCCGTCCCGAAGCCCCTTGCCGTCAGTTCATTGCTGCCGCAGTTGGGGCAGCTTTCCGGCACGCGGTATGTGAATCCGCAGTAGTGGCACGTCAGTTGAGAGGTGTTCTTGTGGTAGGTCAGCGACACGTCGCAGTTCTGGCAACGCGGCACCCATCCGCACTCCCGGCACTCCACCATCGGCGCGAAGCCCCGGCGGTTCTGGAACAGTATCACCTGCTCGCCGTTGCCGAGCGCGGCGCGCATTGCCGCCACCAGCTGCGGCGAGAATGCCCCGCTCATCATCCTGCGCCGCCGCAGGTCCTTCGTGTCAACGATGCGTATCTCCGGCATCGCGATGTCCTTGTAGCGCGTGGTGAGCTCGGCGAGAGCGTATTTCCCGTTGACAACGTTCTGGTAGGTCTCGGCAGACGGTGTCGCCGTTCCGAGCAGTGTCTTCGCGCCGCACATCGCGGCCAGCATTATCGCCGCCGACCGTGCGTGGTATCGCGGCGCGGGTTCCTGCTGCTTGAACGATGTCTCGTGTTCCTCGTCGACAATGACAAGGCCGAGCCGTCGGAACGGCAGGAACACGGCGGAGCGCGCCCCGAGGACAACGTCGTATGGCATCCCTGACATTTGCTTCCGCCATATCTCCACGCGCTCGGCGTCGCTGTACTTTGAGTGGTATATGCCGAGGCGGTTGCCGAACACGCGCTGCAGCCGCTGCTGCATCTGCACTGTGAGGGCGATCTCTGGCATCAGGTAAAGCACTTGCTCGCCACGCTCGATGGCGCGCCGTATCAGGTGTATGTATATCTCGGTCTTGCCGCTCGACGTCACGCCGTGCAGCAGCACAACGTTCCTGCGCAGGAATCCCATGAGTATTTCGTTATAAGCGTCCTGCTGCGCCGCGCTCAGTTTCTGTATCTTCGTGTAGTCTGGTTCGTTTTGGCTGTTCAGTCGGCTCACCTCGCGCTCGTATGTCGTCAGGAATCCCTTGTCTGTCAGTGCCTTCATCACCGAAGATGTGCAGTGCGACACGTTCATCAGTTCGTCGCGCGACAGTTCCCGTATCGCTCCCTGCGGCACGCCGCCCTTCATGTTCTCCCATCCCGTCATGGCGAGGAACATCCCGAACACCCGCCGCTGCTTGCCGGCGCGGTGCATTATGCCGAGCGCCTCGTTGATACCCTCCTCCGAACGCCATTCCGTCGGCAGGTCGAGGAATGTCTCAGTGCGTGGTTTGTATCCATCCCCGGTCTTCATCCCTCCCGGCATGGCAGCCTTGAAGACGTCTCCGATGGGCGACATGTAGTAGTCGGCAATCCACTGCCACAGCCTCATCTGCTCGCCGGTCATCACCGGCTGGTCGTCAAGCACCTGCTCCACCATTTTCCATTTCACCGCCGGCTCCGTCTGGTGCACCCTCACCGCCATTGCTATGTGGCGCGTGCTCTTGCCCAGCGTCACAAGCACGCGCACGCCCATCGTCACGCGCCCCGCCCACTGCTCGGGCAGGCCGTATGTGAAAAGCCCCTCAAGGGGTACGGGAAGTATTACATCTACGAAGTGCATAAAGCCCTACAGCATCTCTATGTCGTTCAACAGCCTCACCAATGCGCGCCCGTGTATTCCTTCTGTATTTCCACAGGCAGGCCGCGCCAGTAGCCCCCCATTGGCACAAGACACCCCCATAACGTCGGCAAAATTTGTGTCAGAAATAACCGAATTATTCATGTTCAAAAACTCTCAAATCCTTCGTATGTACTGAATGCAAGCATGTAAATGCTCTTGTAGAAATCCGCATTGCCAAGTTCGTCATATACAGAAATGTTCAACCGTGCGCCATTGTCGTCTTTAACAACATCATCAAGTATGTCGGGCAATTTCTTGCATAGTTTGAAAAAGGCAAGCCGGTCGCCAAAGACTATCTCATAGAATTTATCCATTGATATTCTGTGGATGCCTGGCCAGTTGTACCGTTCCTTGTGTCCGTTCTGCACGACCGCCGCCTCCCACACGACATCCTGCGAACGCCGGGCTATCGCCTCGACGAGATAGCAGGTTGCCCTGTTGCCGGAACGCACAACCCTGTCGAGCATCTTCAGGTATGTTGCCGTCGCACTCACGGAATTCATAGTGTTGTGTTTGTCCTTCAATTCCGCATAAATGCACTTCTCTTCGTTCACCACGTCAAAGCCTCCCTTTGCCCCATTATCAGGGACTTCCCATCCTTCCCCAGCATACTTGAAAAGATATTGGTGGAAATATCCAATCTTGTTGTTGTTGCTCTTGTCAATCTGACGTATGCACTCTGCCTCTATTGCCTGTTCTATCGAATATCCATATATCTTGGAGTCGAACGTCAACTTTATGGGATCGATTATGTTCTTGTTGAACTCCTGCAAGTTTATGCTCTTGCGGTATTGCCGTACAGTGTCCCTGACATGCTCGTATATGTCATCATCAGACATGAAGCCAAGATTGTAATTCCTCATATTTCCAAATTCACTAATGCAGAATGTTGTCGCTGCAAAGATAATGTTTTTATTGCATTTTTCGGAATTATACGTCTTATATTTTGTGTCACGCGGATGAAAACGCACGGAAAGCGACAGTATCATGGATGATTTTGTGAAAGCCCACGCAAAGTTGCGTCAAATAAATTGATTTGACGTTTTTTATTACTTTGTTAAATAACAGGGTTCAATAACTATCTTACTGACCACATTAGGCGAATATACATTCTTGCCGTCAGCAAGACGCAATTCTCCGGCATAACTATTTAGTTATCAGTTCATTTTTCTTTCATATATTCGTATGGGTTGTATTTTTTGCCCAGGCATAGCAAAATAATAATTGCCAGCAGTGGTGTTGAAAACAAGCTGACCAAAACCCATAACGCAGCATTTCTATTTCTTCTTTTTGCCATCAATGCTACCAAGACATACATTCCTATATATAAGCCTATTGCGAATAAGACGGCTACCAATGCCAGTGCAATTGACAACGTGGGGTTTAATTCTTTTGGCGTAGAATCTTGTGCTGACGGAGTTTCGGACAACTCCTTATTCGATTTATTATATCCTGTCAGTTCGAACCTGATTTTAAACTTGTGTGACATGTAAGGCTCGGCTTCCGAGAGATAATAGGAATAATCCCTGTCATGCTCGTATGCAGGAATATTCACTTTCCTTGTCATTCCGGGAGCAATTTCAATATTTGACGAAAAAACTTCATAATCGAGTGCATTTCCTTTCATGTCAAGATAAGTAATGCGGTAGGTGACATTATGTATGTCTTCATTGGTATTGTTCTTCAACGCCAATGTCCCTTCAAGGTCAAGCCACCTTTGTTCGTATGATACCATGGTTACTGCATTGAGCGTGTCTTTTGATGTCGCTGACAAACTCAATGAAACTGCCAGCATGAGTGTTGATAATATTGTTCTCATCACACTTTTTGTTTTAATGTTATAATTCAGTCTTTTGCATATTATGACACACATTGGACGCCACACCGTCGTTCAATGCTTTAAAGACCAGCCCAACATGTCTCATTAAGTTACTATAACCCGGTATGCGCGACATGTCTTTAAAAACGAGAGCGAGGCAAAAGGCCTCGCATGTCGTGCAATGCCATATTGGCGCTGCAAGTCCGCACGCGGCCTTCGCGCAGCCGGCTGATTGAAGATGTGTGCGGACTTGTCTCATGCCTTGTGGCGGTGGCATGTCATGCCTCTGGCTTTGTTCCGAACGGGGCGATCGTTCGCGGCTGCTGGTTGGGGATTTGTATTTTCCCGAACTGCGCCTCGTATCGCATGATGTTCTCCTGCAATGCCTGAAGCAGTCGCTTGGCGTGTTCCGGCGCGAGTATCACGCGGCTCTTAACCTGTGCCTTGGGCACTCCAGGCAATATCCGCGCGAAGTCGAGCACGAAGTCGCTGCTCGAATGGGTTATTATTGCGAAGTTGGCGTACTGTCCCTGTGCCACGTCCTGCGGCAGTTCCATCTGCAGGCCGCCCTGCTGTTTGCTGTTGTCTTCCATAATACTGTATTTGTGATTATTGTTGTTTTGTCGTTCCTGCGTATTTCTCTGCCTGCTCCCTGATCAGCCCTGTGTCGTCGAAATAGTTGATGCGCATGGCCTCGCGCACCTCATGCAGCGTCTGCGCGGCGACCTCGCGCGCCGCCTCCGAGCCTTTCTTCAGTATGTTGTACACCTCGGGGATGTCTTTCTCGAACTCGTGCCGCCGCCTGCGTATGGGTTCTAGGCGGCTGTTCAGCACCTTCGTGAGGAATTTCTTGCATTTCATGTCGCCTAAGCCGCCACGGCGGTAATGGTCCTTGACCTCCTCAAGGTTCTTGTAATCTGGCCAGAACACGGCGAAGTCGTCATCGGTGGCAAAGGCGTCGAGGTATGTCATCACGACGTTGCCCTCCACATGCCCGGGGTCCTCCACGCGCAGGTGTGCGGGGTCTGTGTATGCCGTCCTCACCTTCTGTTCCACCTCCTTCGCCGTGTCAGACAGGTAGATGCAGTTGCCGAGGCTTTTCGACATCTTGGCGCTGCCGTCAAGACCCGGCAGGCGCAGGCACACCTTGTTGGTGGGGAGCATTATCTGCGGCTCGACGAGCACTTCGCCGTAGGTGGCGTTGAACCGCCGCACAATCTCGCGGCACTGCTCCAGCATCGGCTCCTGGTCCTCGCCGGCTGGCACCGTGGTGGCCTTGCAGAAAGTGATGTCGGCTGCCTGCGAGATGGGGTATGTGAAGAAGCCCACCGGCACGCTCTGCCCGAAATTGCGCATCGCCATCTCGGTCTTCACGGTCGGGTTCCGCTGCAGGCGCGCCACGGATACGAGGTTCATGAAATAAACCGTGAGTTCCGCGAGCTCGGGTATCATCGACTGTATGAAAAGCGTGACCCGCGACGGGTCAAGCCCCACGCTGAGGTAGTCGAGAGCCACCTCGATGATGTTCTGCCGCACCTTCTCCGGGTTGTCGGCATTGTCTGTGAGTGCCTGCACGTCGGCGATGAACACGTACATCCTGTCGTAGTCGCCCTCGTCCTGCAACTCAACGCGCCGGCGCAGCGAGCCGACATAATGCCCCAGATGAAGCCGCCCTGTGGGACGGTCGCCGGTGAGTATTATCTTTCCCATAATCCACTGTTTCGCTTTAATGACTGCAAAGATAACATTTTTTCCCTACACGCCAAAAATAGTACGCGACAAAAACGTGTGCATGCAAATCACAAATACGTTTTTTTGCTTGCGGATACTGATTGTTTTTTTAGATTTGTGTCTTGCCCTGACAGCGAAACTGTTTTTCCATGAAAGTTTTGCAGAGGTCCCGGTTTGGTAAATCAGTGTTGTAATGACCGGTTTGGGTTAAAAGGAGATGACGCTACTGTTTTTCGGCACCGTCCTAATGAGAAATCCCGGAGAAGCATTGCTGCCCTCCGGGATTTCGCTGCCAGCATTGCCGGCAGATGTTATTCCTCGCCCTCCTTCTCGGAGAAGTCGATTACGTTCTTCTTGTTTGCCTGCAACCGCTCGTAGTCCTCGCGCGAGCCAACCACGAGTTTGTCGAACTCGCGCAGGCCCGTCCCGGCAGGTATCAGGTGACCGCATATCACGTTCTCCTTCATTCCGTCGAGCGGATCGACCTTGCCGCGTATCGCGGCCTCGTTGAGCACCTTGGTGGTTTCCTGGAACGATGCCGCCGACATGAAGCTCTTGGTCTGCAGGGCTGCGCGCGTGATGCCCTGTAGTATCTGCGTTGATGTTGCCGGCATGGCATCGCGCACCTGTACGAGGCGCATGTCGCGCCGCTTGAGTGTGGAGTTCTCATCGCGCAGTTTGCGTGCGGATATTATCTGCCCCCTCTGCAGTGTCTCGCTGTCGCCCGGGTCCTCAACGTATTTCTTGCCCCAGATGCGGTCGTTCTCCTCAACGAAGTCGAGTTTGTCAACCACTTCCTGCTCGAGGAATGTTGTGTCGCCAGGCTCGTTGATCTGCACCTTGCGCATCATCTGGCGGACGATTATCTCGAAGTGCTTGTCGTTTATCTTCACGCCCTGCAGGCGGTAAACGTCCTGCACCTCGTTGACGATGTATTCCTGGACTGCGGTCGGGCCCTTGATGGCGAGTATGTCGTCTGGCGTTATGACACCGTCTGAAAGCGGTGTGCCGGCGCGGACGGCATCGTGCTCCTGCACGAGGATTTGCTTTGACAGCGACACGAGGTACTTCCTCTGCTCGCCGGTCTTCGACGTTACGATGATCTCGCGGTTGCCGCGCTTCACCTTGCCCATCGTCACCTCGCCGTCGATTTCTGACACCACGGCAGGGTTGCTCGGGTTGCGTGCCTCGAAGAGCTCGGTGACACGCGGCAGACCGCCGGTGATGTCACCGCCCATGTTGACGGTGCGCGGTATCTTGACGAGTGTGGTGCCCGTCTTAACCACCTGTCCGTCCTCCACGATGACGTGTCCACCCACAGGGAAGCTGTAGGTCCCGACGACCTCGCCGTCGGCATTGATGACATCGCAGGTCGGCACGTGGGCGTGGTCCTTCGACTCGATGATGATTTTCTCGGTGAGTCCTGTCGTCTCGTCGGTCTCGGCCTTGTATGTAGAGCCCTCCGTGACGTTCTGGAAACGCAGCCTGCCGGCGTATTCCGTTACGATTACTGCATTGAAGGGGTCCCATTTTGCGATGAGGCTGCCCTTCTTCACTTCCGACTTGTTGGCGAAATACAGCGACGAGCCATACGGCACGGATGCCGTTGACAGCACAATGCCCGTGTTGACGTCGACGAAGCGTGCCTCTGCCAGCCGGCTGACAACCTTCTGGCATACCACCTCGCCATTCTCGCCCTGCTCAACGAACGGCACGGCGCGTATCTCCTCAAACTCGACGCGGCTGTCGCTCTTTGCCACGATGCTTGCATTCGCTGCCGCGCTGCCGGCAACACCACCGGCGTGGAACGTGCGCAGCGTGAGCTGTGTTCCCGGCTCGCCGATTGCCTGCGCCGCGATGACGCCTACGGCCTCGCCCTTCTGCACCATGCGCTGTGTGGCAAGGTTGCGCCCGTAGCACTTCACGCAGACGCCTTTCTTGCTCTCGCAGGTCAGGACTGAGCGGATTTCCACCATCTCTATCGGTGAGTCCTCTATCGCACGCGCCACCTTCTCGGTTATCTCCTCGCCGGCCGCCACGATCAGCTCGCCAGTCGAGGGGTGCGTGATGTCATGCACCGAAACACGTCCGAGTATGCGCTCATAGAGTGAGGATATGACCTCCTCGCCATTCTTCAGTGCCCTGCATTCGAGGCCACGCAGAGTGCCGCAGTCCTCCTCGGTGACTATCACGTCATGGCTCACATCGACGAGACGTCGCGTGAGGTAACCGGCGTCGGCTGTCTTCATGGCAGTGTCGGCAAGGCCCTTGCGGGCGCCGTGGGTGGATATGAAGTACTCGAGCACCGACATGCCCTCCTTGAAGTTGGAGAGGATAGGGTTCTCGATTGTGCCGCGCCCCTCGGCTCCGGCTTTCTGCGGCTTTGCCATAAGTCCGCGCATGCCTGCGAGCTGCTTTATCTGGTCCTTGGATCCGCGCGCTCCGGAGTCGAGCATCATATAGACGGCGTTGAAGCCCTGGTCGGCCTCCGTCATCTCCTTCATCAGTATGTCGCCGAGACGGTTGTTGACATGCGTCCACGTGTCGATCACCTGGTTGTACCGCTCGTTGTCGGTGATGAAGCCCATGTTGTAGTTGTCCTTGATGGCCTGCACCTCGTTGTTGCCCTTCCTGACGAGTTCCTCTTTCTCATTTGGTATGATGATGTCGTCGAGGTTGAACGACAGTCCTGCGAGATATGCCATGCGGTAGCCGAGGTTCTTTATCCCGTCGAGGAACTCGCAGGCCTTTGCGAATCCCACTTTGTTTATAACGCCGGCGATGATGTCGCGCAGCGACTTCTTGGATATGACCTTGTTGACGAACCCTACCTCCTCTGGTATTATTCCGTTAACTATGACGCGCCCCACCGAGGTTTCCACGATATGGTTGATGTAGTTGCCATTGTCGTCGGTGTCCTTCACGACAACCTTCACCTGCGCGTGCAGGTCGCATTTGCCCTCGTTGAAGGCTATTATTGCCTCCTCGGGGCCGTAGAACGTCAGGCTTTCCCCCTTTGCCCCTGGACGTATCTTTGTGATGTAGTACAGTCCGAGCACCATGTCCTGCGACGGCACTGTTATTGGCGCGCCGTTTGCCGGATTGAGGATGTTGTGGCTTTGCAGCATCAGCAGCTGCGCCTCGAGTATCGCCTCGTTGCTCAGCGGGAGGTGCACAGCCATCTGGTCGCCGTCGAAGTCGGCGTTGAACGCCGTGCAGGCCAACGGGTGAAGTTGTATTGCCTTGCCCTCGATGAGTTTCGGCTGGAACGCCTGTATGCCGAGCCGGTGCAGCGTTGGCGCGCGGTTGAGCAGCACGGGGTGTCCCTTCATGACGTTTTCGAGTATGTCCCAGATTACCGGCTCGCGGCGATCGACAATCTTCTTCGCCGACTTCACGGTCTTCACTATGCCCCGCTCGATGAGTTTGCGTATGATGAATGGTTTGTAGAGTTCGGCAGCCATTAGTTTCGGCAGTCCGCACTCGCCCATCTTCAGTTCCGGGCCGACGACGATTACCGAGCGTGCGGAGTAATCGACACGCTTGCCGAGGAGGTTCTGGCGGAAGCGTCCCTGCTTGCCCTTCAGCGAGTCTGACAGGGATTTCAGCGGGCGGTTGCTCTCGCTCTTCACGGCCGACGACTTTCGCGAGTTGTCGAACAGTGAGTCCACGGCCTCCTGCAGCATTCTCTTCTCGTTGCGCAGGATGACCTCGGGCGCCTTTATGTCAATGAGCCTCTTGAGGCGTGTGTTGCGTATGATGACGCGGCGGTATAGGTCGTTGAGGTCTGATGTCGCGAAGCGCCCGCCGTCGAGCGGCACGAGAGGGCGCAGCTCTGGTGGGGTGACGGGGATTATCTTCATAATCATCCACTCTGGCCTGTTGATTTCCTTGCTCTGGCGGAATGACTCAACCACCTGCAGGCGCTTCAGCGCCTCGGTCTTGCGCTGCTGCGATGAGTCTGTGTTGGCAAGGTTGCGCAACTCGTACGACAGTTTGTCAAGCTCGAGTTGCTTCAGCAGGTCATATATCGCCTCGGCGCCCATCTTTGCGATGAACTTGTTAGGGTCGCTTTCCTCGAGATACTCGTTGTCATCCGGCAGGCTGTCCATTATCGCGAGATACTCGTCCTCGGACAGCAGGTCCATCTTGTGCGACCCGTTTATCTCAACATCCTCAACATCTTTCCTTCCCTCGACGATGCCTGGCTGTATCACGATGTATTTCTCGTAGTAGATCACCGAGTCGAGTTTCTTGGTGGGTATTCCGAGCAGATAGCCTATCTTGTTCGGCAGGCTGCGGAAATACCATATATGTGCTATCGGCACGACGAGCTCGATGTGTCCGCTGCGCTCACGGCGCACCTTCTTCTCCGTGACCTCAACGCCGCACCTGTCGCATACTATGCCCTTGTAGCGTATGCGTTTGTACTTTCCGCAGGCACACTCGTAGTCCTTCGTTGGGCCGAAGATGCGCTCGCAGAAAAGTCCGTCGCGCTCGGGCTTGTAGGTACGGTAGTTTATGGTCTCAGGCTTGGTGACCTCGCCGTAACTGTTTTCGAGGATTTCCTCCGGCGAAGCGAGGCCGATGGTAATCTTCGTGAAATTGTTCTTTATCTTTGAATCCTTCTTGAATGCCATATTTCAATTCTTAATCCTTAAGTTCTTTGTTCCTAAACTGAATATTAGTCGAGTGTCACGCTGAGGCCGAGGCCGCGCAGTTCGTGCAGCAGCACGTTGAGCGACTCCGGTATGCCCGGTGTCGGCATTGGCTCGCCCTTGACTATGGCCTCGTAGGCCTTCGAGCGTCCAACCACGTCGTCAGACTTGATTGTCAGTATTTCCTGCAGCACATGGCTTGCGCCGAACGCCTCCAGCGCCCATACCTCCATCTCTCCGAAACGCTGTCCGCCGAACTGCGCCTTTCCGCCGAGCGGCTGCTGCGTGATGAGCGAGTACGGGCCGATGGAGCGTGCGTGCATCTTGTCCTCTACCATGTGGCCGAGCTTTAGGAAGTAGGTGATGCCCACGGTTGCAGGCTGGTCGAACTTCTCGCCGGTCTCGCCGTCGTACAGGTGTGTCGAGCATAGGCGCGGCAGCCCGGCCTTGTCGGTCCACTCCTGGAGGTCTTCAATTTTTGCGCCGTCGAAGATTGGTGTTGCGAACTTGACGCCAAGGCGTTTGCCGGCAGCGCCGAGGATGGCCTCGAAAATCTGCCCGAGGTTCATTCGCGAAGGCACGCCGAGGGGGTTCAGCACTAAGTCAACAGGGCGTCCGTCCTCAAGGAACGGCATGTCCTCCTGACGCACCACCTTGGACACGATGCCCTTGTTGCCATGTCGTCCGGCAAGCTTGTCGCCCACGCCGATCTTGCGTTTCTTGGCAACGTAGATCTTAGCCATCTGAAGAACGCCTGAGGGCAGGTCGTCTCCTATCGATATGGCGAACTTCCGGCGTTTGTTTTCTGCATCAAGAAGTTTGTATTTCTTTATAAAATTCATTATGAGTGCCTGGATGAGCCTGTTTGCGTGGTCATCGTCGGTCCAGTTGCTGCTCTGTATTCCGTCGTATTCTATGTTTTTGAGCACGGCGATGCTGAACTTGCTGCCCTTTGTGATAATCTCCGCCCCGGTGTAGTCCTTGATGCCCTGCGACACCTTGTCCCCGGTGAGCGACATCAGTTTGTCAACGAGGATGTCCTTCAGGTCATCTATCTTTGCCTCATACTCCTCGTCTATCTTTGCAAGTATTATCTTGTCCTGCTGTTTAGACTGCCGCGACTTTATAGCACGCGAGAAGAGTTTCTTGTCTATTATGACACCGCTGAGCGACGGGTTCGCCTTGAGCGACGAGTCCTTCACGTCGCCCGCCTTGTCGCCAAATATGGCGCGCAGGAGTTTTTCCTCCGGCGACGGGTCGCTCTCTCCCTTCGGTGAAATCTTGCCAATGAGGATGTCTCCCGGCTCGACACGCGCCCCGACGCGGATTATGCCGTTGTCGTCAAGGTCTTTCGTGGCTTCCTCGCTCACGTTGGGGATGTCGGATGTGAACTCCTCCATTCCGCGCTTGGTCTCGCGCACGTCGAGGCTGTATTCGTCAACATGGACAGATGTAAGCACGTCGTCGCGCACCACGCGCTCGTTCAGCACGATGGCATCCTCATAGTTGTAGCCCTTCCACGGCATGTAGGCCACGAGGAGGTTGCGCCCGAGTGCGAGCTCACCGTTCTCGGTGGCATATCCCTCTGTGAGGATGTCGCCCTTCTTCACGCGCTGTCCCTTCTCGCAGACTGGGTGCAGGTCGATGGTCATGTTCTGGTTCGTGCGGCGGAACTTGGGAATGCGGTATTCCTTGAGCGCCGGCTCAAAACTTACGAACTCCTCGTCCTCGGTGCGGTCGTACAATATGCGTATCGTAGTGGCGTCAACATATTCTATAACGCCGTCGCCTTCGGCAGTGATCATGGTGCGCGAGTCCTCACACACCTGCTTCTCTATGCCTGTGCCGACAATCGGGGCCTCGTTGTGAAGGAGCGGCACTGCCTGGCGCATCATGTTCGACCCCATCAGCGCACGGTGTGCGTCATCATGCTCGAGGAAGGGTATCAGCCCCGCAGCGATTGATGCTATCTGCTGCGGCGACACGTCCATGAGGTCCACCTCGTCCGTATCAGCGACCGGGAAGTCGGCGTCCTTGCGGCATTTCACATAATCACGTATGAACGAGCCATCGTCATTCAGCGGCGCGTTGCCCTGACCGATGATGTAGTCTTCCTCCTCCTCTGCGGTGAGGTAAACGACATCCTCGTTCTTAAGGTCAACTCTGCCGTCCTTCACCTTGCGGTAAGGTGTCTCGATGAAGCCGAGCTCATTGATCTTTGCATACACGCAGAGCGATGATATAAGTCCGATGTTCGGGCCTTCAGGAGACTCAATCGGGCAAAGGCGGCCGTAGTGCGTGTAGTGAACGTCGCGGACCTCGAATCCGGCACGCTCACGGCTCAGGCCGCCGGGGCCGAGCGCCGAGAGGCGGCGCTTGTGTGTCACCTCGGCGAGCGGGTTGGTCTGGTCCATGAACTGCGACAGCGGGTTGGTGCCGAAGAACGAGTTGATCACGCTCGAGATTGTCTTGGCATTGATAAGGTCGGTTGGCTGGAACACCTCGTTGTCACGCACGTTCATGCGCTCGCGGATCGTGCGGCTCATGCGGGCCAGGCCTATCGAGAACTGGTTTGACAGTTGCTCGCCCACCGTGCGCACGCGGCGGTTGGAGAGGTGGTCGATGTCGTCGACCGTGGCGTTCGAGTTCACCAGTTGTATGAGATACTTTATAATCTCTATTATGTCTTCCTTGGTCAGGATACGCACGTTCATGTCGGTGTCCAGGCCGAGTTTCTTGTTTATCCTGTAACGGCCCACGTCGCCGAGGTCGTATCTCTTGTCAGAGAAGAACAGGTTGAGTATAACCTCGCGCGCACTTGCGTCGTCGGAGGGTTCCGAGTTGCGCAGCTGGCGGTAGATGTAGAAAATGGCCTCCTTCTCCGAGTTCGTCGTGTCCTTGGCAAGTGTGTTGAAGATGATTGAATACTTCGACGCGGCCTCCTCATCCTTGTGTATCAGTATGGTGGAGGCGCCGCTTTCGAGTATCTCGCCCACGTTGTCCTTGGTTATCTCGGTCTCGCGCTCCATCATCACCTCGTTCCGCTCGATGGAAACGACCTCGCCGGTGTCCTCGTCAACGAAATCCTCGTTCCAGCTTTTCAGCACGCGCGCGGCAAGCTTGCGGCCTATGACTTCCTTCATGTTCTTCTTGTTCACCCTCACCTCCTCGGCAAGCCCGAAAATCTCAAGGATGTCCTTGTCGGTCTCGTATCCTATGGCACGCAGCAGCGTCGTCACGGGCAATTTCTTCTTGCGGTCGATGTAGGCGTACATGACATTGTTGATGTCGGTGGCGAACTCTATCCACGAGCCCTTGAACGGGATTATGCGCGCGCTGTAGAGAACGGTTCCGTTGGCGTGGACACCCTGGCTGAAGAACACGCCCGGCGAGCGGTGCAACTGCGACACCACCACGCGCTCGGCGCCGTTTATCACGAATGTGCCGTTTTCCGTCATGTATGGGATGTTGCCCAGGTACACGTCCTGCACGAACGTCGGGAAATCCTCATGCTCAGGGTCAGTGCAGTAAAGTTTCATCTTGGCCTTCAGCGGCACGCTGTATGTCAGCCCGCGCTCCAGGCACTCGTCGATGGAGTAGCGTGGCGGGTCAATGAAATAGTCGAGAAACTCAAGCACGAAATTGTTACGGGTGTCGGCGATTGGGAAATTTTCCGAGAACACCTTGTAAAGCCCGTCGTTCTTGCGCTCCTCCGGCGGTGTGTCCAACTGTAGGAAATCCCTGAAAGACTTTAACTGCACATCGAGAAAATCCGGATAGGGCATCGGATTCTTCACGCGGGCGAAGTTTATTCTGTTATCAACAATTTTTGAAGCCATATATATTATAATGAGGTATTAATGATATTCGGAAACACAACCGTGAGGAACGGTGTCCCGTAGTACTTGCGTCCCGGCCTGCGGCGGCCAAAAGACAAGAAAAGGTTAAGACCCCCCTACCTGGAAGATCTTAACCGTATTATGGTTTTGACAAGTCTGAATTACTTCAGCTCAACCTTTGCGCCAGCAGCCTCGATAGCCTTCTTCAGGTTCTCGGCCTCGTCCTTGGAAAGGTCTTCCTTCAATGTTGAAGGACATCCGTCAACGAGATCCTTTGCCTCTTTCAGACCGAGACCGCAAGCCTCCTTGACAGCCTTAACAACCTGCAACTTGGCGCCGCCAACCTCTGCGAGGACAACGTTGAAAGAAGTCTTCTCCTCTGCTGCCTCGGCTGCACCGCCTGCGTTACCGGCAGCCACAGCAACAGCTGCAGCGGCAGGTTCAATTCCGTAATCGTCCTTCAGGACTGTTGCCAATTCGCTTACTTCTTTTACTGTAAGGTTTACCAACTCTTCAGCAATAGCTTTAATATCTGCCATTTTTATAATAATTTTTAATTGTTTTTTTAATGTTAATGTTTCGAAGGGTTCGCTCATTTGTTACGCTCAGCGATAGCGTCAAGCAGTCCGTGAACCTTGCCACCGGCATTGAGTCCGGAAATAACGTTCTTGATTGGAGACTGCAGCAGTGCCACAACGTCTGCAATAAGTTCGCTCTTGCTCTTGATGGCAGAGAGCTCATCCAACTTGTCAGCACCGATATAGATGCCTTCCTCGGCGTATGCGCCCTTGAGAGCGGGCACGCCGGCCTTGGCATACTCCTTAAGCAACTTGGCAGGCACGTTCGCCACGTTTGCGAACATCACCGCAGTGTTGCCCTTCAGCGTGCCGTACAAAGGTTCATAATCAACGTCCGAAGCCTCGAAGGCCTTGTGCAGAAGAGTGTTCTTCACAACGACCATCTTGATTTCGTTCTTGAAGCACTTGCGGCGCAGGTTGCTTGTATCCTCTGCATTCAGGCCGGTGACATCCACCAGATAGAAATGCGGATATTGCCTCAACTGCTCACCAAGTGCTGTTATGATAGTATCTTTTACTTCCTTTTTCATCGTTTTCCGTACTTTAAGTGTTATTCAACTGTCTTTGGGTCAACCTTGACACCTGCACTCATAGTGCTTGATAGGAAGATACTCTTGATATATGTACCCTTTGCAGCCGCAGGCTTCAACTTTATGACGGTGTTGATGAACTCCTTTGCGTTTCCGTAAATCTGCTCGGGTGTCATCGTCACCTTGCCGATTGACGTGTGGATGATACCAGCCTTGTCAACCTTGAAGTCTATCTTGCCCTGCTTCACTTCCTTCACGGCCTTGGCAACGTCCATGGTTACAGTGCCGCTCTTCGGGTTAGGCATAAGTCCGCGCGGACCGAGTATGCGTCCCAAAGGACCAACCTTGCCCATGCAGGAAGGCATGGTGATGATGACATCAACATCAGTCCATCCGCCCTTTATCTTCTCGATGTATTCCTCAAGACCAACATAGTCAGCGCCTGCCTCTTTGGCAGCAGCCTCCGCGTCAGGGGTGCAGAGGCACAGCACGCGGGTGACCTTGCCGGTTCCGTTTGGCAGCGATACGACACCGCGAACCATCTGGTTAGCCTTGCGCGGGTCAATGCCCAAGCGTACGTCCATGTCAACGGAAGCCTCGAACTTGGTGGTGGTTATTTCCTTCACCAATGCTGCGGCCTCCTTCAAAGAGTATGCTTTCCCTGCTTCAACCTTATCGGCAACTGCTTTCTGATTTTTTGTCAGTTTACTCATTTTCTTTAAAATTGAAGTTATTAAAAATTACCCAGGGAAGTCTCCCTTTACAGCAATCCCCATGCTGCGTGCTGTACCGGCAACGAGCTTCATTGCAGACTCAACCGTGAAACAGTTCAGGTCTGACATCTTGTCCTCTGCGATCGCGCGAACCTGATCCCATGTCACCGAGGCGACCTTGGTGCGGTTTGGTTCGGCAGATCCGCCCTTCACCTTGGCAGCCTCCAGCAACTGGACGGCGGCTGGCGGGGTCTTGATGATGAAGCTGAATGACTTGTCGGTATAGTATGTGATAACGACAGGAAGGATCTTGCCTGCCTTATCCTGGGTTCTGGCGTTGAATTCCTTGCAGAATCCCATTATGTTTATTCCCTTGGAGCCGAGAGCCGGCCCGACGGGAGGGGAAGGATTCGCAGCGCCACCTTTAATCTGCAACTTGATTAATCCAGCAACTTCTTTAGCCATTTCTTTTGTTAATTAAAATTTGATTTTTTCATATAAAAAGAACATCCGAGCCCGTAACAGCACATCTATTCTTTTTCAACTTGCATAAAACTGAGTTCCAGCGGAGTGTTCCGGCCGAAAATCTTGACCATGACCTTCAACTTGTGTTTCTCGGTATCCACCTCTTCGATGTTGCCGCTGAAACCGGTGAAAGGACCGTCCGTAACCTTGACGGCATCGCCCACCAAGTAGGGAATTACAATCTCTTCCTTTATCTCGGTGTCGTCTGCTATGCCAAGCATACGGTTCACTTCAGCCTCGCTCACGGGAGAAGGGTTGTCAAGTCCTCCAAGGAAGCCCAGCACGTTTGGCATGAAACGCAGTGCCGGAGCCACGTCGCCATTGAGTTCAGCCTCAACGAGCACATAGCCGGGAAGAGCGATCTTCTCCTTTATGACACGCTTCGTACCACGCGTGACGGCATGTTTCTCCATTGGTATCACCACCTGGAAAACATGCTTGGCGAGTTTCTTGTTGTGACTCAATTCGGCCTCGATGTATTCCTTCACCTTGGTCTCCTTGCCGCTCACAGCGCGAAGCACATACCATTTCTTTTCAGTCTGAGCCATTTTCCTTTAAGAGATTAACTTGGATAAACCATCTTCATTACCCACTGGAACAGCGAGTCCATGCCAAACACCACAAGCGCAATGATAAGGGAAGCAGATAACACAACCATTGCGGTATGGGTAAGTTCGGCGCGCGTAGGCCAAGTAGTCTTATGCGCAAGTTCCTCGTAACAGACCTTGAAATAATTTGCTACTTTCTTGAGTATCTTCATCGATATTTTCTTTTTTCCTTGCACGGGAAGGAGGACTCGAACCCACGACCCTCGGTTTTGGAGACCGATGCTCTACCAACTGAGCTATTCCCGTGTGTAAGGTTCCGCCCGCTGGGAGCGGAACCTTTTGATTGCTCCACGCGCCAATGCGATTAACAATGGCGGCATGGGATATGCCATTTCAGATTTAATCCTCGTAAACCTCTGTGATCTGGCCAGAGCCTACCGTGCGGCCGCCCTCGCGGATTGCGAAGCGCAGTCCCTTGTTCAGGGCAACGGCGTAGATGAGCTCAACGGTAATCTCGACGTTGTCGCCAGGCATTACCATCTCGACACCTGCAGGCAGGGTGATTTCACCCGTGCAGTCCATCGTGCGGAGGTAGAACTGCGGACGATACTTGTTGCCGAACGGAGTGTGACGGCCACCCTCTTCCTTCTTCAGGACATAGATGGATGCCTTGAATCTCTTGAACGGCTTGATCTGACCCGGATGGCAGAGAACCATACCGCGCTTGATCTCATTCTTGTCGATACCACGGAGGAGCAGACCAACGTTATCACCTGCGCGACCTTCGTCAAGTATCTTGCGGAACATCTCGACACCTGTTACAGTGGAGTTCTTGTCCTCACCGAGACCGAGCAGCTCAACAGCGTCACCAACGTGGATGACACCAGTCTCGATACGGCCCGTTGCCACGGTTCCACGGCCAGTGATTGAGAACACGTCCTCAACCGGCATGAGGAATGGCTTGTCGGTAGCGCGCGGCGGCTCCTGAATCCACTCGTCGCAAGTGTTCATAAGCTCCATAACCTTCTCCTCCCACTTTGCTACACCGTTGAGTGCGCCAAGAGCAGAGCCACGGATAATAGGGGTGTCATCTTCGAACTCATACTGAGCGAGGATCTCCTGAACCTCCATCTCAACGAGCTCGAGCATCTCCTCGTCCTCAACCAAGTCGCACTTGTTCAGGAACACCACGAGGCGCGGAACGTTCACCTGACGTGCGAGAAGAACGTGCTCACGCGTCTGAGGCATAGGACCGTCGGTTGCGGCGACAACGAGGATTGCACCGTCCATCTGGGCAGCACCCGTAACCATGTTCTTCACATAGTCGGCGTGTCCCGGGCAGTCAACGTGTGCATAGTGACGCTTTGCAGTCTCATACTCAACGTGGGAGGTGTTGATGGTTATACCACGCTCCTTCTCCTCCGGCGCATTGTCAATCTGGTCAAAAGACTTTATCTCAGAAAGACCATTCTTAGCCAATACTGTTGTGATGGCAGCCGTAAGAGTAGTCTTACCATGGTCAACGTGACCGATAGTACCAATGTTAACGTGCGGTTTCGTGCGCACAAAATTCTCTTTAGCCATAGCTTTACTTTTATTTAATTAATGAATAATCGCGTTTTTTCTGCTTCACACGGTTAATAAGACAGCAGAGCTGTAACTGAGAGTTGAACTCAGGACCTCTTCCTTACCAAGGAAGTGCTCTACCACTGAGCTATTACAGCATTTTGAGCGGAAAACGGGGCTCAAACCCGCGACCCCCAGCTTGGAAGGCTAGTGCTCTATCAACTGAGCTATTTCCGCATAACGGCATTTCATCCATGCCTCTATCAAAATATCTGAATTTGGCTCAAACAAAACCCCGCAAAAAATCCACTGATGTGGGTGGTGATGGATTCGAACCACCGAAGTCGAAAGACAACAGATTTACAGTCTGCCCCATTTGGCCACTCTGGAAACCACCCCCTCCTGTCATTTTTTCACATGCCTCCCCGCTTGCCGCCGCAGTCAGGGCTCCCTCAGTGCAGAGCCTCTTGTCGGATTCGAACCAACGACCCCGAGATTACAAATCACGTGCTCTGGCCAACTGAGCTAAAGAGGCAAATCCTTGCAGCCGTCAGACCTCGTGACGAAGGACATGTTCTAAAACGGCTGCAAAGATACGACGTTTTTTTTAATCGCCAAAACTTTTCACGCTTTTTTTTATCTGCTGCGCAGTTTTTCCTTGAATTTGGTTAGTTGCACTCTCATGGAATCCACACACAGGTCAACGCTCTCCTCGAACGTGTCGCACGTCTTCTCCACGAACAGTTTCTGCCCGGGCACAACCACGGTGATGCTTGCCTGCTTGTTCATGGCAGTGGCGGGCCTCACCAGCCTGAGCAGCACGTCAACATTAGTTATGTCCTCGAAAGACTTCTCCAGCTTTGACACTTTCTTCTCCACAAATGCCTGCAACTGCTCCGTCGCATCAAAATGGATTGACTGAATCTTTATCTCCATCGTTACCTATAGTTTTAAAAGGTTAAAGAATTAAGCCCTTGGATGGGCCTTGCTGTATACTCTCTTCAGCTGCTCGAAAGTGGCATGGGTGTATATCTCCGTCGTGGCGATACTTTCATGCCCGAGCAGTTTCTGAACGCTCTCAAGCCCCGCCTCGTTGTTCAGCATGGCGGTGGCGAACGAATGGCGCAGCACGTGCGGCGAGCGCTTGCTCATCGCCGTCACGAGCCCGAGCTTGTCGCGCACGATGCGCCGCACCTGACTGTATCTCATGCGCTGCCCGCCGTCGTCAACGAACAGGGCGTCGCAATGCCTCGCTATCTCCTTGTCGCGCATGCCGATGTAGGCCTCGAGCTCGTCGCGCAGCTCACTGCCGAAAGGCACTATGCGCTGCTTGTTCCTCTTGCCGGTGACCTTCACGCTGTTGTTCAGGAAGTCAACGTCACCGTCGTCGAGCCCTATCAGCTCCGCCGCGCGCAGGCCTGCCTCATAGAACATTAATATAATGGTACGCGCGCGAACATCTCTTATACTGTCGCCCCACTCCACGTCGTCAATCAGGCGGTCCATGTCCTTCTCCCTGACGAAATACGGCAGCGGCTTGTCTTTCTTCGGGCCATCGACCATGTACGCGGGGTCACGATCGACGAGACCGCGCTCCACGCCGAAACGGTAGAACGACTTCACTGCCGTGAGGTAACCGCACACAGTGCGCGCCTTGCACCCCCGCTCCATCTCATGCTCTATCCAGTCGCCGATGGCATCGCCGTCAACATCCTCCCACGGCATGCCCGCGCACTCCGCGTCAAGGAAGCGGCGGAACAAATCTATCGAGTACGAGTATTTAACGACCGTAAGCCCCGAGGCATTGCGTTCGTATCGCAGATAGTCGATGAAACTTTCCTTGGCAAGGCGTTTTCCCATAGTCAGTGTTTTTCGTCAGCGAATATACGCCTTTTTTTCCGAACCGCAAAATGTCAAGCGTGTTTTTATCGGTAAATAGTGCAAAAAAGCCATGCAAGCCAGTAATTTCCGCAATATTTTTCTCAAAAAAATGAAGGAAGTGGTTTTAATCAAGGCAAAAAAAGTCTTAACCCGGTGTTCGTCCGACGACAAGCATTCCTTATTTTTTTGAGAAAATTATACAGGACACTGTTGAGCCGGTGACTTTTGGCTTTGAAAAATTTGCGTGTTACGAAAAATAGCAGTACCTTTGCACCCGCAATTCGTGGCAACACGACTGACGTGTGGATAATAACAAGAAGTGTAACATATAAAATTTTGCAAAGACATGATCATCGTTCCAGTAAAAGATGGCGAGAACATCGAGAGAGCATTGAAGAAATTCAAGAGAAAGTTTGAGAAGACTGGTGTCATGAAGGAGCTGCGCGCGCGCCAGCAGTATGACAAGCCTTCCGTACTGAAGCGCCTCAAGATGGAACGTGCCATCTATGTTCAGAAACTCCGCGACGCAGAGGACTGACAACCAATAACGGTTCGTGAACCGACGGATAAGGAAAAGTCGGAGCGTGTCTCATGCACGCTCCTTTTCTTGTTTGTATGAAATAGCGTCCTGGATAATTTAACACAAACCGGTCATTATATCCCGAACTTATTTCATGCGATTGCCCAATGGGAAAATCCGTGCCGCAAAGACCGGCTGGGATTAAACACATGGGCATGAACGGCGATGCGAGCCGCTGCGCACGAATTATAAAAAACAAGGGGGAATGAGAACATACGACAGGAAGGAAGCGGAAATGAAGATTGACGAGCTCGGAAGGAGCGGCAAGGGGTTTTTCTTCATCATCAGTTACGACCAGAGCCAGGCCTGCGTCGAGGAGACCGCCAACATTGACAGCGACGAGATGATGGTGGCATTCCCGGGATTCTCAAACGTGCCGCAAGGTGTGACGTGCCGCATGGACTCGCCACGGCTCGAGTTCCGCAAGCCGGACCGCGCGCAATACGAGCGGAGCATAAACATCGTGAAGCGGAACCAGCGCGAGGGAAACAGTTATCTCGCAAACCTGACATGCCGGGTGCCGGTAAAAACGAACCTTGACATGCGCGACATATTCATCCGCTCGAAAGCGAAATACCGGTGCTGGCTGAAAGACCGCTTCGTGTGTTTCTCGCCGGAGACATTCGTCAGGATAGAAGACGGCATCATCTCGTCTTACCCCATGAAGGGAACGATTGACGCCAAGCGGCCGGACGCGGAACAGCTGCTCATGGACAACGCCAAGGAGGCTGCCGAACACGCGACCATCGTTGACCTGATACGCAACGACCTCAGCCAGGTGGCGGAGCAGGTGACAGTGAAACGGTACAGATACGCGGAGCGGCTGACGACTGACAGGGGCGAGATACTGCAGACAAGCTCGGAAATAGCGGGGCGGCTGACCGCAAATTACCGCCAACACCTCGGCAGAACCCTGATGCGGCTGCTGCCTGCAGGCTCCATCACGGGCGCGCCGAAGCCAAAGACGATGGAGATAATAAGAGAGGCGGAGGGCTACGAACGTGGTTTCTACACCGGGGTGATGGGATATTCGGAGAACGGGAACACGGACACGGCGGTGATGATACGCTTCATTGACCAGGAGAACGGCAGACTGTTCTACAAGGCCGGCGGAGGGATAACCGCCCGGAGCAACAACGACGACGAGTATAATGAAGTGATTGAGAAGATTTATGTGCCGATTTATTGAGACAATAAAGGTTGCGGACGGAAAGATACTTAACCTCGGGCCACACCTGCGCCGCATGATGGTTACAGCCGGGGAGTTCGGCTTCGACTGTCCGCAAGTTGACCGCGAGCGCCTTGAGGAAACGGCATCGGCAACGGGCGGGACGGCGAAACTGCGCTTCACATACGACCGTGACGGCATACACGACATCACATGCACACCTTACAAGATGCGGAGGATTGACAGGCTGCGTCTCGTCTGCTGCGACACTGTGGAGTATCAATTCAAATATGAGAACCGCAGTGTGCTGGAAAGGCTCCGGACTGACGTGAAAGCAGGGGAGGAAATACTTATTGTGAAGAACGGACTGCTGACCGACACCACATACACCAACGTGGCGCTGCACGACGGCACGCGGTGGGTGACGCCACGCAGACCGTTGCTGGCAGGGACGAAACGCGCGGAACTTATTGATGATGGGGTAATCACCGAAGGCGACATACGGCCTTCGGACGTAAAAGATTTCAACCGTGTGGCTCTATTCAACGCCATGATCGAACTTGGGGAAATCGTCATGCCTGTGTCGGCAATAATGACATAGCAGGCGCGGGACAAATAAAAAGTGCGGCCGCAAACATTGAGCAGCCACACCTTAAAATATTATCAAAAGTCTTGCAAACGGTATTTAGAAATAGTAAGCGGCATGGATCTGCCATGCGTTGGCACGGCCGTTGAACGCCGTCTTCACACCTTTAACGACTTCCAGCTCGCCAGTCTTGCCGCAGACGATGTTGTAGTTAGCGCCAATCTGCACATGGTTCATTATCATAAAGCCGGCGCCGACATTCACACTGAACGTCGAGCCATTGAGCTTCCACGTCGAGCCCTCTAACAACTTGTGCTCGCTGTCACCAACGTTGAAGCCAAACTGCGGCCCGGCGGCGAAATAAACGCTTGCCGTGTTGCCGAGGCCGAGGCCGTAGCGCAGGTTGATGGGCACGTTCACAGCCTGCTGCTTGATTTTCTCGTCGGAGTTCTCCACCTTTGCCTCGCGCTGGTCATAGAGCACACTCGCATCAACGCCCAGGCCAACGATGGGCAGTGAGAACATGACCGTAGGGCCGATGAAGAAGCCCGTGCGGTTCTCCGTCTTTAACACGTCGTTGTTGAGCGACATGTCGGTGATGTTGAGACCACCTTTCAATCCATACTTAACCTGCGCGTGCGAAGGCGCTGCCACCATCATTGCCACGGCAACGAGGACAAGGGTCAATTCTTTTTTCATTTCGTAATTGTGTTTATAAGTTAATATTAAGAGGCAGGCGTGCCCGCCCCGTTTGTCCGGACCAACGTCAGTGACGCTGCCTGCGCACCGACACGCGCGGCTGCGAGGCCGAGCCTGACGATGACGACGAGGCGCGGCGGTTCCTTGTTTTTGCGACAGACGTGCCTTCAGACTTGTCGCGCCGCGAGCGTTTCTGTTTCTTCACCTTCCTGTCGCCACCATTGGCGATGCTGTCGAGCGAGTCCTTGCGCTGCGCGTTTCCCCAGATGCTCTTCTCAAACTCCCCGAGTTCCGCCTCTATCCTCTTCTGCTCCTTTGCCATTGCAGAGTCGGTGGGACAATACTGCGCCAGGGTTTTCCCGAGCATGTTGTTCGTCTTGTATATCTTGCCACGGTACATGTTCTTCGTGAAATAGTCATCCACGCTCATCGTCGCGGCATTGTTCAGGTTGCTCGTCATTATGGTCTGCTTGCTCAGGAATGGCGCGAGGTCATCATACCTGACCCAGAACAGGGGATATTTTGCCGCCCCGTCGCCGAAGTCGTCCTCGCGGAACATTATCGGGCAGAGAGCCAGCACCTTGGTGTGGAACGTCGCCGAGGCTTGGTCGTAGTAGGTGCTCTCCTTGATGTAATATCCCTTCACCTCGCGCGATGGGATGTCGCTGTTGTCAATGCGCGTCCGCCCGTTCTTGTCCTTCTCGTAGTAGATGTGGTAGTTGTCGAGGAACGCCTTCTGCGCCACCCGCGCGTCATCGGAGAACACCTCGTTGCCGTCGAGCCGGTACTCATACGCGTTGACGCGCCCGGTCATCATAAGCTTGAAGATGTAAGTGAACAGGTTCATCTGCGACCCTATCGGCTCCACGGGATAGTACAGCCCGGCGTTGGCATCCTCGCTGAGGTCGAGCTCGCGGTAGATGTCGCGCCTCCACACCACGTCCTCCGACATGGGCTGCGCCGTCGGGAACGAGATCTGCGCCCTCGTCGACAGTTGCTGCGCGCTGCCGGCTTTCTGCTTTTGCTGCTCCGCGCGTCGCTTCTGCGGCTGCGCGCCTGCCGAGAGGACTGCCGCCGAAGCGAGAAATATCATCAATATCCTTTTCATAAGTGTCTGTTTGTTTCCTTTTTTACTTGATAATCACCTCCATCGAGGCACTAAGCTGGCGCGAGATGCCGTCGGGTCCCACTGCCGTGACGCGCGAAATGTAGAAGCGGCGGTTGCGCGACAGTTTGCGGAAGGCGTCCTTCTGGCGTCCGCTGAAATTCGTCCCACTGCCCACCATCGGCACGGCATTGCCCATGTTGTCGAAGAACACTGCCTCGAAGCCGGTCACGCGGAACTCAATGTCGAGCAGTCCGTCGTCGATGGCCGCCCTTATGCCCGAGGCGTTCATCAGCGCGCCCTTTGCCAGTCCGCCCCCGCGGAAGCGGTTGTTGCCCACGACGATGTATGGTGTCGGGTCTGGAAGTTTGCGCACATGGAACTTGAACGGTGCTATGGAGCGCGTCCTGCCCTGGTCGCTGACCGATATGTTGAACGTCACATCCCTGCCGACGGCCGACGGCACGGCGATGAAATGGCCGTTGCCGGTGGGTGTCAGCGTACCGCCGCTCATGCTCACCCGCACCTGGTTTGCCGGTATGCCAGGCACGCTGACGCTCACGGGGTTCTTGAAACCAGCGTACAGCACGTTCATCAGGTCGGCGGCGACGGTCGCGCCGTCGGGTGTCGGTATGACATTATACTTCTGCGTGAAGTTGCGGCGCAGCTGTTCGCCTGCCGCGTTGCGCGTTATCAGGTAGCCGCTGAACTGGTGCTCGCCCACCCCTCCGGCAGCGAACGAATACCGGCCGTTCGTGGTGTTGATGCGCGTCCCGTTGACATAAATCTCCGGCTGCATCGTTGTGTCCACGGCAGCCATCACTATCTGCGACACGAACTGCTCTCCAGGGTACAGCGTTGTCTTCTCGGGTATGACGAATGCGTCGAGCTTGTTGACCCTTATGTCCTTCAGGTCAACGTTTGCCACGAGCGTGTGCAGCACCTCGCCCTCGGCGTATCGAATGTCGCTCTGCAACTTTGACAGTAGCGTGACGGCAGCCGCCACGGGCATGTTCTCGAACATGTATTCCTGCCAGTTCTTGCCCATCGTGTTGGCGTTCTTGGGCAGCCGCGTCGAGAGGTTGCTGCTTATGATTTCCCTCTGCTGCCTGTCCGTCACCATTGTGAGTATGCGTGTGCGGTAAGAGTTTATGGCATCATAGAGCGCCTTTCCCTTGCCCGTCAGCGGGGCGAGCATTACATGTCCCGCCGCCTCGAGGTTGTCCTTGTTCTCTATGTTGCGCACGTCACCGTCCTTGCCGTCGGCATCGCGCACGATGGCCTCCTTCAGTTGCTGCGCCATGTTGTACAACGAGTCGCTCATCTGCTTCACCTGCGTGGCCTTCGCGAACCACTGGCGCACCTTCTCCGGGTTTTTCGCCATCAGTGCCTCGAAGTCCCCGTATATCGCTGCGTTCTGCCTGCTGGAGTTTGCGGTGGTCCTGTTGAGGCTTTCCTCAACGATCGAGAACCCCTGCAGCACTTCGGTTGACACGTTCAGCGCGAGCATGGCCAGGAGGACGATGTACATCAGGTTGATCATCTTCTGGCGCGGAGATACTGGTCTTTTCTTTATTGCCATCTGTTGGAATACCGTTTTTCGGTTTGCTGTATGTTGTTTACTGCTCCGGCGCGGCGCCTGCGGCGCGCATGTTCACCGTCATGGCCTCTATCATGCGCGTGTAGATGCTGTTGAGTTGCTCTATCTGCCCGGCCATCTTCCGCGTCTGCGCGTTTATCTCGTCGATGGTGCCTATCTGCGAGCTGGCGCTCTTTAGCTGCATCTCGTAGATCTTGCATATTCCGGTGAGCGTGCGGTTGAGGTTCTCCATCTCCTCCGAGTCTGTGGTGAGCCGCTGGCTCTGCTCCGACACCTTCTGCAGCACCTCGGTGAGCCTCTTGAGCTCCTCGACGTATGCCTCCGCGGCCTCTGCCATGTCTGGCGCGACGGGCTGCGGTATTTCCGCCGGCTGCCCCACGACAACCGCCGACGGCTGTGCCACGGGCTGTCCGTGGAACTCTTCCCCGGGAACTCCTGCGCCGGCATTGCCTCCCGGCACGCCTCCGCCGCCTATTATTATTGTGGCTGGCTGTGCGCCGTGCTGCACGCCTACGGCAGGCATCTCCTCCATGCCGGCACTCTCACCGTCGTCCGCCTCGTCCTCGCCGTCGAGGTGCATTGGCAGTTCCATGCCTATCGCGGTCTTGTCAAACGGACGGTCGAACGCGGATATGAAGAACACTATAACCTCGGTCCCCATGCCGATGTATAGCATTATGCTCGAGCCGGGAAGGTGGTTCAACTTGAACAATGCACCCAAAATGACGAGCGAGGCACCCCAGCTGTAGGCATAGTTCAGGAAAGTCTGGCCCGGAACGCTGTCCATCCACTTCTGCAGACGGTAAACGACATTCAGTTTGCTGTATCTTGTCATCTTATGATTTCTTATGGTTTATTTTTTCTTGCTTCTTTTCTGTTTGCCGCTCTGTGTGTTCGCCAGCGACCGCACGCAGCGGAAACCTATGTACGAGCGTGGCTGGTTCTGGTACTCCCACGTGCGCCATGCCGAGCGTATATAGCTCTCGGGGTCTTTCCACGACCCTCCGCGCACGCTCTTCTTCTTCAGTTTGTAGGGGTCTTCCTTGGCGGCCTTGTACTCCAGTTGTGGGTTGAGGTCGTTCATGGCATCGACTCCCGCCTCGGTGTAGACCGTGCTTGTCCACTCCGCCACGTTCCCCGCCATGTCATACAGTCCGTTTGAGTTTGCGGTGTAAATGCCTGCGCGGCTTGTTATAAGGTTGCCGTCCTTGGTATAGTTTCCCCGGTCGGGCTTGAAGTTGGCGTTGAAGCAGCCACGGCTGTTCGCCGGCGCGTCGCTCTCCCAGGGGAACTCCGTGCCGTCCTTTCCGCGCGCGGCATACTCCCACTCGGCCTCGGTCGGCAGGCGGTAGCGCTGGATGAAGCGCGCCTCGCCGCCCAGGCCTTTCAGCAGATAGTCGGTGCGCCACGCGCAGAACGCGTTTGCCTGCTCCCACGTCACGCCGACGACGGGATACTCGTTGTATGCCGGGCTGCTGAAATATGTCCGCAGGTAGACCTCGTTCTCGCTGTTCTGGAAATCGTTTATCCAGCATGTGGTGTCGGGATACACGTTCACTATGTATGTGTTAAGGAAGTCCCACTCGCTCGAGAGGGGGCGGTCGATGGTCTCGCGCACGATCCTTCCCTCGTCGTCTATGTATGCCGTGTCCTTCGAGATCATCACCACCTCGCCGGCGTCCGCCGTCACGTCTGTGTTCAGGTTGCGCTCTTCGGGGCGCAGGCGGTTGCGGCGCAGCGCGGCCGTCGCGTAGTCGTAAATCTCGTAGCGGTAGTTGAGCTGCGACGCGTCGAGCAGTTTCTCGCCCGTCACCGGATTGGTGACATAGAGGCTCTCGAACGCCCTCTGCTCGTCCTCGTTGGGCTTTCGCGGCAGTGACTTCTTCCAGTTGAGGTGCGGCGGCACGGGGTCGCCGTTCTTGTCCTCGGTTATCATGTATGTCTCGTCGCCCCCGTATGCCGGGTCGGCGAGGCGCGTGCGGAGGATTGAGTCGCGCACCCAGTACACGAACTGCTTGTATTCGGAGTTTGTCACCTCGGTCTCGTCCATCCAGAAGCCGTCAACCGATATTTCCCTCACCGGCATGGGCTTGCCCCACAGGCTGTCCTGCTTCTCTATTCCCATGCGCAGGAAACCGCGCGGCACCTGTGTCATGCCGTAGGGCGTTGGCTCGGTGAAGCCGCGCCCGCCACCTATGCCGGTGACCTCGCCGCCCCTTCCGGAAATGGAAGCACCCTTGCTGCCCATGCACGAGGCGAGGACCGCAAGCGACATGATGGCGATGGCGATAAGTATCCTGTTACTTTTCATATTTTATATTATGTCTTTTTTGTTCTTCAATACATTTAGCCCGCACGCGCTGCCTACAGATGGCGGACGCTCTTGTGCAGGTTGCGCCCCTTCTTATGGAAGTTGAGGTCCATCTGGTAGCCCACGTACAACTCGTGGCTGCCGTTGGCCGGGCTTATCTTCGAGGTGTACATCTCGTAGCTGTAGCCAAGGTTGAAGCCGTGGAAGCTGCCGCCGATGTATGCCGTGACCGAGTTTGTCGGGCTGTAGCCCACGCCGCCGTAGAGGCGTCTCTTCTCGTTCTGATATACCAGCCGCGCCGTGATGTCGGCACGGTAGCCCACACCGTCGTATCGTGCCATGACTGACGCAGGTATAGATAAAAACGGATTTCTCAGCCGAATATTGTATCCGCCGGTCAAATAATACGTGCGGTCTATCTGCAACTCGTTCCTGTCGCCGAGCTCGACGAGTGGCGACGTGGCGTGCTCCACCGACACACCGGCATACCAACGCCCGTGGGTGTAGTAGATTCCCGCGCCGAGGTCGAACGCGTTGCCGTTGACATCCGATGCGACGAAGGCCGGGTCGGAAGAGTCCTCCACGTCGACCTTCGAGCCGTCGAAGCCCTCGAGGAGCAGTCCGCCATGCACGCCGACGCTAAGCACGCCGCCGAAGAGCGGACGCTTCAGGGCATACTGCACCGAGATGCGCTGGTGGGTGAACAGGCCTATCTGGTCGTTGAGCAACTGAACGCCGGCTCCGTGGAAAGTGTTCAGGAAGCGGAACGGGGCGTCGGCGCTGACGAACATCGTCCTCGGGTTGTTCTCGAAGCCTGCAAACTGCATCGAGTAGGCCGCCGCTATGTTAAGTTTCTCCTGCTTGCCCACGGCTGCCGGATTGAAATACGGCTCCATGTCGAAATAATGGCTGAATGCCACGTCATACTGCGCCATGGCAGAACGCACAGCCACGGCAAGCAAAATCAATGTTATGTTTAATCGTCTCAACACAAATTCGTTAATCGTCCCAACACTGGTTTATAACGAGAAACTGCCGCGTTTATTGTAACTGCCACGCAACTTTCACGGAAATGGCAATCAGATTCCACAGGAACAGCACCGCGAAGCATGACCGTCAACCGGGCAAACACGACGATTTTGCCGGTCAATCACGCCGTATTTGCTCCACAAACACGCCGTATTTGCTCCATAAACACGCCGTATTTGCAGCTTCGCTTGTACCCGGCTGCAATCAGTCTGGGCTACAATGACCGGTTGTGGTTCAACCTGCAACCGCCATCAAAGATTTGAAAATCGAATGACAGCGGCTGTAAAAAAAACGCAGTATGGGGAAAATTCGTTTCCCCATACTGCGTTAAAGTATATTGCCTGAAACCGGTTTTCCATGGTTCAAAACACGTCAGTACTCGTCCTCGTTGAATAGGAAGTCGTCCTTTGTGGGATAGTCGGGCCAGATGTCTTCGATACTTTCGTAAACATCACCCTCGTCTTCGATTTCCTGAAGGTTCTCAAGCACTTCAAGGGGCGCGCCCGAGCGTATGGCGTAGTCTATCAACTCGTCTTTTGTTGCCGGCCAAGGCGCATCTTCGAGTTTTGAGGCAAGTTCAAGTGTCCAATACATAAGCCTTAAAGTTTTTAAAAGTTAACATTTCCTTTTTCCGATGCACAAAATTAATGCAAATCGCAGATAAAACAAAATTATTTGATGACTATTTTGTACTTATCCTCGATTAAAACAATATTCACTGCTGACAACACATCAATATATAATATGTTCAGTAAAAACAACCGGATTTTCATGCCGGCCTGGGTGGCCGTGTCACTTCTTCCAGGGTATGTCCCTCACGCCTTCCACGAAATTGAGTTTGCGGGCAAGTACGAAAAGATAGTCGGAAA